>ERZ1023310.122-NODE-122-length-19540-cov-9.961765_pt1 | contig 19540 bp, 23 predicted proteins | sample MGYA00380476_ERZ1023310 | MGnify/ENA primary metagenome ERZ1023310 (study PRJEB33173, sample SAMEA4830346) | metagenome | study: EMG produced TPA metagenomics assembly of the PRJEB25223 data set... | reverse complement strand
TGTAGAAAATCTACAAGCGACAGACATGACACTTGCAGAAATGCAAGAGACGGAGGGGGCTGCATTGCCACCAATGGCAATTTACTATGGTGTTGTATACGGCGTACCAGCAATCTATGCTGGTGCTAGATGGGCTTCTGGAAATGGACCACAGCTCTTAAGTAATAGAATTCGCCATCATCTTAATAAATAATTTAAGCGACGCGTCTGCAAATCCAAGTTGAATTTAACTTGGATTTGTATTTAGTATGTGAAATATTGAGGTATTACTTAGTATGTGGTTGTTATTGGCTGAGCTATTTCCAGAAATATTAACTGTATTTAGGGATTTAAAAAATAAAGACAGAAAGCATTCTATAATCATACTTGTGCTATTTCTGTCTTTTTGTGCTATTCTTTATCACGACATCAATCTTGGTATATCTATCCCAATAATTTTTATATTAACCATTTTTACCATTATACACTATTTATATAATGCCAAGAAAAAATATAAGCAAAATAATCGTATAAAAATCAACCAAGAGATGATTTTTATACATAAAAAAATTCCTATCACCTATCAAAAAATATTAGGCAGTAGTCATAAATTTATTGCACAAAATAAAGAAATTGAATTTTTATTACTGCCAAAATATGGTGGTAATAATTGTATAGTAATTAATCATGAAAAAATTTATGGTTTATCTCTGTCGCCAATTTTTCATTATGGTATTATTTTTTATCAAAAAGTCATTGATATTCATGACAATCCATTTGATATTAAAGTAACATTAAATGGTTATTTATCGCCATATTTAACCATTGAAGTAACAAACGAAAATTTACTTAAAAACAAGAGTTTATTGTTATGAAATATTTCATAAGTGCAAGGACCTACCCCTAACCGTTGATGATTTGTTGGCGGATAAGTAGTATTTGCGATAAACGGTTTTGAAATCAAGACAAAATATTTGACAAGTACAACTGTATTTGTTACTATGTTACATAATAACCGCACTAAACTAAGATGATATCTTTTACCATCATTACCAGTGCGGTTAGGGCTGTCAGTATCAGACTGATGCTTTTTCACAATGTAATAAGGAAAAAACTCTCAATCCTAGCACTTAGTGCTACTGTCGCCATCACCCCTGCTTATGCAGAAACGACGGCTCATTATAACACACCAAGCACAGAATTATCTAGCCAGCAGGCAGATTTATCTTTTGCTTTTGATGATGCAGAGAACTTGCAAGCGGTTGCCATGACTGATGGGCAGATGGAAGAGACACAGGGGGCTTGGGTAACTACTGCCTTTGGGGCTGCTGTGGGTGGTGCTGGTTATGCTTACGGTGCCTATAAAGGTAATTATCAATGGGATAATAGAAAATTCGCTAGTAATGTCGCTAGTGGTGCAGTCATAGGTACGTTGACAGGAGGAGCTGGTTTTATTGCAAGTGGTGGAGCTAAATTTATTCCAAGCTTAACTAATGCGGGAGCGAATATTTGGCGTGCCAATGGTGCAATTGTGAATACAGGCGTTAATACAGCTTGGCGTAGATAATCTTATTATTTATCACATTATTTTTTAACTTTTTAAAGTGCATGCACTTATAGGTTTTTCTTTTAAGTGCATGCCCTGAGGAGGACTACTATGTTTGATATTTTGTCAGGATTATTGTCGTATAATGATGAGAGCTTGAGCCGTCTAAAATCAAAAAAAGTGCAAGCTTTCGTTTCTTTGTTCTTTGGATTTTTAATATTTTTGTCCATTTGTGTGAAAGAATTTTTTGAAAATTCAGATAGCGGATTAATTATATTTTCCATTAGCGTAAGTGTATTTTCCTCAGTATTTGTTCTTGTCTGCTTTTTTATTGCTGATTTTTTAAAAAAAATATAATTTTATTATAGAAAAATAATGGCATGATCTAACATTTAATTTAGATATTTTGCTAATAATACATGCAAGTTGAAAAATACTTTTTTAGATTTAGATAAATAATGTTTTTTTATTTACTGTGCCTGATAATTTTTTCATTTTTCTATGGAGCTGTACTTCTGTTTAATGATTATCTGTCAAGTAACCCAGAATCCAGTTTTTTATCACCAATAATCATGTCAGTATCAGGAGTTATGTTTATAGTGATTCCTATTCATCTTGAAGTAACCTTAAAAATACATATTTTATCTGTTTTGGTTATAAATGTTATTGGAAGCACCATATATCTTAGAATGTGTAAAAAATAAAACACAATCCATGGATTAATAAAGTTTATCTGTCATTTATTTTATTATGAAATTAGAATCTTTGTTTTTTGATCTATTTATACTACCCCACCAGGCCATACCAATCTACCCCTAGCTGTTGCTAACATTTTGGCGGATAAGGAGCATTTGAGGTAAACGGTTTTGAAATCAAGACAATTGACAGGCACGCTTGTTATTATTATCAAGAATAATAACCAAATTATCTACCAAACAAGCGGATTTGTCTTTTGCTTTTGATGATGTAGAAAATCTGCAAGCGGTTGCCCTGACTGACAGGAAGATGGCAGAGACACAGGGGGCGGTTGCTCCTTATGTCGGTAGAATTGGATTGGGGTTTGCAAGTGGTTTTGGCAGTTCTGCAATTGGTCAATATCACAATAGCGGTAAAGTTGATTGGGGTCTGGCCACCAAGCATGGACTGTATGGTGCAGGCTTAGGCGGAGCAAGTCGTTGGTTGGCGAACCGTGGTTGGTATTAAAGTCTATTGGTGTTGTTATATCAAAAATGTATTGTAAAAATTTGAACGAGTGGAAGTGAAATATATTCGGTCATATCTCAAAAGAGTTGCATGAGAGTAATCGTAAATTGTGAATTACTTCAAACACAATATTTAATTGATAAAATCACAAATCAAGACATTATTTATAACAAATAATGTCTTGATTAAATAGGGTTTTGAATATGTATTTAAAGAATATATGTCTTTTGTTTTTTATTTGTTTGTGTTGTGCGACTATTGCAATATATGAAATAAATGGCAAATTTGTCATAAGAGATTTGTCTTTAAATGTTATTGGTGGTTGCCTTATTTTGGCAGCAGTATTATCAATATTAGCAAATTACTTACAAAAGATAGATTTCTGGTAATCTCATGTATTGTGGATATTCTATGAATTTTAAACACAGATTTCCCATCTTAACCCTGCTACCCCTTTCTAGCCCACGCCGACCTACCCCTAACCGTTGATGATTTGTTGGCGGATAAGTAGTATTTGCGATAAACGGTTTTGAAATTGAGACAAAATATTTGACAGATACAACTGTATTTATTATTGTATTACATAATAACCACGCTAAGATGATATCTTTCACCATCATCACCTTAGTGCGGTTAGGGCTATCAGTATCAGACTGATGGATTTTTCACAACGCTAATAAAAGGAAAAAACTTTATGAAAAAACTCTCAATCCTAGCACTAAGTGCTACCGTAGCCATCACCCCTGCATTTGCAGAGATGACTGTTCATTATAACACACCGAGTGTGGATACTCAAACGGTTGTGTTGCCTCAAACAACTGTTTCCGCCACAACCCCACAAGCCGACCTATCTTTTGCTTTTGATAATGTAGAAAATCTACAAGCGACAGACATGACACTTGCAGAAATGCAAGAGACGGAGGGGGCGGCGTTGCCACTAGCGTATATGGGTGGTGCCGCTCTATTTGGAAGCATGGTTAATGTTAATACATATGTAAGGGCTGTACCCCAGTCTCAAAGAACTTTGGGTGGTTACGCTACTGCGATTGGTAGTGGGGCAGTAGGCGGAGCATTGACTGCAACACCAATAGGAGCTATGAGAGCTGCTTTTCTAGGTGGAGGTGTGGCACTTGCGGGGAGTGGTGTTTCTGTTACCATGAAAAAGTAGCATCCCGTAATATTATTTACAAGAAAGAAAGTGCTTTTGAATGATGTGCTTTCTTTCAGTGTTTTATGCCAACAATTACATAAATAATGATATGACAATTTTTGAAATTATATACCACATACTTCTGTTCTCAATATATCCTAGCTTAGTTTTCTTCTTTAATAGAGAAAATTTATCAATTAAAAAGATTGTTTTTTTTACGGCTCTCTTATGTATAATTGGTTTTATATTTGCAAAAATTATTTATGGTAATTATTCGATAGGATTTTTAATTTGTATGGGAGTATGTCCTGCTTTTGGATTATTGGCATTTCATAAAATAAGATATGGTAAATAATTGTGTCAGTTAATAAACTAAAACTAAATTAAGATGTTGGCTATCTTATTCTGTTATAATTGAGATTAAGTAGGTTTTGTAATGATGTATAAACATATTATGATTGTATTTGGGTTGGCGTCATTTTCTTTAACCGCCCACGCCGACCTTCCCCTAACGGTCGATGATCTATTGGCGGATAAAAACCGTTTAAATTTAACGTAAGCGTAGCTCATTTGGTGGAATAAGGGTAATGGGAGTTATAAAGTAGACTAATGATCTGTTATGAGATTGATAAAAATTTTTCATATAAAAAAATCAATATCAATGATTGACAGGTACAATTGTATTTGTTACTATCATAAATGATAACCAACACCAAGATGATAATCTCTCACCATCATCATCTTAGCATGGTTATCAGCTATCAGTATGGACTGATGGTTTTTCACAACGTTAATTAAGGAAAACATATGAAAAAGTTCTCAATCCTAGCACTAAGTGCTACCGTAGCCATCACCCCTGCTTATGCAGAAACGACGGCTCATTATAACACACCCATCACAGAATTAACACCTGTTACAGAATTATCTAGCCAACAAGCAGATTTGTCTTTTGCTTTTGATGATGCAGAGAATTTACAAGCGGTTGCCATGACTGATAAGCAGATGGAAGAGACACAGGGGGCTTGGGTTCCTAATGTTGTGGGTGGAGTTGCTGGTGGCTTAGGTGGTCATTTTGGCTATATGTCAAGTGTAGTAACATCAGGTCAGTACAACTTTGGAGGTCATTTGGCATCGGTTGGTCTTGGAGCACTTGGCGGTGTTGCTAGTCCTGCAACAGGCATTGGTAGTGTGGCTTGGGGGTTAGGGTTTGGCACAGCATCTGGTGCAGCCACAGGATACTTAACATCTAAATTCCCAACAATAAATGTAAAATAACCCAATAATTATTTATACAATCTCATTTTGATTCACCAGATGAGATTGTATTTCTATGATATGGGAGTATGTACATGTTATTATTCTTAGCCTTTGCCCTAATTATTGTATCTGCTTTAATGATTCGATATTCTCATTTAATAAATCGGACAAGCTATAAGGTGCTACTTTATTTTGGTTCTGCCATACCTGTAAGTACGTCTAGTGCTATTTTGAGTGCAATGGGTATTGATTTTGTTGTTATTGGTTTGTGTGTTTTTATTGCTTCATTAGTTGTTACTTTTATTAAAATTAATTAGAAGGTATTGTTAATTGACTATACCTTTGGTTAGATTTGTAGGGGCGAATGTGGTTTATCCCTACATTTTCCAATTTTAAAATATATCTTTATTGCTTGTTTGATTTATTTATTTATTTATTATGCTCGTTTTGCCCAACAGAACTTTTGTTTCCGTTGGGCAAATGATGATAAGGGGCAAATGTATGAATACAGCATGTATTTTATTTTTTGCTATCATTTTGGTGCCAAACTTGTTAGCTCGTGGTAAAAAATTATTACTATTGATGCTTGTCGTTGCATTAATGGTTTTTTTATATTATTATCACATTGTTTGGGGTTACAACCAAGATTTGCCATTAGACCCTACTATTAGAATTTTTATGGATTTTTTTATGGCGATTACTGGTGGCTACTTCTATTATTTTATCACAAATAAATATAAAAAATAAAAGCTCGTAGGTTGGGTAAGCGATAGTAACACCCAATAGATGTAAGGCTTGGCTTAAAATGTCGGGTTTTGTATCTCAACCCAACCTACTGAGCTGATTTGGTGGGGTGTATTCAATCGATTGTTTACTTTTTTTGCTGATTTACAAAAACCGATCATAGGATTGTCTTTATGAATTTTAAATATTTATTGGTAGGTTTGCCCTTTTTTGCACTCACCGCCCACGCCGACTTACCCCTAACCGTTGCCGATATTTTGGCGGATAAAAACCGCTTTAAACTTGATACCGATGTCAGTTATTATAACCATCATAAATCATCGGTGGCGACACAGGGTTTTGAGATGGTGGATTTGGGGCAGGGTCGCACGCTGTATATGCCATCCATCGGCGAGAGTAATACCAATACTGACAGCCTGATTGCAGGGCTGGGCTTGCGTTATGGCATCAGCGATAAGTTGGAAATAGGCGTAAAAACGAATGCCATCTATCGTAATGCACGCCACCAAAATGGTGCGGAATTGTCAAAGTCAAGCGACACTTATCTAAACGACATCAGTATTAGCACCCAATATCAGCTCACTAAAAATCATAAAAAATTCCCTGATAGCCTTGCCTTTGGTGAGTTGTCTGTCTATGACAACACTCAAGGGCTAAAACGCAAAAACGCCAGCTCCGCCCTTGTCGGCTTTACCACTTATACGGTCAATGATCCGATTGTGCTTAGTCTGACGGGTACTTATCAATATCAGCCAAGACGTGAGACCAATGCAGGTCATCGTATGGATTTGGGCGATACAGCGACATTAAACGGCTCGGTGGGCTTTGCGGTCAATCCCGACATCACGCTGACAGGTGGGATGGGTGTTCGTCATAAATGGGCGGATAAAAATAAGTTTGGTAAATTAGAAAATAACAGCACCCAAACGACGCTAAATCTAGGATTTGCCTATGCCATGACTGCCAGAAGTAATCTGACCGCCAATGTCCGTACGCCCATCTCTGGCGATGGTGGCAGTACATTGTCTGTGGGCTTGACGAGCAAATTGGGTAAGTTGCCGCCGCCATTGTCTCAAAAATACCGCCAAATCAAATCAGCAGAGCCTACTGTATCTGCACCGTAAAATCTGTAAATGAAATCTGTCAAAGTTTCCATCATCACACTTGCTTTCATTAGCTCATCGGTTTATGCCAATGGGCAAAGCCTTGTCATCCCTATCGCACCAAAACCTATCATGTTAGGTACGCACACTACTTGGAAAGACAGTAGAGACAGCAAAATCACCAAACAAGATGTGGACTACTCATGTGGTGCGTCATCGCTATCCACCATCTTGACTTACTTTTATCAACACCCCAAAACAGAACAGCAAATCCTAGATGATATGGCATTAGATGATGTGATGGCATCGTTTGCAGACTTGGCAAGCGTAAGTGAAAAATACGGCTACACCGCTTATGGCATGACGATGGATTATGACACGCTTGCCAAAATAAAAATTCCTGCCATTGTCTATGTCAATCACAAACGAAGCGACCATTTTAGCGTGGTGCGAGCCATTGACAAGCAAAATGTTTATTTATCCGACAGCAGTTGGGGCAACCGCACGCTTACACGCAAGCAATTTGAAAGACTGTGGCTTACCACCGATAATCACACATCAGGCAAAGTACTGCTCATACTGCCTACCACCCATCACCAAAAACAGATGAGTGATAAAAATTTTACCGCCGTACATGATACTCAGCATTTATTAAAACAAACTCCTGTGCTGTTTAGGCGGTTTTTATAATCCACCAAAATAAACCCTTAGTTATCACTAGCACCAAACTGTTATTTTATACACCCAGCGACCCATCATGAAAAACGAGCCACTGACCGGCTATCTGCTACACGCCCGAGCCTACCAAGAAAAGCGGGCGATTTATCAGTTTTTTAGTGCCGAACATGGCGTGGTGCATGGCGTGGGCGTGCGTGGTATGCCGTCCTTTGCGGTCATTGAGCTGTTTGCCAGTGGGCAAAACGCCCTAAAAAACTTCACCCAAATTCACATCACAACCACATCACCCCCACGTCCTTTGGGGCAAAATCAGTACGCCCTGCTCTATCTTAATGAACTCATCTGCCGACTCATCGCCCCCGAAAACCCCTGCCCTGCCCTATGGCAACACTATCATGACAGCGTGACACGGCTCCAAACCATCAGCCATCATGACATGGGCGATGACAAAGCAGACAACAGCACCGCTCATGAGATGAGCAACATGAACAAGATGAAACAAACACTACGGCAGTTTGAGAGAGCGTTGTTTGATGAGCTAGGCGTGGGCATTGACTGGGGTGCAGATGAGACAGGACGGGCGATTGACGTGCAGGCATATTATGACTTTATCCCCACACGGGGCTTTGTCAGCACCGATGGCACTGGCACATCAGGGGCGGTGATTAGGGCGGTCAGTGAGTCAGACCATCATCAGCCAAGCCCCACTGCCTTGGCACTACTCGGACAAGTACATCGAGCGATGATAGACTACCTGCTTGACTACAAACCCCTAAACAGCCGTAAGCTATGGGCAGAGCAGGTCAGATATCGCCAGTTGTCTTAACCGCCTGCCCTGCGTTTGTTATACAGTCAAAGAATTTTAAAATTACCACAAATTTATGTCATGTAGACGTAGGGACGTGCTGAGCACGTCCTTTGATAACGCCAATTTTAGGGTGCAAAGTCAGCCCGATAAACCTATGGCAGTCAATTACAACTCACCATCCGCCACAAGCATACGAATTACCTTTTTGTCGTGCTTGCCCACGCTGGTTTTGGGAATGTCGGCGACAAAACGTAGCTCGTTGGGTATGCCGTATTTGGGGATAATCTCACGTTCATAGGCTTGGTGTGCCAATGCCAAAATATCATCAGGCGTAATGTCGTCATGATTTGGCTTTTTGACCACCAGTGCCAAAGGTCGCTCGCCCCATTTGTCATCAGGCACACCGATGACGACAATGTCTGCCACAGACGGGTGCAACGACAAAATCGTCTCAATCTCCAATGACGACACCCACTCGCCCCCTGATTTGATGACATCTTTTAGGCGGTCGGTAACTCGCACCACGCCTTTATCGTCCATGTGGGCAATGTCTTGGGTGTGCAGATAGCCACCCGTCCACAGCTCATCGCCTGCGTCTTGGTTTTTAAAATAACTCTGGGTCAGCCATGGTGTACGCACCACCACCTCGCCTGCCGTTTTGCCGTCTTGGGGTAGGATTTGCCCGTGTTCATTCCAGATTTGCAAATCCACCAGTGGCACAGGCACGCCCGTACTCACCCGAGTGGCAAGTGAGTTCTCAGGCGTTAAAGGCTCTTTTTTGTCAAAAGTTGCCACCGTAATCACAGGGCAAGTCTCACTCATGCCATAGGCGGTATAAACCTGTATGCCATGGACTAGGGCGGATTTGGCAAGCCCTTCGGTCAGACGGGAGCCACCGATAATCATCTTTAAGCCGTCAAAGGCAATATCACGCTCGCTTGCTTCTTTTAACATCATTTGCAAAATGGTCGGCACGCAGTGGGTAAAGCTAACCTTGTGTTTGATTGCCAAATCCACCAACAGGCTTGGTACATAACGGCTCGGATAGATTTGTTTTAACCCAATCATGGTCGCCACATAGGGAATGCCCCAGCCATTGACATGAAACATCGGCGTAATCGGCATATACACGTCCGAGTATCTCAGTCCGACTTCATCGGGGTTTAGGCTTGCCCCCATTGTCACCGCCATGGCGTGCAGGACGATTTGGCGGTGGCTAAAAAATACGCCCTTGGGGTCGCCTGTCGTGCCAGACGTATAAAAAGTCGTAGCAATGGTGTTCTCATCAAAATCTTCAAATTCAAATGTGTCATCAGCACGGCTTAGTAGCTCTTCGTATTCACCTACCACAAAATCAGGGGCAGGCGTGGCGTGGTCGTCAAGCCAAATGATTTTCTCAACGCTTGGCACGTCATGGACATGATTACCAATCATCGGCATAAATTCAGAATTTAACAGTAACGCCTTGGGTTTGGCGTGGTTTAGGGTGTATAGGATTTTTTCTGGCGATAGGCGGATATTGACCGTTTGCAAAATTAGCCCAAGCATGGGAATGGCAAAATACGCTTCTAGGTAGCGATGACTGTCCCAGTCCATGACCGCCACGACATCGCCTCGTTTTAGCCCCAAATCGGTCAAAACATTGGCAAAACGCTGTATCCGCCCCAAAAACTCCCGATAAGTAAATCGGGCTTTGTCAGCATAAAAAATCTCTTGGTCAAGCGAGACGGTTTTGGCTCGGTTTAACAGCTGTTTGATGATGAGTGGAAAAGGATAGGCGTGGGGGCTGGCTTCATAGCCGTGAATGTGGTCGTGCATGGTGTGTCCTTACAAATGAAAACAAAAAAATCATCAATCCTAAAATTATCAATCCTAAGACTGATGACCTAGCATAACTCATTTAAAAACACTTGTAAAGATTTTTATAAACAAAAATCCCCAACCAACGGTCAGGGATTTGATGTCTAACTGATATACAGATTAGAATTTATGGCTAACACCTAGGGCATAGACCACAGGGTTTACTTCTAGCTCACCGATTTTGGCACCATCAACTTCCAAATCAGTTTTTAGGTCTACATAACGTACGTCAGCAAACAGACCCCATGGTGATGATGGCTTAGAGTAGGTCACACCGATTTGAGCGGCAGGGGCGACCACAGTGTCTGCTTCTAGTTTAGCATTGCTACCAAGAAGTTCTTCTTCATAAGGAACAAGTACAGTGGCACCAAGACCAATGTTAGCACCAAAGCCATTAACTTCTGGAGTATTGTATTTAAAGGTTAAAGTTGGTGGCAAGTGCTTGAATTTAGCCACATCACTTCTGTTGGCATCATTGGCACCAACGCTGACAGTGTGCTCAAATGGGCTGGCTAATAGCAACTCTGCTGAAAATGGGCTGTTGGCAAAGCGATAGTCAAAAGAAGGCAATACTGCCATTTCGCTACTTACTTTAGCATTTGGAAGACCTGTGGCAATGTCTTTTTCCGCGGTTGGATCAAGATAACCTAGACCTGCTTTAAAAGTTAAGTTGGCAGACGCTGTGGCAGACAACGCCAGTACGCTGGTCGCTAAAAGAATGTGTTTTAACATTGGGGATTACCTATTGTTAACAAAAAAGAAGTGCAAAATGGTTTTACACTTCCATTATAACGTATTTTTAATCATTTTGTCACAAAGTTTGGCATAATTATGACTAATTTTTATAAAAATTATCAAAAATGATAAAAATTGGTATGGCTAGGGCGTGCCTGCCTTTTGTATTTGCAATGAAAAATGCCTGTTTAAAAAAGCAGGGAAATCGCACGTTTTTCAAGGAAAAAGTGAAGTTTGATAGTCGTTCTATCAAACGAGCTTTTGACGATGAAAAACAATCCGACCACTTAATTTAAAAAATTGAGTTAAAATCTTGAAAATTTACCCGATTAAGTGGTCGGATAGCCATTTTTCATGCAAAAACGATTAGTTTTTTCTAAAATATTTCTATATTAGACTTCTTTCCAAACCCCGATTTTTGTGGATTTTTAAAAACCTCAACCCCAATACTTATAAGGGTTTATTTTTAGTTTGGAAAGAGATTTATTGTAAATAGTATTATAAAGGGCAGGCACGCCCTAACCATCAGTCATTGGTATGGAACAACAAAAACAGCTCAGTGACATTGCCTTCTAGGCTGTTGGCAAGCTGTACCATCATGTCAATGTCGCCTCTCATCATGCCAAGTTCTTCACTCTCTTCATCCATGCCTGATAAGATGACCATCGGCAAGGTCAGCTCCGCCACATCTTCTTCGGTGTCGGCATCATCAAACCAGTCCACAGACTCGTCGCCATACATCGCCTCAATAAAGCCGATACACCACGCCACCACATCTGAGTCTTCGCCAAAGTCTTCTTCGTCGTCATCGGCATCAAAGGGTAGCTCAACAGGCTCTTCGTCTTTTAGGGTTTGATAAATCTCATCTCGCCATGCCGTCAGGGCGGTTTTGACATCAACACTCACGTCATTTTCATGCCCATCAAAATAGACAGACAGCCAATTTGGCAACGGCTTGCCGACAATACTGGCGGTCAAAAACCCATGCGTGGCAACAGGGTCAAAGCCATAAGGGTTCGTCTCTTCGCTGTATAGTAGCGTTATTAATTCATCACGGGTCATGGGTGTACTCTTGGGGTTTGGATTAAAATAGCATGGCTAAAAGTAACATGATTAGATGACAGACAGATGACAACAACAACTTAGCCTAAGGTAAGTTTAGGCATCAAAATCATCATCGTCCAAATCATCAAATTCGGCAAAATCATCGTCATCTTCTAAGGCACGCATGAGTTTATTTAGGCGTTGCTCTTCGAGCATGGCGTCGATTTTAAGGCGTTTTTCTAAGGGCTTGGCTTTGGTGTCGTCTGCCAGTTGGGCATCGGCATCTTCTTCAAAATTATCATCATCAAAATCATCATCAAGACCGCTCATGATAACTCCTTTTGGATAAATGGGTTGGGGTAAATAAATAATGGGCAAGATGAGTAAATTTGTTTTTATTTTTAAACTAATTTAGCAAAAACAAACTGACCCAATTTCAAAATCCTTATAAAGGTAAAATCATCTTTTGTCAAGTAATTTTTAAAAATATTAGGGCGTGCTGAACCTTTATAGCACTATTTACAATATAGAAATATTTTAGAAAAAACTAATCGTTTTTGCATGAAAAATGGCTATCCGACCACTTAATCGGGTAAATTTTCAAGATTTTAACTCAATTTTTTAAATTAAGTGGTCGGATTGTTTTTCATCGTCAAAAGCTCGTTTGATAGAATGACTATCAAACTTCACTTTTTCCTTGAAAAACGTGCGATTTCCCTGCTTTTTTAAACAGGCATTTTTCATTGCAAATACAAAGATTCAACACGCCCTACCATCCCCCATTTTTATCCATTAGCCAGACAGCAATACTTTGTCTCGCACTCGCTCCAATGTCTCGGCATGAGAGATACTCACATGTCTTAGATGACGGCATTCACGCTCGGCAACACTAATCGGATCGGCAAGTTTTAGAAAATTACCATGGGGCGACAGACCCGTGACGACACGGTTTGGCAGTAGTACCAATGGCGTTTTACGGTGTTTTATCCCCACGCCCACCACTTCATCTTGACGGGCGATGTCGCTAACATAAGTACGCATGGGCAGGGCAAAGCGTTTGAGTTCACGGTGCTTGTCATAGATGGTTTGATTAAGCATGAGTGCCAGCCGTGCCAGCAGGATGGATGCTAGGGCGGATTTGCTATATTTATCCTTACCTGACAGCACGATACGACAGCCTTGGTCATCAAAGGGCGAAATACTCTCTACGCTGACCCCATGAAACACTGGCAAGGCAAGCAGTTCTGTGGTCGCCTTACTCAGTAGCTGATGACACAGTGAAAAATAGACGTTTTTGGTCTGATTGCCCACCGTGGCAAGCAGGTCATTGGGGTCGTCAAAGCGGGCTTGGATGACATAAGTATGCTCGCTTTGCGTTTGATGTGACGGCTCAGATTGGGCAGGGGGCGTGTCATGCTTGGCGTGAGGTGTGCCAGATGAGCCTGTTTGAGTGCCGATGGGGTCGCCACTGCTGTGGGCGTGGTTCTTTTGATTGACATCATACAGCAGTCCCTTGGCAAGCAGGCGGTTACGCACGTCATGGGAAATCTCAATGCGAATGGCGTCGGTCGGGCGTGCCACATAGCCATAAATGAGCAATAGCAGTGCATGTAAAAACGCCACCCCCACCAGATACATCCAGTTATCAGAGATAATCTTGGCTCGATTAATCTCATGCGTCTGTACCGTCACATAGCCCAGTACGCTTTGACTGCCTGTCACCACTTCTTTGACCGCATGCCCCTGTGTCTCTTTACCCACAGGCACGAGCAGATTGTCATTCACATCATACACCCCCACAAATGCCACGTCATCGCCCCGAATGTAGCGATTTGCCACCACGCTCATGCTAATGCGGTCGTTAATGCTAAGCGGTGCAGACAACTCTTCGGCAATCGCCACCGCTTCCGCCTGTATGCTACGCTCATAACGCTCTTTTTGCTGTCGCTCGTTACTGATGACAAAAAACAGCAAATTTAGGGTTAAACTTACCAAAATAAAAACAGCAAATAAGCCGTGACGGGGGGCAGGATAGGTCATGATGAATCGTTCATTGGGCATGTGGACAAATAGGGTGTAGATTTTATCATTTTTTTTGTGAAATTTTAAGCACTTAAACTCATGCCGGCATGATTTGGATAAAATTTTACATAATATTGACCAAATTGTTATAAAATCTGAGTAATTAACATTCATGCCATTTTTAACTTTTCATTGCCTAGCTAAAAATGTTACAATAAAACGCAACATCAACAATAACGAGTACTAACGATGAATACTTACGCACTTCCCAAAGATTCTAAGGCATGGCAAAATGCCATTGACCGTGTGGCACATCTTTTGCCTGAGGGTACAACAGGCAGTATTCAGGCTCTAAAACAGTTGCCTGTGTTTGCCATCATCTTGGTCGTGGCAAAGACAGCAGTTGATGAGCTGACGGACAGCGGTCGGCAGATGGATGAGGTGATGCAAGCATGGAGCAGTGAGCAAAGGGGTTGGCAAGCGGTGGCGGTTTTTGATGATGAGACGGCAGTCGCCAACGCACACCTGATAGGCACACATGAGCATCTCTCGGACGTGGCAGTGTATCGCTATCTGCTCATCCCAACTGACCACAAAGAGATGAGTGCCGACAAGCGTGAGGCGGTCGCCCATATCATTGACGAACAGCTGACGGCTTATCTAAGAAAGGTGTTAAAACCCAAGCCTAATTATCAATTTCAAGTTGATGAGACAGGACAAATATCCGAACTCACGCCCGAGCAGTTGACTCAGTTTAAAAAAGGCTATATTGACGTTCACATCCTTTCTATCGCCCAAACGCTCCGTCGTCATAAACTTGTCTGCTTTGACATGGATTCAACGCTGATTCATCAAGAGGTTATCGTTGAGTTGGCACGCATTGCTGGCGTGGCGGACAAGGTTGCAGAGATTACCGAATCTGCCATGCGTGGTGAGATAGATTTTAATGAAAGTTTTGCCAAACGTGTGGCACTCTTAGAGGGAGTGGATGTCTCGGTGGTTGATGAGATTATCAAAGACCACATCAGCTTCTCAGAGGGAGCATTTGCCACCATCAAAGCTCTAAAAAGCAAAGGCTGTCGCACGGTGCTGATATCGGGAGGCTTTACCCCATTTGCCAAATACGTTGCCGAGACGTTGGGCATGGATGAATATCATGCCAACCCCCTACTGGCAACAGGCGGTAAGCTGACAGGTGGGGTCGAGCGTGGCATCATTGATGGCAAAGCCAAAGCCCGCATCGTCGCTCATGTCGCTGACAAGATGGCGATAGACATGGAAGAAGTGGTGTGCGTGGGCGATGGGGCAAACGATTTGCCGATGATGGCGATTAGTGACATTGGTGTTGCTTATAAAGCCAAGCCCATCGTACGTGTTAAAGCTGACACTTCGGTCAATATCACAGGACTAGAAGGCGTGCTGTATGCCATGGGTCATCGCTTTGATAAGCACTGATACACCCAACCAACTTGATATTTACCACGGGCTTGTAGGGGTGTGCTGAGCACACCCTTTGATGATATTACTATACAAGGCGTGTTCAGCACGCCCCTACGTCCACACATCATTGTATTTGTGGTAATTTTAAAGTTTCTTGGGTATAAATCCAAGTTACCAAAAAACACTTTATAAACGCTCGGATTTGCGTTAGAGTATTATTTTTTGCCATTTTGAGAACATCATGCCAACTTTACCCATCATTGACGTAAAAACCGACCCTTTGGACGCCCTGCTATATGGCTTGGGACTGCGACTGTCATCCCTATCCAAGGGCGATAACGAAACTTATCACAACCTAGTCAAAGACAAAGAACTTGCCATTCAATTTAAAAGTGGCGATGACGTGGCACGCTACTACCGCTTTGTTGATGGGCATTTTGGGCAGGCATTGGGGACTGCCAGACATGCCGATTTGACCATTGATTTTAAAGACTCCATGACGGGCGTGCGACTACTCACCAAAGGCGACATCGCAAGTTTTATGAGTGCCGTCCAAGATGGTGATGTGGTTATCTCGGGTGACTATAAGCTCGTGCTGTGGTTTGCAGGTGTTGCCAAACAAGGGGCGAGCTTGCCTGAACCTTATGCTGATTATGTCAAACAAGCCAAGCCGTATTTTGAGCAGGCTCGTCCTTATCTAAATAAAGCGGTTGATTTTACCAATAAGACATTTGGCAAAAAGTTTGGTAAGTCTGGTAAATAACATCTCATTTATCAAATACACACCAAAAAAGACTGTGGGGCGTGGCATACACGCCCTTTTTTTAAAATGGGTGCAACAAATTACCCCAAGTTATCCTCCAATTTTACTCGCCACACCCATTACCCTACCCATACACCAATTTCTTACCGCTTACCAGTCCTGCCAACAGCTCCTTAATGCCGTCCACGTCCAGCACATCCCTGCCCCGAGTGCAGGCGACATAGAGCAGGCGTAGCTCTTCGGGGCTGATTTTGACCGTTTGGCGATTGACATCGTACAAAAAATCATCATCTATCTGCACCCGACCCCATTCTAGCCCTTTGGATTTGTGGGCGGTAGAGACAACATAGTCAGCGTGCGAGTGCGTGGTTAGGTTATTGATGGCGGATGTGATGGTCTTGGTGCCATGCTCTTCGATGAGTCGCACCCATGTTTTTAGGTCACTGCCTTCGCCTGTCTCGCTAAATTCTTGGACTTCGCCCCAATGACTAAAAAAAGCAAGCTCGGGCGTGCCATAGGCGGATTTGCCATGTTTTAAGCTGTCCGCCCCTTGGCAAAATCGTAGCATCCTTGCACTGTCAGCTTGCAAGGCGACTTTATGCCCCATCTTTTGCCCTGCCAACAGACGTGCCATGGCGTTGGCATTGGTGCGACACAGGATGGCATCTTTTTGTCCATTTGCCAACAGGCGTGCGGTCATCGAATGTTTGGCAGGGTTGCCTTTTAGGGGAATCTCTTCTTGTAATGCCTTTAAAAAAATATTGGCAACTTTGGCAATCTCATCGCCAAAGCGAAACGACTGCGTGAGCAAGGTGGCAGGATAGGGCAAGCGTTTCATCGCATTGGTCGCCCCCCGCCATTCATAAATCTGCTGATGAGCATCCCCGACATAGATGGTCTGCTTATTTTGTTGTAATAACGCCCCCATCATGAGTGGGTCGGCATCTTGGGCTTCATCAAACAGGATGAAGTCGGCAGGAATGATGGGACTTGAGAGTGTCCACAGTTTTAGATAGACATCATGCCCTATCCCTGCACTGTGGCGTGGGTCGATGGACGACAGCCAGCGATATTCAAAGGCAGGATAGAGTAGCTCTTGCAATCGCACCTTGTCAGCATCCGACAGCCAAGATGGGGGCGTGATGTGGCGTGGGGCAGGATAGGCAGATGACGTCTTACAAAACGTGATGATGGCTTCGCTGATGATATTAGCAAGTTTGGCAGGGGTCAGCACCACGGATTTTTTGACCCCGTCAAAACTTCGCTCTACTTCGATGGCGGTCAAGCCAAGCTCCGTTGCCAGCCTAGCAGGGGTCAGCCGTGGCAGGCTCACTTTGGCGGTAATACCCCGTGGCACATGGCGATAGGCGAGCGAGTGAAAGGTTTGGCATTTGACATTGGGGGGAAATTTGCCTTGGGCTTCGCTGGCGATGGATTTGTTAAATGCCAAATACAGCCCACGCCCACGCAAATTCTCACTGATGAGTTTGAGCGTCGTGGTCTTGCCTGCCCCTGCATACGCCACGATTTTAAAGGAATCGCCTGTCATCGCCATATTTAGGGCGGATAATTGCTCATCGGTGGGGGCGTATGCGGTCATGGCGGTCGGTCTGGATAAAACGTGGTATTATAGCAAATTTTGCCCGTGTTGTGGGTAGGACAATAATAAACCGCCCTTTTTGGCGGTTTTGCGGACATCACAATCACAGCGAAATTTTAGAATTAAATTTCATCAAACGCTCATACCGCCCAGACAACAGCTCATTTTTGCCCAGCATTTCAAGCTCGTTAAGCTGATGATTTAACAAATTTTTTAAATTTGTCATCACCACATCAGGCTCAATGTGTCCGCCAGCCCCTTCGTCCACGACTTCGTCAATCAGCCCCAACTGGTGCAAATTATTTGCTGACAGTTTCAAGGCTTCGGACGCATCAGGGGCTTTTTCGGCGGTTTTCCATAGAATAGATGCACAGCCTTCGGGGGAAATGACCGAATAAATGCTGTTTTGGAGCATATTGACCTTATCCGCCACACCGATTGCCAACGCCCCGCCCGAACCACCCTCACCGATGACGGTAGCGATGATTGGGGTGTTGAGACTGCTAAATACCGCAATCGCTTTGGCAATGGCTTCTGCTTGCCCACGCTCTTCTGCCCCCACACCGGGGTACGCCCCTGGGGTATCAATGAACGTCAAAACAGGCAAACCAAAACGCTCCGCCATTTGCACAAGGCGAATGACCTTGCGATAGCCTTCGGGGCTTGCCATGCCAAAATTGTGGGTAATCCGCTCACGAGTAGAACGCCCACGGTGCTGACCGATGACCATGACAGGCTTGCCGTCAAAACGAGCAAGACCGCCCAAAATCGCACGGTCGTCTGCAAAGGCACGGTCGCCATGCAACTCATCAAACTCGGTAAACAGCATCTTGACATAATCCAAAAATAGCGGACGGTCGGCATGGCGGGCAAGTTTGACACTTTCCCAAACGCTCACAGGTTGGCTCATAATTTTTTCCTTTATAAATATTACAAATGTAAACTTATATAGTTTAGCATACTTTTTGGGGTTTGGGAAATGGTTTAGGAGTCGTCCTACGCTCGCCCATTGGTGTAGTTTTTCTTAACAAAAGGGAAATGGCTGGCGATTGGGTCTTGTTGGAGCATTTTTACCATGTTACTAATTATCCAAACGCAACTTTTGAGACTTTCGGGAATGTATTTTTCATTTTGATGTTCAAAATAAAAAGTCGCCCCCATTTCATTGGAGCCAATTGTATAAACAAAAAACCGCCAAAATGCTCTTTTGTAATGAATGTGCAATTTGCTACCGCCTGATAAATCAAACGCATACATTGTTGCGATATTGTCAGTCGGTATCACAACAAGCTCTTTGCCAAACCTATTGTACACACGCACGTCCTGATGAGTGATAGCGATAAAAGGGGTAATTTTTGGCAGATTTTTGATTTCTTTTAATAGACTTCTTTCCAAACCCCGATTTTTGTGGATTTTTAAAAACCTCAACCCCAATACTTATAAGGGTTTATTTTTAGTTTGGAAAGAGATTTAATGTGTTTTCTTTTTGGCGTTTTTGAAAAAACACAGTTCCAGCCATTGTCACTGTTATAATTAACCAAAAACGCCCAACCGCTATTAGACCTCTTTCCAAACTACCCCAGCTCAAAATTATAAATCGCAGAAATT
>ERZ1023310.119-NODE-119-length-19682-cov-5.399755_pt1 | contig 19682 bp, 16 predicted proteins | sample MGYA00380476_ERZ1023310 | MGnify/ENA primary metagenome ERZ1023310 (study PRJEB33173, sample SAMEA4830346) | metagenome | study: EMG produced TPA metagenomics assembly of the PRJEB25223 data set... | reverse complement strand
TGTTGCATCATGAAGTGGATCTCTTTCCAAAGCACCTTCATCTCCCCAGATTTCATCGTTTCCATCTTCAGCACGAATCTCATCATTCCCCAAACCACCGATGATACGATCATCTGTACGATAACCATTGAGTTTGTTATTACGCTCATCTCCTTCGACTAGACGGAATCCATCTTGAATTGATGAAATCAATTCAGTTGATTCAACATAAGTTGCCCCTGTAATAGGCTTACTTTGACCAGAATCATCAATGCACATCGCATCAATTGATGTATCCAAGGAGATTCCTTTCAAATCAACATTTGGATTAGTCGTAATTAAAACCCCTTTTCCACTTACTGAATTTACACCACCTAACTGCCCTAATTCAGTAAAAGAAAGTTTGGTGTTATTTAATCCAATATGACCAATACCCGTAAGCTGAAGTTCGCTCAGATCAACAGTTTGCTCAGATTCAGTCTTATTATCAATCCGCAATGTACTTAAGCCATCACCTTTAACTGTTTTAAATCCTTGTAACTGCGTTGCAGTAAACTTCACATCTGAACGCAAAACCACATGTTCAATACCTGACAAGTCATAATTACTTAAATCCGCATTCCCATACACATATAAAGTATCTTCACCATCGCCACCACGAATAATTTCAACAGCGCCATTATTGTCTTCATTTAAGTTTTGACCATTTAGTGAACTCAATGCCACACCTAATAACTCTGCGTCCTCATCGCTATCTAGTTTACCACCTAAAGTCAAATCACCAACAATGATAAACTTATCATCGCCTGCACCGCCATCCATAATGTCGGTGCCAGCACCACCTCGTAAAATATCATTGTTTGTGCCACCAGTTAGAATATCATCACCTGTACCACCAAAAATGTAATATTGATCATTACTATCGATAAATCCCAATGTATTATTTTGGTCATCACCGGTTAGTGTTGTTTTTTCTAAAACATCTTTTACATCAATAGTGAATTCTTTGCTAAAACTTAAATCCTCATCTATAACCTTGATGGAAATATCTAACTGTTTTTCTGTTTCATAATCTATCACGTGATCGTCTTTAACTCTTAAATAGCCATCAATAATCTCAAAGCGAGGGTCGTTTATTTGATAGGCATAATCAGTAAATTTGTCATCAGATATATAAACCGATCCTAAAGATCTTTCATTTTCAAGAATGCTATTGATGCTTAAGGTGATGTCAGTTGGTGCTTCATTAATGTCATTGATAAGAATGCTAAAACTTTGCTTGTGTGATAAGCCATTTTGATTAATGGCTGATATTTCAATGGTAACACTTCTTTCTGCCTCATGGTCTAAAACTATGCCATTTTTAAGTTTTAATTGGTTGTTTAGAATCTCAAATCTGTCATCATTAACCATGTATGTGTAGCTATCTGTATTATCAACACTCAAAGTGCCAATAACTGCCCCTGTTGCATGTTCATCAACATTTAAATTAGAAAGTAGAATCTCTATTGGTGTATTACTAGGAGGGTGGACTGGATTGGGCGTAATTTGAGAGGTAGACAAGGAGGTACCTCCCTTGTCATCCGAACCCCCACTTGCAAGAGCGACACCACCCACTCCCAATAAGCCAAGCAGATAAGGTGCGTAATTAGTCTCAGCAATCACAGCACCAAGTGTGGCGGCGGCTGTAGACTCTACTGGTGAGATGATGTATGGGGCAAATTGATCGTTGGAAACACCAATTATTTGAACATCATCGGTGATGAAGTAGTCTTTGATGACAAGATAGGTTTCATCGTCATCAGTTGTTTTGATGACCAGATCATTACCCTTTTTGGCGGTGCGTAGTTGTTTTGGAGACAGTTTGGTGTCCTTATTCAAGATGACGAAACCAACATTTGGCACTGCTTGAACTGACATGCTTTGATTGTCAATATCAAAGGTGCTGATTACTTTTTGCGAAGATACGATATTTACGGTTGTATTTTTCATGAGAGCCTCTTGCTTGATGAAAATTTATGAAATTGCTACTTGTCATAACCGAGCATGACTGTTTTTGGCAGATATAGTTATATCATAAATTTTCAGAAGCATCGTTCAAATTTCCGACGTTTTAATAGATTTGTTTGCAGGCAAAAATTTTACTTTTTTACAACACGCCAAAACCACCACCTAGATAGAATCCAACCAAATCCATAAGATAATGCCAGCCATTGCCAAATTTGATTGATGGTAAGATTATCGCTAACGCTTATGCCAAAAAAGCCGATGCCCCATAGTCCAATCATGGTAAATATGAAAGCCGACCAACCATGTCCAATGGCTCTTAGATAAAAAGCATTTAGACTGGCAGTACACTCAAAAACACCTCGCAATATCAATAAAGGTAATGCACCAAATATCAGCTCTTGTGAAAAAGTATCAATGTGGTAGTAGCCAACCCATAATGAGCCTGTACCATAAATAATTAACCCTGCCACCAAGGCAAAGCCCAAAAGTATCATTTCAGCGTATTTTATGGTTTTTAAGGTGGTGATGGAAGGGTTGGGATAACGCTGTCCAAGCCAAATGCTCATGGCAATCATCACTGCAATTGGCAGGGATAAAAACAAATCATAAATGTTGTTCATAATCTCATGAGCGGCAAGCATACCTTCATTGGCTATTGCCAGTAGGCTGACAATGATGGGAAAAAGCGAATATTCAGCCAAATAACTGGCACCAATGGGCAGTCCATAACCAAGTAATTGTTTAATCTCTGACCAGTTTATCCAAAGTCTGATGGCGTGATTGCTGTGCAGATAAGGTTGAATATGTTGATAGCTGATACGCCCAACAATGAGAAAAACTAGCCAATAATACAGATTGGTAGATAGAGCTGTACCAGTCGTGCCTTGCCATGAAGTGCCAAAATAGCCTTGTACACATGCATAGCCGATAAGTATTTTAAAGGGTAATACCATCCATAAAATCTTAAAGACCACATCAGACATATCGATTGCTTGCAAATAAGCGACCAATATACGAATGCCTAACACGGCGGGCACACCCATGGTAATGACATATAGATACTGGACTGCTAAGGTCTTTAAGTCATCGCTAATGGACAGCTGACGAATGCCTAGACTGCTAAACCATAACAGCCCCCATGCTACCATTGTCATGATGACTAATAACCAAACAGACTGTATCAGTAATGATGCAATGCCTGTATTGTCATTTTTTCCAAAGCGTTGAGCAACAGCATAGCTTAGCCCTTGAAGTACGCCCTTGGCGGTTAAAATCCACAGTCCATAAAACGCATTGGCAAGAGCATAACCTGCAATATTTGCGCTGGACACTCCACTCAATAGGTAGGTATCAATAACAGGGATAATGACCAGTACCATCTGGGTGAGCCAGATTGAACCAATCTGCTTAAACAAATTGGGGGTGACCGCATCCTGATGAGTGCTAGACATGATTGACGCCCAAGGTTTGCACTAAGATTAATGTGGACAAGCCAATGCCTTCATGAAAACAATAATTGCCATGCTCATCGGTCATTTTCCAATAAGAGATGTACTGCCCTGATACGCTGGGCGTGATGAATTCAACTGAGAGTGTGATACATTCGCCAGGGTGTGTTGTGGGGATGGCGATTTGATTGGTTAGGGGCGTAAGATGATAGTCGGCGGATGTTTGGTTATTAGGATAGATAACGTCTGCTTTGGGATTTTGGCAGGTCAAAAAACGATTTTGCCACACGGTACGCCCCACATTTTGGATTGTCCAGCTTTTGACAAATCGGGTATTGGGAGCGATGAGCAGACCATCAGGCGGTGTTTCGGTGACAAAAGCACTGGCGTCTAATTTGCCTGTATGAGTGCTGTTGGTAAAGTGCTGTTTTGGAATGATGGCATTAATCGTGCCAACATCAAAATCCGCCCATTTCATCTGCAATAATATCTGCGGATGTACGCCCATCGTCCGTGCCAGACTGATGATTTGACTCATGCGGGCATCTTTGGTAGGGTCTAATAAGGTATAGAGTGTGGCTTTGGCAAGCCCAGCGTTACTGGCCAGTCGTTCCATGCTAACGTCGTGCTGTGAGCAGTACTGACGAACATAAACGCCCAAGTTGGACATGAGTTTAGGGCAGGGTTGCTTATGCTGGGTCATATAAGATACCAAATAAAAGAATGATTAAAACATCTGTAACATAACTTTTTATCCTATAATAAATATGACACAAAAAGCAACAAAAATACACGTTATTTTTAAAAATCGTCAGAATTTTGAACGATGTTATTTTTAAATCATTTCTCCTTATCTATTTTGAAAATAAATAATTTAACACCATCATCTATCGCACGCCCATTTATTCATCAACCCCTTTTATGATCCGTCAAATCCACCACCGTATCACAATAATGCCGTGTCAAATCGTGGTCGTGGCTCACCATGACAAGCGTACAGTTTTGGGTGCGACAGGCGTGCGTGAGTAGGTCTAGTGTGGTTTTTTGGGTAATGGGGTCTAGGCGGTTGGTTACTTCATCGGCAAACAGTAGCACAGGTTTCATCATCAAGGCTCGCATGATAGCAATGCGTTGAAGCTCGCCCCCAGAGACGCTCTCGCTCGTGCGGTGCAGTAGGTCGGGGTGGAGCTGTAGGGCTTGCATAAGTGGTGCTATTTGGCTTTTGTCAAGGCTGTGGCGTTTGACCACGTCATCGATGAGCGTGCCGAGCGTGATGTTTTGGGCGAAAGCGGACGGTGGGTCTTGGTAGAGTTTTAGCACTTGATGGCGTTTGGGTTTGGTGTGCCATGTCATCACCCCTTTGGACGGTGTGATAAGACCGCAAATGGCGTCCCCCAGCGAGCTTTTGCCGATACCACTATCGCCGATGAGTCCCACCGCTTGCCCTGCATGGAGCGTGATGTTTAGCCCACTAAATAGCTCTTTGTTGCCACGGCTGATAGTCATGTCTTTTAAGGTTAAAAGGGGCGTGTCAGTGGGAGCGATGTCTGCCTTTGTCCATGTGGCAGGGTTGGCACTCATCAGCTCTTTGGCGTAGTCGGATTTGGGATTTTGCAGGACGTCGGTGGCTTGCCCTTGCTCCAAGAGCTTGCCTTTTTTCATGACCATAAGCAGGTCATTATCGCCACTTAGGCGGTTGGCGACTTCGATGTCATGCGTGATAGTCAAAAGGCAACCGCCTTGTTTGGCGACTTGGGCGAGCATATCCACGACAGCGATTTTATTGGTGTGGTCAAGCCCTTTGGTGGGTTCATCGGCGATGACCATATACGCCCCGCTCACGGTGGCGGACGCAAAGGACGCACGTTGTGCCATGCCCCCTGACAGCTCATGCGGATAGTAGTCTTTGGCGTGGGCTAGCGAGAGTTGCTCTAAGGTGCGTAGGGTGGTGTCTTTGGCGGTGGCGTTATCGGCTCGTTTGACAAAATGTAGGCTCTCCCAAATCTGGCGAAACACCGTCATGGTGGGGTCAAGCGAACGCACTGGCTCTTGGGGAAGCATGGTCAAATCACGCCCCCATAGCTTGGCAAATTGATGTTCATCAAGCTCGCCTTGCCCGTCATGGAGTGTTTTGCCGTTGATGAGAATTTGCCCTTTGACCGTCAAGCCCTTAGGCAACGCCCCCATGACTGCTTGGGCAAGTAGGCTTTTGCCCGAGCCTGTCTCGCCCAAGATAGTCAAGTTTTGCCCCTGTTGTATGCTCAGGCTAATGGGCTCAACCAAGGTAGCACCGTCTGTGGTGTGGACGGATAAGTTGTTGATTTGGATTAAAATATCTGATGATGTTTGGGTGTCTTGCATGATTAGCCGTCCTGTTTGCCTGATAATAATTGAAAAGAAAGCACGAGTAAAAACACGGTAATAATCGGCAAAAAGAACACCAAAGGGGCTTCATAATAATAAGGAAACAGCTCGGTCATCATCAGACCCAGCTCGGCAGTGGGTGGTTTAAGACCGACATTGACAAAGCCAAGCGTGGCAAGGGCAAGCACCGCATTACCCGCCCCAAATGCCGAGAGCGTCCACATGACAGGGGCGAGCCTTGGCAGATAGTGGCGTTTGATGATGTACCACAGCCCCATGTCCATGAGCGTGCTGGCTTGTACTTCGCTTGATTTGCATAGGTTTAGGCTCATCGCACGGGTCATCTTAAAAAACTCCACCCACATCACAAGCGACACACCAAGATACAGCGACCAAAAACTATTTGGGGCGATAGATGCAAACAGCAGGATAAATAAAAGACCAGGCAGAGCCATGATACAATCACAGATAAAGTTAAAAAACTTATCCAAAATCCCCCCAAAAATCCCCGACAGCAAGCCAAACAACAGCCCAAAGATGAGCGACACCCCCACCGAGCCGACAATGAGCGAGAAAGACAAGCGAATGGCGGACGCCAGTCGTGCCATCATATCACGCCCCAAATGGTCGGTGCCAAAGGGGTGTTCGCCACTCGGGGCAGATAGGATAACATCTAGGTTTTGCAGTGCCATGTCATAGGGACGTACGAGCGGACTGCCATAGGCAAAGCCGAGTAGCACCACCAAAATGACAAGTCCGATAAGCTGAGTGAGGGTTAGGTTTTTTTAAGTATTTCATCATAATATTGGCAAGTTGATAACGGGGTTTGGCAAATGCTGATAAGGCTTAGTGAGCTTCATAACGGGGGTCGATGTAGCGATTGATGACATCCAAGATGGTATTTAACACCACGAACAGTCCGCCCATGACCAAAGCCGAACCTTGTATCATCGGTATGTCTCTGGCGATGATGGCGTGGACTAGGGCATGACCGATACCCGGCCATGCAAATAGACTCTCCACGATGACCATGCCTTCGATGAGATAGATGAGCTGTACGCCATGATAAGCGACAATGGGAATGGCAATATTACGAACGCCATGCCGTCTAAACGCCTGCCAAGGGGTTAGCCCCTTTAATTTGGCAAATTCATAAAACGTAGAATCAAGCACCGCCACTGCCGCATTACGACTGACCCGAATGGACACCGCCGACAGACCCAAGGCAAGCGTGAGAGCAGGTAGGACGTAGTTAATTGGTTTGCCGTAGCCGATGGCGGGTAACCATTTTAAATGCACCGCAAAGATGGTGATGAGTAGCACGCCAATGATAAAGGCAGGGGCAGAGCGGAGCAAGGTGGCGATAAATAAGGTAAAACGGTCAAAGACGCCATTAGGTCGCAGGGCGGAGAGTATGCCTATGGGTGGGGCGATGATGAGTGAGATGACCAAAGCGACAAAAGCCAACGCCAGTGTGTGCCCAAACTGATGGGCTAGCTCGCTCCACACGCTTGCCCCACTGACGAGCGAATTACCCAAATCCAAGCGGAGCAGGTCGCCAAACCATGCTATGTACTGCTCATACCACGGCAAATCAAGCCCCAGCTCGGCTCGCACTTGGTCGGCAGAGCTTGCGGTGACTTGGTCGTAGCCATAGCGAGACGCGGCGATACGATACGCCATGTCGCCAGGCAGGCTTCGCATGAGAACAAAGGTTAAGGTGCCGACCGACCAGACGACTAATAAAAGCTGGATAAGCCGTGATGTGAGTAGTTTTAGCATAATGATGTAGTTACCAGAAACTTAGGCGTGAAGCAAATAAGAGAGTCAAAAACAAGTCAAAGAGCGATGGTGTGTCGCTCTTTGGGTGTCATGGCATATTACCATTTAAGCTGATTTAGGTTGTATTTACGCTCAAAGGGGTCAAGGGTCAAGCCTTGTAGGGATTTATGAGCGGACGCACTTTGTTGGTAGTACACAACAGGGATAAGTGGACGCTCATCCGCCAAAATGGTGGCGACTTGTTTTTTGAGTTCATCTCGCTTGGCATCATCGGTGGTGGTGGCGATGTCATGCAAGGCTTGGGTAAGCGTGAGGCTTTGGTAATTCATCACGCCCCAGTCGCTGCCTTGTGGGCTTAGGTCGGATTGTAGTGAAGCTAGTGGGTCTGGGGTGTTTCCGTAGTTACGAGCGTACAGAGCCATTTGCAGTGAACCGTCTTGATGAGCTTTGGGAATCTCTGATGAGTTGGTGATATTAACTTGTAAATCCACACCGATTTTACGCCATTGGTCTTGTAGGGCGGTGGCGATAAGCGGTAGCTCGGGGCGGTCAGAGAACGTGATGAGCGATATGGTAAAGGGCTTACCGTCTTTTTGTAGCACGCCATTTGCCCCTTCGGTAAAGCCATTGGCGAGCAATTTGGCTTTAATGGTAGGATAATCAGGGGCGGATTTTGCCACGCCTGCCTGCCAACCGCCAAACATGGGCGGTAGTAGCTCATACGCCCCCGCATCGCCAATGCGTAACACCGATTTGGCAATGGCTTCACGGTCTATGGCATCGGATAGAGCTTGGCGGGTGGTCTTATCGGCAAAGAGCGGATTGGCGATGTTCATCTTAGGCAATGGTGCGAGCGAGCGTTTGGGTTGCCACTTGTAGGTCACTGTTATTTTCTAGGCGTTTTAGGCTGGCACTGTCTGGGTGTACACCAAATGGTCATCGCCACTTTCCACAAGCAGAGTGCGAGTCTCACTGCGAGAGTTGGCAAGGTAGTTAATGCGATTGATGTGGGCTTTTTGTCCCCAATAGTCGGCATAAGCGGACTGCTCAATCTTTTGTGGTGGCTCAACCTTATCCGCCCGATACGCCCCTGTGCCGATGATTTTGGTGGCTTACCCTTTATCATCAAAGGACGCTGGGGCTAGGATAATGGCGGTGGCGTGTGCCAAATAGGACGGCAGGGTGGTCAAAGGCTCGTCAAGCTGGAACTCGACGGTTTTGTCATCGATTGCTTTGATAAGCTGGATATTGGCACTTTCTAAGGCGGTGGGCTTGTTTAGGGCAAGCGTTAGGCTGTTTACCACTTCTTTGGCGGTCATGGGCGTGCCGTCATGGAATTTGACATCATCACGCAACGTAAATACCCACGTTTTGCCGTTGTCGGCAGTCTCCCATTTTTCGGCTAGGGCAGGGATAATCGCCCCTTTGTCGTCCACGTCCACGAGCGTCTCGCCAATACCCATATGCTGATAAACAAAGCCTGACGTACTGGGGTCGGCATTGGTAATTTCCCAAGGGGTAACAACCGTGAGTGTCTTATCGCTCGTGGCAGGCGTGGCGTTGTCTGTGGCGGTAGTCGCCTTGTCGTCATTACCGCAGGCGGTCAAGGCAAGGGCGGCGGCAAGTGAGCAGGCTAGGGCGGTGTATTTAAAAGTCATGATAAAGTCCTAAGGTCAGCCAAATGGCAAAAAGTAAGCTATGTTATTATATAACTTACAAAAATACAAGCCGCTTATAAATAAAAAATGAACGAGCGTTGGAAATAAAAGAGTTTTTTAGGGAAAATGCGTGGGGATTGGAGTTAAATATTTAAAAAATTATTTAACATAATCCTATCTTTTTCTTAAAAACTTTATAAAGGAAAATTCCAATTTTTTCATTTTACCAAACTTTCCCCACGCTCTAATTTGCCAAACCCAAAAACCTTTTTCACTTTATACCAAATTTATTTAACATAATCAATTTTGGCTAGTAATTTATTAAAATAGAAAAAATTAAAATATAAACACACCATTATTTACCATGGAAAATTGAAAAATTCATTATTGGTAATTATTTGAAATGGCAGGGGGAATTGGATTTGTTACTTTAATCTCAACTTAAATGGTAATTTATTGATTACCCCATAATTATTTTTTGGGTTGTAGGGACGAATTATAATCATCTAACTTCAAAATACACCCATTGGCAGTAAGGTGCGTATTACGCACCAATAAGATTTTTCATTTAAAAAGTGTGTGGTACGCACCTTACCATGCGACAAATAAATTTTTAAAATTTAGTATTGGTGCAAATTGGGGTTAATTGACTATAAAACCAAAAACCCCAATCCATGACAGATTGGGGTTGGTACATTTTGGGGCAATTTTTTGTATGATTAACGCTCTAAAATACAAGTAACGCCTTGACCGCCAGCGGCACAGATAGAAATCAAGGCACGCCCTGAACCTTTTTGGGCGAGCAATTTGGCGGCGGTTGCCAAGATACGTCCGCCTGTGGCAGCAAAGGGGTGTCCTGCGGCAAGGCTTGACCCATTGACATTGAGCTTACTGCGGTCAATGCTACCAAGTGGCTTATCTAACCCCAAGCGGTTTTTGCAGAAGTTTTCATCTTCCCAAGCAGCCAGAGTAGAGAGTACTTGACTGGCGAAGGCTTCATGAATTTCATAAAAATCAAAGTCTTGTAAGGTCAGACCAGCACGAGCGAGCATTTTTGGTACGGCATAGGCAGGTGCCATAAGCAGTCCTTCGGTCAGTCCATTTTTACCCACAAAGTCCACAGCCGCCGTTTGCTGATGTGTGATGTAGGCAAGTGGTTCAAAGCCATGTTGGCTCGCCCAGTCATCATTGGCAAGTAGCACACAAGACGCACCGTCTGTCAGTGGCGTGGAGTTACCTGCGGTCATGGTTGGGTTGGCGTTACGCTTACCAAAGGCAGGTTTTAGCGTGGCAAGTTTGTCCAGCGTGGTGTCTGCACGCAAGTTATTATCACGGTTTAGCCCCTTGTAAGGGGTTATCAAATCATCAAAAAATCCCGTATCATACGCACGAGCCAGATTTTGATGGCTGTTAAATGCCAGCTCATCTTGGGCTTCACGGCTGATGTTCCATTCTAGGGCGGTGATGGCTTGGTGTTCGCCCATAGATAGGCGAGTGCGTGGCTCGCCATTGGCAGGGAATGCCAGTAGGTCTTTGGGGTTGATGTGGGTTAGGGCGGTTAGGCGAGCTTTGGCGGTTTTGGCGTTATTGATGGCAAGCAAGGGCTTACGAATGCCGTCCCCGAGTGCAATCGGTGCGTCCGATGTCGTGTCCGTCCCGCCTGCGATACCGCTATCGATGATACCCAGTGCGATTTTGTTGGCAACGGCAAACGTGGCTTGCAGACCTGTGCCACACGCCTGCGAGATGTCATAGGCAGGGGTCGTGGGCGATAGGGCGGTGTTTAGCAGGGCTTCACGGGTTAGGTTCAAATCACGGCTATGCTTTAAGACCGTGCCAGCAACCACTTCGCCAATCTCTTTGTCCGCCAAATCAAAGCGAGCAACCAAACCGTCCAATGCCGATGAGAGCATATCGATATTACTGGCGTCTGCGTACGCACCATTTGAGCGAGCAAAGGGAATGCGGTTTCCGCCAAGAATGGCAACTTTTTTGATGGTCATGACTTATCCTTAATGAAATGAATTGATAAAGGTAAAAGGCTGATTTAGCTTATCCTAGCTTATCATTATTTGACTTAAAAGGGAAAATGTTTTTTGCTTTATTAAATAATTTTTTGTTATTTATTTAAAATATATAACTTATTTTTATAATAGAGAAAATTTTGTGCCAACATTTATTTTTATGCTAGAATGGGGCTTATTGTATTGACAAACAAAAGGATACTCCTATGAGCGACCGTTATGGTGAATTGGTGCAATCAGGTCTGGGTAGAACTGTTGCAAAAAATCTAGGTTTACCCACACCCATTAAACTTGACCGCTTTGAAGTGGGTCAGCCTGTGGTGCGTGGCGAAGTGGCATTTGGGGCGGTCGGCAACAGTGATGTGAGCCGTAGTGTAAATGAGATTTTGACCGCATTGGACGCCAAAATCACCACTGCCGATAAGCTAGATGACCGCCTAAAAAAAAAAAACAAAAGAAATAAAGTGGCGATTTTAGAAGTTGCAAACATCAAAGACACGGACGGCTTAAAGGCGGTGTATGAATTTTTCCATAAAATCGCTCGCCGTATCAAACCGTCTGGTCGGATTGTACTGATTGCTCGTCCGTCTTGTTGTACAGGCACGGACATTGATTTTGCTTTGGCACAACGGGCGGTGTTAGGATTTGTTAAATCAGTCGCCAAAGAGTTCAAAAAAGGCATTACCGCCAATGTGCTATACACCCAAATCGGTGCCGAAGAGCACCTAGACCACGCCTTACGCTTTTTTATGTCGGCAAAATCGGCATATGTGTCAGGGCAAGCGGTCTATATCAAGGACAATGGCGATGAGATCTCATTGGTTGATTTTGACGAAACCAAACCCCTAAAAGGCAAAAAAATCCTAGTAACAGGGGCGAGTCGTGGCATTGGCGAGTCGGTTGCCAAAGTGTTGGCACGAGACGGGGCAGAGCTGTACTGCTTGGACGTGCCTGCGTCTTTGGCAGATTTACAAAAAGTTGCGGGCAATTTGGGCGGTCATGCCTTACCACTGGACATTACCCAAACGGACGCTGGCGAGCAGATTTTAAAGGCGTGTGGCGTGTTGGACGGTGTGGTACATAACGCTGGCGTTACCCGTGATAAGACCCTAGCCAACATGAGTGCTGACAAATGGGATTTGGTGTTAAACATCAACCTAAAAGCCATTAGCACCATTAATAACTACCTGCTTACCAATAACGGCTTGTCCGAGTCGGCTCGTATCGTCTGCGTGTCTAGTATCTCAGGCATTGCCGGCAATCTAGGGCAAACCAACTACGCCATGAGTAAGGCAGGGGTTATCGGTCTGGTTGAAGCAACCGCCAAGAGCCTAGACGGTTCGGCACGCCGTATCAATGCGGTCGCCCCTGGATTTATCGAGACCAAGATGACCGGTGCCATTCCCTTTGCCATTCGTGAAGCCGGTCGCCGTATGAACTCGATGAGTCAAGGCGGTGAGCCTGTGGACGTGGCAGAGACGATATCGTGGCTACTGTCGCCAAAAGCGTCAGGGCTTAATGGCAACGTGGTGCGTGTGTGCGGTCAAAGCGTGCTTGGGGCGTGATTTTATTCATTGGTAAATTTTGATGTGAAACATATAAACCGTACACTTGTACATTTTTGATTTACATTCCCCCAAAAATCCATTAAAATTTACCAAAAATTATTCTATATTAGACTTCTTTCCAAACCCCGATTTTTGTGGATTTTTAAAAACTTCAACCCCAATACTTATAAAGGTTTATTTTTAGTTTGGAAAGAGATTTATTTAAAGGTATGATATGGCAGAACAAAATTTTAAAGAATTGCCAAAAATGCACACCACTTACGCCAATGTTATCAAAAGTTTGATTCCGCATGGCGACAACCGAGCAGGGGCATTGCCTGATTCGGTGTATGCAGTGGACAAACTCGCCATTGACCAGAACAATTTGCGAGACTATCGGCGAATCTGTGGGTTTATTGATGATGGGCGTGTACCGCCAACGTATTTTGCGGTGCTGTCGCAGACGTTGCAGATGAACATGATGGCAAAGCCTGATTTTCCTTTTGCCATGCTTGGGCTGGTGCATTTAGAAAACAGCGTTACGCAGTATCGTCCGATTTTTGATACCGAAACGGTCAAGATGAGCGTGCGACTTGATAACCTAACCCCCCATGACAAGGGGCAGACCTTTGATTTTATCACCGAAGTGCATATCGATGATGAGTTGGTGTGGCAGGGGACATCAACCTATCTGTCTCGCCAAAAAAAGCCCGTCGATGAACGCACGGTCAAATCTGTGCCTGAGAGTGTGGCACGCTTAGAGCCTGATGATAACGGTTGGGCGGAGCTGATTAATATCCCAGAAGACATCGGACGGCGGTATGCGTTCGTGTCGGGGGATTTTAACCTAATCCATTTGCACCCCTTATCGGCTCGGGCGTTTGGCTTTCCTAAGGCAATCGCTCATGGTATGTGGTCAAAGGCGGCGAGCATTGCTCAATTTTATGATTTGCCAAAGGCGTACCGAGTGGATGTGTCATTTAAAACACCCATTTTCTTGCCGTCCAAGATTGACTTTGTGGCACGCCAAGAGAGCGATGGGCGAGCCTTTGCCCTGTATGTGGCAGGCACGGAAAAACCGCATTTACTCGGTAAAATTACGTTTTTATGATGGGTGAAAAAGACATACTGAGTATGTCTTTTTTGTTGTAGATTTACAATAGACTTCCTATAAAACTTAGAATTTACAGAAAATCGTTAGTGGTGGGCTGTGATGGCACTTAAATAAGTAATAACTTGATTATTATGAAAAAAAATTATAAAATAGTAATCATTATTATTAAAAGATTGATATAGCCATGCCGAAAATCCATTCTTCCATCAAAAATCCCATCGCCGAGACGTTGCTTGTGCCTTTGTATATGCGTGCAATCCACAGCCAAAAACCCAATCCCATCATTACCGACCCTGATGCAGTGGCACTTCTTGGCAAATTACCCTATCAATTTGACGATATGGATAATAAGCCAAAAAGCGAGATTGGCATTGCTTTGCGTGTGCGATATTTTGACGACAAAGCAAGACAATTTCTTACCAATCACTCCCAAGGTGTCATCATCAATGTCGGTTGCGGTTTGGATACTCGCCTACAAAGGCTTGGCGAACTTGCCAATCGTGCTTATTTTTATAACCTAGACATCGATGAAGTTATCACCATTCGCCATCAATGGCTAACCCCGCTTGATAATGAATACAGCATCAGCTCATCGATGTTTGAGGCAGATTGGCTTGATGAACTTATCAAAAAACACCCTGATACGCCATTTTTATTCCTTATTGAAGGTGTTATGATGTATTTTGATGAAGACAGTAATCGTGCATTTATGACCATGCTGGCAGACAAATGCACTCACGCTTATGTGTATTTTGATGCACCAAGCAAACTTGCCAGTCGCCAAACCAAATATCACGACACCATCAAAGACACAAGAGCGGTATTCAAATTTGGGCTGGATGACCCAAAATCCCTTCAATGTTGGCATAAAAAACTGCATTATCAAGAACATACCTATTTTGGCGATTTGTCTGAGATTGTTCGTATGGGTAAGATAATGGGCTTGTTGATGAGATATATACCTATGTTCAAAAAATCCTTTGTTATGGTAGGGTATCATATCAGCATGATACATTGAGTTGATTGGTAACAAAAACTAAGTGTAGTATAAGTGCAGTAAAAGAATTTAATACACTCTACAAAATGAAAAAGTGCTACGGTTTCCGTTCGTGGTGAGCCTGTCGAACCATGACGGACAAGCTCAGGGCTAAAATTCAATTTTGTTAGCTGTATCTCTGATGAATCTCTTAGGTTTGTTGGGTTTAAAGTTAGGTCGAAGCATATAAAACCCAGTTCTAAATAACAAATTCTAAGACGTGCTGAACGTTTAAGTTCAGCACGTCTTAATTATTTTATTGTCAAAATCGTTTTTAGGAATAACAAATATCAAATCCAAAATCAGCATATTTATCTATCATAATAATAGCACTGTCCAATCCACACTTTGAATTTCTCCCCAAATTCTTATACAATAAGCCATTTTTATCATTAGGTACAGACCATGTGGCAAGATTTTCCCAAGCTGCTTTCTAAATTACAATTTGACGACTCGCCTGCCGGTGGCTCACTGGTCATCACCCACAAAGGCGAGACGGTGGTAAACACCGCCATAGGGCAAGCCCTGCCACACCAAGACTGGCACGCCCACACGCTATCGGTAAATTTCTCTATCGGCAAAGGCGTGATGGCAACGCTGGTGGCGGTGTTGGTCTCAAAGGGGCTACTAGACTATGATATGCCCATTAGTTCGTATTGGGCGGAGTTTGGGGCAGGGGGCAAAGAGCATATCACGCCACGCCACATCTTGACCCACACCGCAGGGCTGTTTAACATCACCACGCTCACCCATGACACCGATGAGCTGACCGACTGGCAGACGATGACCGCCAAAGTCGCCCAAATGTCGCCTGACACCCCCAAAGGGCAGGACGAACAGGGCTATGGCAGTGCGTATAGTGCGTTGGTTTCGGGGTGGATTTTGGGGGGATTGGTGGAGCGTGTATCGGGATTACCCTTGCAACACGCCCTAGATGAATACCTTGCTACGCCCTTAGGCATACAGGGCGAGCTGTATTATGGACTACCTGCCGATAAGCTAGGGCAAGTTGCCAAGCCAGTGCGGTATTTTGATGGCACGCCCACCACCAAACGCAAACCAACCCTAAAACCTGACACCCCAGAGATGTTGGCGGTCTATGCAGGGCTTGACATCACGCCATTGTGGGCGGATAAAGCAGAGACGCTTGGTACATCTGGCATTAATAAGCTGTATTTTGACACCGCCAAGATGAACCTTGTCAATTATAAAAACGCACTCATGCCAAACGGACGTGATGGCGTGGAATATCATCATGATAAGGTGTTGCAAGCGGTCATTCCTGCCGCCAATGGGGTCTCTACCGCCCACGCCCTAGCGACTATTTATGCCATGCACGCCAATGGTGGCGTATGGCAAGGGCAAACGCTCATCACGCCTGCGGTACTTGCTGACATGCGTGCGGTGCGTGTGGACGGTTTTGATGCGGTCATGCCTGCCAATATGCGGTGGCGGTCGGGTTTTCATCGCCTGTTTAGCTTGCAACACACGCCAAACGCCTACGGACACATGGGTTATAATGGCTCGGTGGCGTTCTGCGACCCTGACAGGCACTTGTCGTTTGCCTTTATTCATAATTTTGATACAACCATGCTAAATGACGTACGCCAGTTTGTACTATCAGAGACGGCAATCGCTCGCACCACGCCTTAAAAAACTATTGCAAAACGCCCAAACGGTGTTATAATCATGCGATTACTTTTATTTTATGAACGCTCTAAGTTTATAAAATAATTTTATTAAAAGCTCTTTTTTATCAAGGAAAAACTTATGAGTTTAGCAACCCAAGACGGCAAAATGTGGCTAGATGGCGAACTAATCAACCAACCTGATGCCAAAGTCCACGTTTTGACCCACAGCCTGCATTATGGTTTGGCGGTGTTTGAAGGCGTGCGTGCCTATCAGACCCCTGACGGACGTACCGCCATTTTCCGTCTGCATGAACACACCGAACGTCTGCTTAATTCTGCCAAAATTTTTCAGCTAGACGTGCGTTATAGCCATAATGAGCTGGTCAAAGCCCAAAAAGACGTGGTGCGTGAAAATGGCTTGGCGTCTGCCTATATTCGTCCGCTCATCTGGGTGGGTTCAGAAAAGCTCGGTATCGCCGCCAAAGACAATACCATTCATTCAGCCGTTGCTGCATGGCACTGGGGGACATATCTGGGCGAAGATGGTATCAAAAATGGTATCCGTGCCAAAACATCAAGCTATACACACCATCACCCTAACGTAACCATGTGTAAGGCAAAAGCCGCCGCCAACTATCCTGTCTCTATCCTAGCCAACCAAGAAGCGACCAAAGCAGGCTATGATGAAGCCATTCTTATGGACCCACTGGGCTACGTATGTCAAGGCTCGGGCGAGAACTTATTTTTGGTGAAAAATGGCGAGCTGCATACCCCAGACCTTGCAGGCGGAGCGTTAGACGGCATTACTCGCCGTACGATTATTGAGTTCGCTCATGATTTGGGTGTCAAAGTCGTAGAACGCCGTATCACTCGTGATGAGTTCTACCTTGCCGATGAGATTTTTATGACAGGCACCGCTGCCGAAGTTACCCCAATCCGTGAATATGATGACCGTGTCATCGGTAAGGGCGGACGTGGCGAGCTGACCGAAAAACTACAAACCTTGTATTTTGACGTGGTGCAAGGGCGTAATGACAAATACAAGCACTGGTTATCTTTTGTTGATGAGTAATCAAATTTGATTGAGTTTTTAACAATCCCCAAGATATGATGTTTTGGGGATTTTTATTTATCAAAATTTTTAAACTTTTTTATAAAGATTATCAATTTTTGCTTGCAAATAATAATAATTATTGCTAATATAACGCCATAAGTTAATAAGAATAACCGTTCTTATTTTCGTTTAAAAAATAGCCGATCCACAACAGCATTCACCAAGGACTTCGCCATGTATGTTTGTATTTGTCATGACATCAAAGACACCCAAATCAAAACTGCCATGCTACAAGGCGTTGATAGTGTAGAAGCGTTGCAAAGTGAGCTACTGGTCGGCACTTGTTGTGGCTGTTGTATGCCAATGGTGCAGGACTTGGTTGATGAACATCATGCCAAATATGTGGCGGTAGATGCCATGGCGGTGTGATTGCTGATATTTTTGTAAATATTTGGTAAATTTGTTGCTATAATATTTCTAAATATAAGCGTCTTTGCATAATCTTAGCTAGATTAAAATTATCAATTAATAGTCATTTTCAAGTTGATAAAATTAACTAATAAGCCTTATTATTTGCAAATTATTAAAATAGTAAAAGGAATTGTCATCAATAATAAAAATAACAATATAATCAATAACTTAGCCTATTTGCCAAAACCATTTTCTCCAATTCACCTAAGATGATTTCTTAGGTGAAAATTTTTGTTATTGTAATAGCCATTCTCACAGCGTAAGTCGTTCGCAGTTCCTTTGCCATACAAATACCCCCTTGTCAATCCCTATCTTTGTGCTATGATATGTCCCATACAGCGTTGGCTGATTTTTCTTTATCTAACACAGGATTTTTATCATGAAATCATCTCAAAAAGTCATTGATTATCTAAATTTCTTATTGGCGGGCGAATTGGGTGCCAGAGACCAGTATTTTATCCATTCACAAATGTACGCTGAATGGGAATTGGGTAAATTGCACGACCGCATTTATCACGAAATGGAAGACGAGACCCTACATGCACGCCTGATTATCAACCGTATCATCATGCTAGGCGGTACGCCAAATATGCAAGTGGGCGAGATTAACATCGGTGCCGATGTGCCTGCCATGCTAAAAAGCGATTTGGAGCTAGAATACACCGTGCAAGAACACCTAAAAGAAGGGATTGCTATCTGTGAAGCCGAGCGTGATTATGTAACCCGTGATATGCTCGTGCGTCAGTTAGAAGACACTGAGCAAGACCACGCCCACTGGCTAGAAAAACAACTACGCTTGATTGAGCTGATGGGATTACAAAACTACCTACAAAGCCAAAGTGCTGAGCCTAACATGGTCGGTGCCACGCACTAAGTAGGGCGATAAGGCAGAAAAAGGTAAAAAAGGGGGTGTGTATGCACCCTTTTTTAAAAAATTAAACGTTGAAATTAAAGATAAAAAGGTAATAACATGAAAGGCGATAAAGACGTTATCCGTCAGTTAAATTTGGTATTGGGTCAGTCCCTAATTGCCATTAACCAGTATTTTTTGCACGCTCGTATCGTCAAAAATTGGGGCGTGGAAGAGCTAAACGACTCATTTTTTAAGCAGTCCATTCGTGAGATGAAATGGTCAGATGAGCTGATTGAGCGGGTTTTGCTGTTAGAAGGTTTGCCAAACTTACAAGATTTGGGTAAGCTCATGATTGGCGAGACCGTAGAAGAGATTTTGGCGTGTGATTTGCGTTTGGAAAAGCGTAAACATGACGTGTTGGTAGAAGCGATTGATGTATGTACCGCCAAGCGTGATTTTGTTTCTCGTGATCTACTCATCAAGCTAAAAGACGGCAATGAAGAATACGAAGACTGGCGAGAAACCCAGCAAGAGAAGATTGCGGACATCGGCATTCAAAACTATATCCAATTACAATCAAGCGATGATTGATAAACGGATAAACAATAAAAAGGGCGAACGTGGGTTTGCCCTTTTTATTGTTTGATAATTATTTTTGGGTTGTAGGGGCGAATCATATTCGCCCTTGATAAATCAAGCACTTATATAAAT
>ERZ1023310.118-NODE-118-length-19843-cov-6.305741_pt1 | contig 19843 bp, 24 predicted proteins | sample MGYA00380476_ERZ1023310 | MGnify/ENA primary metagenome ERZ1023310 (study PRJEB33173, sample SAMEA4830346) | metagenome | study: EMG produced TPA metagenomics assembly of the PRJEB25223 data set... | reverse complement strand
TTACACATTATAGAGTAGATTTAGGTAGATTTCAAGTAGCTGTTTTTTGCCCCAAAATGCCAGCGACCAATGCCAAAAAGACTGCCAGCGATAACAGCAAACTTTTATAGCGTAAATCTAATAAACCGCCCATAACCAACCTTATCTATTTGGCACACCGATGATATAACACATCAATGTGCCATGATGAATTTTAAATGCTAATTAAATTATTATTAAACAATCGTTAAACAATTATTAAAAAATTACTTGATATTAATTTAATAATAATTAAAAATTAAAAATTAATTTATTCTATTTTTAGGGCATGCCCTAATGCATGTTAAATAACGTGCCTTAAATCATGGTAAAAACAGATTGCCAAAGCAATGCTTTTTAGGGGTGCCTGCCTTTGATATTTGCATTTTATAAAATGTTATCAATGGTAGGCACGCCCTAAACACACCTTAAAATGTTTTAAAGCCCCATTTTTTAACACAAAAGTACACAGCACTTATGGATTTTAGTGTATTGATGTACTTATTTTTCAATAAACATCAGCCAAACTGATACAATTACCTATTTTATACCAAAACAGCAAATTATCCTAACATTAATTGACAAATGATACATTTTTGTGTATCAATCAATAACAAAACTGCCCAATCCTGTATGAACACACCCAACAAAAAAACAGTCCATGTGTCTGGACTGTTTTTATGACAAGCATTTGCTTATTTGCCGTGATGCTGACCGTCAAGCTCCACCAAACGAGTGGTGGCTTTATTCATGGCGTGCATGATTTGCCCGAGTAGAACCTGCTGTTTGGTAACCACAATCAAAATCATGGGCTGATTGACATTTGGCACGGCACTAATCATAATTTTGCCATTTTCAGCATCCAAAATCACCGAACGACACCCAGTCAGCTGAGCCTCAGCAGTCAAGGCTTGTACCAGTGCCAAGATGGATGAACCGACTGCTGAGAGTTTATTGCCATCATAGTTTTTTTGAAAAATAGATGATACTTCAAAACCATCGGTCGATGCCAGTAATACACCATCTACGCCTGTGGTAGAATGCACCAACTCATGAAGCACTTCTTTTGAAAGTGTCACAAATTGCTCAGCAGGCTTGACACGATTAGAATCCAATTTAAAAGGGCTAAGACTCATTATTTTACTCCAAGATGTTTATTTGTATGTCAGTGTTGTCAAGTGATTTACTCAGACTGTTCTAGGCTAGCGATGATACTCTCAACGAGTAACAAGACATCTTCACGTTTACGCATGTCCACAGGGAATAGTGGTAAGTTACGCCCAATGCTCGCTAGATAATCACGATAAATGGAGAATTCACGCTCGGGCATTTTGTCCACTTGACTGATACCCAGCACGATACGACCATCATAAATGCCATCAAAAATCTTTAAATAATGTGCCAAATCTGCCACAGAATCAGGTGCCGAATGGTCAATCAAAATCACCACGCCCAAAGCACCTTGGGATAGGATGGGCCAAATGAAGTTAAAACGCTCCTGCCCTGGGGTGCCGTAAAGACCAATACTTGCCCCACCATCAATGGTCAGCTCGCCATAATCCATGCCGACTGTGGTCAAAAGCTTGGCGTTGGTGTCAAGGTCGGTATTCATGACCTCGGTTGAGACCACAGGAATGTCAGAGAGACTAGAGATGGCCTGGGTCTTACCTGCACCCATAGGGCCACTAAATACAATTTTAAGACGTTGCATAAGTGCTACCTAAATAACTATATTAAATATAAATAACATGAAAATGTAAATAATGATAAATTTATTGTATGATAAAAATACAAACATTGCAATTAGGACATGTCATCACAACCCCAGTTTACGACGCAGACGTGACAAGAAACCGATTTTCTCTTGTTGTTCGGCGGTTTTTGGCTCAGGTCTTGGTTCAGGCTCGCTCACAGGTGTAGGAGCTGTGACTGTCACTGGTGCCACGGTCGATGTCTGCATGATGGTCGCATTCACGTTTTGGTAGTTATCATCCATCAAATGCTGAGAAAGCAGTAGCGAGACAATCACTTTTTGGACGATAGGACGACCTAGTCCCGTGCGTGCCACAATCTCATCTACCGTGCGTGCTGTATCTTCTAAGGCAACCATTGTCCGCAAGATAATGCGTCTGTCGGCATTATTATCAGGCTTTGCCCATGAACGAAGCTGATAGCGGGCATTGCCATCGATGAGTGGTAATAACATCTCAGCATTCGCCCATGCCATCTGATACAGCCACTGATTCATGTCTATGGCTTGCTTAGGCTCGCCTGCCACACCGCCATACACACGCAGTCGCCATGTCGTCATGTCTGCCACTTTGGCACTTTTTAGCCATACCAGCTGGCGCACCCCATCAATAACAGCCAACACCTCTCCATCTTGGGTCAGCTCAAATAAGGACTTAGGACGAGCGTGCAACGTCTTAATCAAGTCTATCATGTCATCTAACTTTGATGTGGTAGACTGTGGCGATTGTGCTGTGTAAGCAGTTTGGGCTGACTGGCTGGTTTGATTCTCCTGATTGGTTTGGGTGCTTGTTTTGTCAGGCTTACCAGACGTGCTTGATTTTTGATAAGGCAGACCCTTTAATACATCCACTTTTTCATGAAGCCAGTCATTTAAGGCATTGATTTGTTTTAGGGGTAATACCAGTGAGTCGCCAACGATACCACCATCACCTGTCAGGTTGCGACTGACGTATAAGATGGGTGTGCGTGGGTGCAATTCTATTAGTTTTTGTACGCTGGCAGAATGTTTAAAATCTTGATTGATGACATATAAATCCACATCATTAACCTGAGCAGATACCCAATCCAAAGCCACGTCCAAACGCAATAGGACACGCAAATATCCTTTAAAAGTAATTTGGTCAGCAGGGCTAACACCAACCATGGCAATACGCATCGTATTTTTGCTATCAGTACTCGTCATGATTTACTCTCAACCAAAGCAATTGCTTGGAGATTATTAGTCTAAATTGCCTAACGCCATTGTCCTGATATTTTTTGATAAAGAAAATATCTGCTTAATTTTATAAGTAACCCGATACACCATAAATCAATATTTGATTTATGTTTTTCTTTTATCCCAATATCACATTTAATTAATACGACCATTGGTGATAATTGTTGATTTTAAATAAAATTTTAAAAATTCGGTCAGAAAATTTTAAAATTTAATAAAATACCATTATCTAATATCATGTTAAAAAATTTGGTATGGCAGTTAGAATGAGTGCTTTATTTTTTATTTAAAATGATGTCGCTTCATGATACAAATGAGAGTAATTATCGATAAGTTATAAAATTTATCAAAAATTCGTTATCGCTATTGATTAGCATTTGATAAAAAATTAATTTTAATCAACAAATTACCAAAGTCAGGCACATTTAACGGCTATTTTGACATGATATCACGCCAAAACATTAATTTTAAATAATAACAGAGATAAAACAGCAAATTTAGGTTGTTAATTTGCTGATTCTATTTTATAACATAATTTGGTTTACGGCTATACCAAACAGTAAAAATATTTTACCATTGAGCAATATTTTTATACCCATAAAAATATTATGGGTATAAATTAAGTATGTTTTGTGTATTATTTGGGCAAATTGATGATTTTATGGACACATTTATCCATTTTATCAATTTGATGAAATGTTATTATTTAACATTTTAAATGTCATGCATTAATAACATTTATTTAAATTCGACACGCCCCCACATCGCCATTGACCACCACAGTCGCCCCTGTCAAGGCAAATAAGCCCTTGATTTGTTCGGTGGCGTTATCGGTGGCAAGGGTCATGATGTCGCCTTGGCACGCTTTTTTTAGTACTTCGGCTTTGGCGGATGTTTGGGCTTGATTTAAAATCTCAGGGTCGTTATCCACCACGCCAAACAGCCCTGTTTTCCAGTCATAGACCTGTATGTCATCAAGGAACACCTCAAACACCTGCGATGGCGGGAGCGTTACCGTGATGTTGGCGTGTGGGGCGACTTTTGGGTCGGTCTGGGGGTCAAAGGTAACTTGCACGTTGTCCGCCGTGATTTTACCCAAATCCACGCCTGCCAAAACCCGCCCACGAGCAACAAACAGCCCCTTTTGTTCGTCCTGCCATAGCTTGTACCAATTGCCTTCTTTTTGGGCGGTGATGACCGTGTCCACGCCAAAAGCAACGGTATTTAGGCGAGCCATTTTTTGGATTTCGGTAACAACACCGTCTCGGCTAATGGCGGATACGGCAGGCTCTTCGGTCAATTTTAACGTCCAAAAAACTGCCAAAAATGCAATCATTGCCATGACCGCCACGATACAAAATAGGGTGAATTTATTGGCTTTTTTGGATTTTGGGGTTGATATGCTCATGTGTCTCCTTAAGATTGGATGGAGTAAAATGAAAGAGAAAGATTGATAAGTTGGATCATCATAGCACTTTATGGGAATAAATTTTTAAAATTTTTATAAAAAGACTTGCACAGTTACCAAAGTTTACTTTAATATAATACGTTTTTACTAAATTTAAGATTTGGGATTGTTTAACCAAGAGATATTGTAAAAAATTTGGATGCGTAAGAGCAATGTATTCGCTCAAAAAATCAATGCGTTTACAGGGCAAATGTGATTTACCCCTACAAATCTGCCCAAAGCATGACAATCCACAATACCAAACACCAATCAGCGAGAATTTTATGAAAGCCAGTCAATTCACCCTAGCCACCCTTCGCAACACCCCAAGCGATGCCGACATCATCTCTGCCCAGCTTATGATAAAAGCAGGACTTATTCGCAAACTTGCCTCAGGCTTGTATGTGTGGATGCCAACAGGCTTGCGTGTGCTAAAACGAGTGGAAAAAATCGTCCGTGAAGAGATGGAACGCATCAGTGCCCAAGAGCTACTTATGCCCGTCACCCAACCTGGCGAACTGTGGCAAGAGAGTGGGCGTTGGGAAGATTATGGGGCGGAGCTACTTCGCTTTAAAGACCGCCATAGCCGTGATTTTGTGCTAGGACCTACCCACGAAGAAGTCATCACCGACATCGCTCGTGGCGAATTAAAAAGCTACAAACAGCTCCCTGCCACTTATTATCAAATCCAAACCAAATTCCGTGATGAGATTCGCCCACGTTTTGGGGTGATGAGAGCAAGGGAATTTACCATGAAAGACGCCTATTCTTTTCATATTGATAAAGACAGCCTTGCCAAGACTTATCAAGACTTTTATGAAGCCTACACTCGCATTTTTACCCGTTTGGGGCTTGATTTTAGGGCGGTGCAAGCGGACACGGGGTCTATTGGCGGATTTGCCAGTCATGAATTTCACGTCCTAGCCGACAGCGGAGAAGACGACATCGCATTTAGCACCGAGTCGGATTATTCAGCCAACGTAGAGCTTGCCGAAGCCGTCTGCACCGCCACACGCCAGCCCCCAAGTGAGCCACGCACGGACGTAGATACGCCAAATATGCCCACTTGTGAAGAAGTGGCAGAGCATTTGGGCATTGAGCTATCACGCACGGTAAAAACGCTCATCGTCAAAGGCTCGTATTCAGAAGACACGCCCGATATGCCAAAACTTGTCGCCCTTGTGTTGCGTGGCGACCACACCCTAAACGAGCTAAAAGCGGAGAAGTTGCCCCAAATCAAAGCACCGCTAGAAATGGCAAGCGAAGATGAGATGAAAGAAGCAGGTCTCATCAAAGGCTATATCAGCGTGGACTTGGCAAAATATGGCATACCTGTCATCGCTGATAGAAGTGCGTCCGTCATGGCGGATTTTGTGAGTGGGGCAAATGTAGCAGACAAACACACAAAAGGCATGAACTGGGAGCGTGATGCGGTCTATGCAGAGGTTGCCGACATTCGCAACGTGGTGGACGGCGACCCAAGCCCTGACGGTAAAGGCGTGCTACAAATCAAGCGTGGCATTGAAGTGGGGCATATCTTTCAGCTTGGCGATAAATACTCGCACGCCCTAAACTGTGCCGTCCTTGGTAAAGAAGGCAAGCCAGTTACGCTCATGATGGGCTGTTATGGCATTGGGGTTAGTCGTATCATTTCGGCAAGCCTAGAACAAAACCACGACGACAAGGGCTGTCTGTGGGCGGACACGCCAGACCCTACCGACAACATCGCCCCATTCTATGTGGCGGTCGTTCCCATGAAATCCAAAGACGGCTCGGCAGAAGCCAAAGCGGACGAGCTGTATAGCACCCTAAAAGACAAAGGCGTAAACGTCCTATTAGACGACAGAGACGAGCGGGCGGGCGTGAAATTTGCCGATTTGGAGCTTATCGGTATCCCACACCGCATTGTCGTGTCCGAGCGTAACTTGGCAGAAGGCAAATACGAATACGCCAAGCGTGGGTGTGGTGATAAAGAGCTGTTAGGGCTTGATGAGCTGTTGGCGAAGTTTTAAAGAAACAATCATTATAACTTTTTATACAAAAATAACTCATCATTGGCTTGGTGTTGTTATATAATAAGACCAAGCCAATTAGGCTCATTACAACTCATTACATAGAGAAATATCATGAAAATTACAAAAGCCCTAGCCATTGCCCTAGCCTTGACCACTGCAAGTATCGGCATGGCTCACGCAGACGATAACCATCTAGAACGCACCGCTTATCAAGACCCAACAGTCCATCAAAACCTTGAAAAAGCTCGCACCATCATCGAAGCACAAAGCTACCAAATCACCGATAAGCTAGAAATCGATGAGAAGCGTGGTAAGCTATATGTCAAAACCGAAGCCATCAAAAACGGCAAAAATATGACATTCGCCTAGATTATCCCAACTTAAAAAATCTGCAGGCCAAACTTGATAGAGACTAAAACCAAAAGCCCTGTATTTGCAGGGCTTTTTTATGCCCAGCCCAAGTCATTCCTAATCAAGCCCCGCAATCACTGCCTTTTATCCATAACTATTCTTGATTTTTTAAATCACTTTGCGTAAGATAAAGTTTTTTATCAGGAGACATCATGGAACGCCGTCAATTTTTACAACTTAGCTTAGGAACCGCTCTTGCCATGAGCCTACCCAAATTTGGCATGGCACACCCCCTACCCTTAGATTTGCCCACCACCTTACAAGACAACCCCCTACTACACTTTGACGGCTTGCCCAACTTTGGGGCGGTTGAGATTTCGCACATCACGCCTGCCATTGACTTTTTATTAAAACACAACAAAGACGTGGTCAAGCGTGTCTGTGCCCAAAAAAGTATCACATGGGACAACTTCTACGCCCCGATAGAAGATGCCCAAAACAAACTAGACCGTGTGTGGGGCGTGGTCGCTCATCTGCATTCGGTCAAAAACTCAGATGCCCTGCGAGCGGTGTATCAGGACATCACCAAAAGCACAAGCGACTATGAGTCGTGGTTTGGTATGTATCGCCCTTTATATGAAGGCTTTAAAAAACTTGCCAAAAGCGATGAATTCAAAGCCTACACCCAAGCCCAACAAAAAGCAATAAACGATGCCTTGCTGGATTTTAAACTCTCGGGCGTGGCATTGACAGGCGACAAAGCCAAACGCTACACCCAAGTGGTCGCTCGCTTGTCCGAACTATCCACCCAATTTAGCAACAACGTACTAGATGCCGACATGGGCTGGGAGCTTGTCATTGATGACAAAGCCAAACTATCAGGACTTAGCGACATCGCCCTACAAAAAGCAGAACAATCCGCCAAATCCAAAAACAAAACGGGCTACCGTTTTGGGCTAAACGTGCCAAGCTATCTGGCAATCACCACCTACGCCGATGACAGAGAGCTACGCAAGCAAATGTACGAAGCCTATCGCACTCGTGCATCCGACAAAGGTCAAAATGCTGGCAAATGGGACAACACCCCCATCATCAACGAACTTATTGATTTGCGGTTGGAACTTGCCCAACTGCTCGGCTACAAAAATTACGCCCAATATGTGCTTGCCAAACGCATGGCAAAAGACACCGATGAAGTGCTTGGCTTTTTAAAAGATTTACTTGCCAAAACTCGCCCCACCGCCAAAAAACAAATGCAGGACTTACAAAAATACGGACGTGATATTGGTGTATTGGGTCAAGATGATAAGATTGAGCCGTGGGATTTTGCTTATTTGTCTGAAAAACAAAAGCAAGCACTTTATAACATTGACAAAGAAGCCCTGCGGGTGTATTTTCCTGTGGATAAAGTGTTGGGCGGTATGTTTGAAGTTACTCGCCGTCTGTTTGGCGTGGACGTGCGTGAAAAAACAGGCGTGTCCTTGCCCCACCCCGACACTCGCTTTTTTGAGCTGTATCAAGACGACAAACACATCGCATCATTCTATCTGGATTTGTTCGCCCGTGAAAACAAGCGTGGCGGTGCGTGGCATAGCGGAGCGGTTGGGCATTTTAAAAAATCCACTGGCGACACCCAAAAACCTGTCTCCATGCTCGTGTGTAACTTTGGCGGAGCAACTGGCGATAAACCTGCCTTGCTACTACATAGCGAAGTAGAAACGCTGTTTCATGAGTTTGGGCATGGCTTACATCACATGCTCACACAGGTGGACGTGCTTGCCCTGTCGGGTACTCGTGTGCCAAGAGATGCGGTAGAGTTCCCAAGCCAAATGCTAGAAAACTGGACATGGGATAAAGACGTGCTTGCCCTTATCTCGGCTCATTATGAGACAGGCGAACCTATTCCTATGGACATGGTTCAAAAAATGCAAACCGCCAAAAACTACCTATCGGCGACTTCTATCGTCCGTCAGTTAGAGTACGCCCTATTTGATTTTCGTTTGCACGTTGAGCATAAGCAAGGCGACAAAAAGACACTTTCTCGTCTGCGTGATGACATCCGCCAAAACGTCTCGGTACTCGGTGAACCTGACTGGGTGCGGATGGCTCACAGTTTTAACCATATTTTTTCAGGCGGTTATTCGGCAGGGTATTATAGCTATCTGTGGTCGGAAGTGCTGGCAAGCGATGCCTTTACTCGCTTTGACAAAGAAGGACTGCTTAAACGACAAACAGGGCAAGATTTTGTCAATGCCATTTTATCCCAAGGCGGTGCGGATGAGCCGATGAAGCTGTTTGAGCAGTTTATGGGTCGCAAACCCCAAAACGATGCTCTGTTAAAGGCTCATGGGATTAGCTGATTATATGAATAAACCCTGTGATTGCAGGGTTTATTTTTTACATTTATGCTATTGACGAATAAGCCGTTTAATCTGCCCTTTATCCGCATGAAATACCCGCACAGGGTTAATGTCAATTCCGCCACGTCTGGTGTAATTCGCCAACACTCTTAAAGAAGTTGGTTTAAAATACGTCATCATGTCGGCAAATATCCGCTCCACGCATTGCTCATGAAAGCCGTTGTGTTGTCTAAATGATAAAATATACTTTAAAAATTCGCCAAAATCTAATGCGTATTCGCTCGCCATTTCAATTTGCACCGTTCCCCAATCTGGCTGATTGGTAACAGGGCAATTTGAACGTAACAGATTGCTATAAAATTGATAGGCTTTTAATTCGCCTTTTTGGGTATTTTTTAAAAATTTGCTATCAATATCATCGGTTAAAATAACCTCATCGGAAAAATCATGCAACGCCTCATCAATACAAATGCCCATCGGTCTTGCAATGGTCAGCTCATCACTGTCCATCTCAATAATCTCTACACCCACATCAGCACCCACACAAATGGATAAATCTTTTTGCAAAGTGCTTTTTAATTCATTGATATGATGAAATTTGGTAAAGTTTAGGCTATTTAGATACAGCTTTAATGATTTGGATTCTATAATATTTGGTGAATTGGCAGGGATGATAAAGCGAGCCATTGCCACTTGTGAGACACCAATAGGGTTTAGCCACGACAATTCAAAGGCTTGCCAAATATCAGCGCCTTTTTTTAAGTCATCATCATATTCATTAAAATCAAAATTCACCTCTTTTAAAATCTCATCTCGCCCAATTTGACGAGATATGGGATATAAAATAGCAGGGTCATAAGTTTTTGAATAAGTGGTACTCTCACCTAATACGCCATGAATACTCATTATATTTACCTCAATCCAGTGGAAGTATTTACCATTGATGGCATTTTTATTAAAATTTGACGAATGTTTAATATCATTCAATTTATCATCACATGATTATCTGCCATTGTATGAAAATATGTATTAGTAATATCAAGAGATTCGAATTCTTTTGCCATCTTTTAGTATTTTATACGCCACACCGTAAAACAATACACAAAATACCAAAATTGCCAATAACGAATAACCAACATTGACATCAGAATGCCCCAATATGCCATAACGAAAAGCATTTACCATATATACAATGGGATTTAGCAAAGATAAATTTTGCCAAAAAGATGATAAATTCTCCAATGAATAAAATACACCGCCCAAATAAGTTAAGGGCGTTAAAATAAAACTTGGCACAATAGAAATATCATCAAAAGAATGGGCAAATACTGCATTAACAAATCCACCCAATGAAAACAACACAGATGTGCCAATAATGGTAATAAGCATGATCGGAAAATGACTGATTGTTAATTGGGTAAAAAATAATGCCACAATACTCACAATTAATGCAATGGCAAGCCCACGAAACACGCCACCGCCCACATAGCCTAATAATATGGCGTGCTTAGATATGGGCGACACCAGCATTTCATCAATACTGCCATGAAATTTGGTGCTAAAAAATGATGAAACCACATTAGAATAACTGTTGGTAATGACCGACATCATGATAAGACCAGGCACGATAAATTGCATATAACTCACGCCTCCCATCTCTCCGACACGAGAGCCTATCATTTGTCCAAATATTACAAAATATAACGTCATGGTAATAACAGGGGGCAATAAAGTTTGAGGCCAAATACGGACAATGCGTTTTATTTCTTTAAATAGTAAGGTGTTAAAAGCGACTAATTGACTGTTCATGATTTTCCTTAATAATATTAATATATTTTTTCCGTCATTTATTTGCTATTTTGAGAGTGATTATCTACCACTCCCATAAATAATTCTTCTAGGCGGTTGTTTTTATTTCTCATGCTAACAATTTGGATATTAAAATCATTTAATTGGCGAAATACATCATTTAGATTTTGGTTTTTATTAAGTGTAATTTCTAGGGTTTTATTATCCGATAAAGTTATGTGGCTGATATTATTGATGGTTGGCGTGTTATTTAATTCATCTTTTAAATCAAATACAAAAGTTTCTAATGATAACTGCGTAAGTAGTGATTTCATATCGGTATTAATTAAAATCTCACCATGATTTAATATGGCAATGTATTTACATAACTGTTCAGCTTCTTCTAAATAGTGAGTGGTCAAAATAATGGTAGTGCCTTCATTTTTATTCAAGTGTTCAATAAAATCCCACATAGAACGACGCAATTCAATATCTACCCCTGCGGTTGGTTCATCTAATATGAGCAGTTTGGGGCGGTGTATCAAGGCACGAGCAATCATCAAACGGCGTTTCATACCGCCAGAGAGCGAACGAGCCTTTTCATCTTGTTTATCCCAAAGCCCCAATTCTTTTAATAAAAATTGTGCCCGAGGTAGAGCATCTTTCTTTTTTATGCCGTAATAGCCTGCTTGAATGATGAGAATGTCCAAACATTTTTCAAATTGATTAAAATTAAATTCTTGGGGAACAATGCCCAAATAGGATTTGGCAAGGCTTGGATTTTTGTGCAAATCCACACCAAAAATCTGCACCGTACCATCTGTTTGTGGAAATAATGAGCTAATAATACCAATCATGGTGGATTTACCCGCCCCATTAGCACCAAGCAAAGCAAAAAATTCACCTTGTGACACAGTCAAATCCACACCTTTTAGGGCGGTAAAGCCGTTAGGATAGGTTTTTTTAAGGTTGGATATTGTTAAAGCTGGCATGGTCATGGTTTTTAAAATTATGTTTAGGCTGGGTGTGTTTGGTCAGTCATGTTTTGCATGGGTGTTATCTTATATGGTATAAAAATATGATATAAAAATTACCAAAACACAGCAAAGACAAATCGCCTAAGTGGTTGCCCACCTAAGCCATTTGGTGTCATTAGATAAATTATTGAGATTGAGTGATGATATAATCAACCGCATTTTTTACTTCATCATCAGAGATGTCTGCACCACCACGGGCAGGCATGGCATTAAAGCCATTGATGGCATGGTCATACAAAGTTGTCTTGCCTTTGGCAATACGTGGAGCCCAGTCAGAGGTACCTATTTTAGGAGCTCCTACCAAACCTGCATCATGACAAGTGGCACAGATGGCTTTATAAAGCTGGTCACCTGGACGAGCCACACCCTCTACCGCAGGAGCCAGTACGGTGATGTTGATATCACATTCTTCACCATCAAAGCACACTTTACCCACAGGGGCAATACGTGCCACCAGTTGTGGGTACATGGCGATGAGCTTTTTGACCTGAGCACTATCCTCAGGGATGGCTTCTTTTTTGACTTCTGCTTTTGGTGCTTCTGCAATCGCGGTCTCTGCCTGAGTCTCGGTCGTTGCTTTTGCATTGGCAGGTGCTTCACTTGCTTGGCTGGTCATCACGCCAGAGATTGCCAACAATGTGGCAAAAGATAAAGTTACAATTTTTTTCATTGTCTTATCTCGTTTAGCCTTGAATAATCTTGTTATTCTGGGTTTGGGAAATTTACCCTACTATTATAAGGGAAAATAGGGATAAAATGCCACGTTTTTTATGTAATTTGTAAAAAATTAGCAAGATTTTTTGGTAATTTTACAAAAACATGGTAATTTTAGCAAAAATTTGCTAAAATATCGCCCTTAAATGTGCCTGTAGCTCAGTTGGATAGAGTGTCAGCCTCCGAAGCTGAAGGTCGTGGGTTCAATTCCCGCCAGGCACGCCATTTATTCCAAAGCTCCCCATTTTCGGGGTCTGTCTCTGCTTTTACCGCAAAAAATACCTGCATTGGGTCAAGCCCCACATACTCCGCTAATTTAAAGATTAGTGCGTCATCAGGCGTTCTACGCCCTGCTTTATAATCCGCAAAACGATTATATCTAGTATTAAAACGTTTTGATAGAGCCTGTTGTGTTCCAGCCTTGCTTTCTGCTTGCATAATTAAGTTTTGTAACATTTTGTAAATCCTACTTGCTAAGTGTTCCAATTTTGGTATAATTTATGTACCAAATTTGGAATATTTTTTTACCTTAAATTGTTCCAATTTTGGTATATAACCCAAAATCGGTATAAATTTTCATTATACCCCCAACCGCCAATTTTGGCAATATTAACAATGTGGAGTTAATTTCATGAAAAACGTTAGATTTGAATTTGTTGTCTACATCGCAGATGATTCCGATAACAGTCTTGTTGCCTATTCTTTGAATACCATTGAGCAAGTCCAATTTGCATTAGAAATCAAAGACGACCGCAGGTTACAAGAATTTTTAGAACTTTTTGGTGAACCTGAAATTTTTTAATTCGGAGTTACAACATGACAACATTTTCACAATTCATCAAAGAGTCAGAAACGCATTCACTGTTTCAGACAACCAAGTATGATGTAAAGGTTGTTGGCTTTAAACACCCTTATATGTCAAAGTACTGTCTTGTCCATGTTTTTTCTAAAACTAGGACTCTTGACGGTCTTATCATCGAAAAAGATTTGATAGCAGACGCAAAGTCATGTACTGCATTGCTTAGGGTTGTTAAAACTGTAAAAGCCGTGAAAGGCAATGATTTTTCTCATTACATGGATGAGCTTTGCTATCTTTATAAAAATTATTTGGCAGAACAATCCAATCCAAACGAAAAGCCCCAATCAGACGAACAAGACGGCACCGTCGTTGTCGTGATTGCAAAAGACAATAAAGCCCCTGCCAAAGTCGGATTTCATCCGTCTTTGGCTAGTTTACCAGTTTGTCACCCATCCACATCGCCCCTTTTGGGGCGGGGTGGCTCTTTTATTTTCGCTTCCGCTCTCCCTTTTCGTCAAAAATCCCATACTTTCGGCGTTGGCGTTGGCGGTGTTCCCGCTCTTGCTTTGTTGCCTCCCTAAATTCTGGGCGGATAATTTTAAGCGGTTTTTGCTTACTTTTACGCTGTGTCAATCGCTTGGCAAGCGTTTTAAAGAATATACCAATCACAAGCCCCACAACGGCACCAATGACAAGATACAGGGGCATGGATTTAACGGTACTTTGATTAAACAGTTCTGATTGGTAAGGCTCTTGGGTGCTGTTGCTGGTCTCGGATTCCACATAAATCCGTTTATCGCTAAGCTCTTGGAACTCTTTCCAATCTTGGCTTTGATTACTTTCACTCATGGTAATACTCTATGGTTTGGAGTCGCACTCTTATTATAGCAGTATTACCGCCTTTTTATTAGGTGCATTATGGACTTTGATGATGATTTTGATGATTTTGATGATTTTGATGGTTGGCGTTGTATCGCTTGCTCTGCTTCCATTCCTGAAAATAGCGAATTTGAACTTTGCGACGACTGCAAAGAACATCATTTAGAAGAAATTTACGGCGATCAAACGCCATGTAGATTCTGTGGCGAACCGCTCGGTCATTTAGAATTTTATGATGATTTTCATGTTGAGTGTTGGCACCCTTAATCATCAATCCTTTTAATCATTAATTTTGCTTTTTAAATTAATGATTAAAAGGATTCACGGGGGTTTGGGGGTGTAGCCCCCAAGTGTTAAGAATACACCCTATGTTTAGTACGTTACTCCGCACTGGATGCGTTAGGGATTGCAGCGAAAATATCTTTTAAACAAAGGATATGTTTTTCTTAGATAAATTTTATTTCTCGGTAGAAAGAATGAAATTTTGCTTAGAAAAATAATACTTTGGCTTAAAAGGATTGAAGCGAAAAGCCCGACCCGAAGGGAACGCCCAAGCACAAATACCGCTTATTTTGTTCCCCCAACATACAAAGAGTAGCGAAAATACCAAACGAAAAACCCAAAGACAAGACAAAAAAGACAAGACAAAAAAGACAAGATAAAAAAGACAAACCCAATACCCAAATTTTTGGGTTTACGCCTTATGTAATACGGCGTAAACAAAACTAACCACCGTACAGGACTTTGCACCGTACGTTACAAACAAGACGTTTTAATGTGGAAAAACAAATGAACTCATCAATACTAGAAACAATATCAACCGTGCAAGAACAAACGATATTAATAGGCGGTGAAACACACCTTTTGCCCCTGCGTGTACCAACAAAAGGCGAATATGTGGTTATTGATGCCCTTAATATTGTCTGCTCCGTGGAAACATTTACAAATAAGCAAATGTATGAGCTTGGCACGACTGCCAAAGACTTGTTTAAATTGGACTTAGACAATGAACAAAAAGAACATCTAAATGACATGGTCATCTCTGCCATGGCTCTGGACTTATCAAATATATTTGGCGATATGTTCGGCATTATCATCCCGAAAAATGCCGGCATACATTACTACAAAAATGGTTATACCGTTTACTCCCCCGAAAATGAAATCTTGTTAAATATTGGTATCGGTGGGCAAAATGAAACGGTTTTTTTGGGCTTGACTGGCATGAGCTGTAAGCTCGCTGATGAAGGTTGGGAATTAAGACTACATCATTGGCTTGATAACGTGGCGACCGACGGAAAAATATCACGCATTGACTTAGCCCATGATGACTTCAAGGGCGAATACAGTAGCTTTGATTGGGCAAATGAACAAGAATCCAATGATATGTTCCTACTGCCCAAAACTCGTAACCGCCCTGCATGCACCATAGCTGGCGAATTTAAGCATGGCGACCCACAAAACAAGGGTTTAACTTTGTATGTCGGCTCTCGCAAAAATGGCAAGGTCATACGCTGTTACGAAAAAGGCAAACAGCTTGGCGATACAAGCTCGCCTTGGTTCCGCTCGGAGCTTGAAATCCACGCCAAAAAGAGGCTAATACCTTTTGATATTCTGCTACACCCTACTGAATATTTTTGTGGTGCTTACCCTTATTGCCTTGATTTGATTGAACTTGCAAAAAAGAATAAGGGCGACCACACGCCCCAAATTGTGGATAAATTTGAATCAATTAAGCAAGAATCAAAAATCAGTCTGCACCGTGCCATAGATATTATTAGGCACCAGTTTGGCAAATACATCAAAGTCTTTGGTGAGATATTTACCAATACATACATGAACGCACAAAAAACCCCTGATTTTCAAAAGATTTTTTCAAAGATTTGCACAAAAAAGGACAAGGATTATTACCCCAAACGTCTAAAACTTTGTGCCAATTACTACAATCCAAATTCAAAATATGCTGACTTGGATAAGATTTTGAACCACGTTAAGGCACCGCCCAAAACCAAACAAACCGACCTTGAAAAGGAATTGTTTGATATATGGGGCATTATAACTACGCCAATGTGGGCAAGCCCATAAAAAATCCTATTTTTTAGCGTTAAAAATAGGTCATTAGCAACTAACGCACAAAAGGAAAACAACCATGTCAAATCCTATCATCCTTGGGGCTAAACGCTCCAAAGGCACCCTAGACAACGGCAATACATACGATTCAACCAAAATCTATGTGCAAACCGCCATGAAACCGTCACCCGACCAAGTGGGCTTTTCTGTCTCTGAATTTAACTGGGGCGATAGCTCCAATTATGACAATCTAAAAAACGTCAAATTCCCTGCCGAAGCTAATATCACTTATGAGATGGTTACCAACGGCAAAAGCAATCAAGTCATTGTTACAGACGTTCAAATTTTAAAACCAACACCAAAGGTTTAAGGATTTGCAATGGCTTATATTTGTGCCGAATTGGATGAAACATCCGCCAATGGCGATGGCTTCGCCTATTCTGGTGGCAATGTAGTTAATTGTAAAACTTGGGTGGTTTCGCAATCACCACTCAACGACTTGGCTATCACTGGTTCGCAATCGCTTGAACTCTCTTTTGCGATTGCATCACTGCTAATGATAGTCAAGGCTTATAAGATTGCTAGAAAGTCGTTAAACTCAATTTAAGGAAATCGTTATGTCTAAAACTTACGACGAAAAAGGCAATGAACTTGTTGCTAAAACCCAAAAACAAGGCTTGATGAGCAGTGTTGTCCCTGCTTCTGTCCTTGGCTCTGTTGCTGTCATGGCAACTTCTGCCAATGCTGCAACTCTTGACTTGTCTTCTCTAACTACTGAGCTTCAAAGCGTTCAAACTGCCGTTGTCGGTGTTATCGCTGTTGCCATTACAATTGGTATCGCCATTGTTGGTTGGAAATGGGCTAAGCGTGCTTTATTCTCTGTCTAATCAGATTTTTTAGCACAATCACACTTGGGGACGCCTGAGTGTGATTTTCTAAAAAATTTCAAGGGGTAAAATATGCTTACAAGTTTTTTAGGCGATATTGTCAATCAGTTAAGATTCGTACTTTTTGCCATTGTTGGTATGACCGCTGTTGTCTTGACTTTATTTCTTACATTATTGTCTTACAAAAAATATCGTGAAGCCATGTTTATTCTTTATCCAAAGGCCACAGAAGATTTCATCCAATGGCAAAAAGAAAATGGCGATGACTTTGATAACATTAATGATTCTGCCCAGGCTTATATTAATTCCAAGAATGCCGCTGCTAAATTTGAAATGATGCATGGCAAAGAATACAGAAAAAAACAACAATACTTTGAAGGTCGTATGGCTTATGAATACTTTCAAAGACAAATCAAAGCACACGATAAAATTCGCTCTATGCCCATACAACCTGTTTATTATTCCGCCATTGACAAAATGGGCTACCGTGGATTTGATGATGATTTTATTTTTGGATGATTCAAAATGCTAATGAGTGCCGAACCCCATGTGCTAAATTGGATATTTCCAATCGTTACTACCATGATTTTCTATTTATTGGTTAAATAAAAGGAATCCCCATGCTACAAATAATCATCCGCATATTCTTACTATACTTACCCGCCATCCTTTTTTGGCTCGCTGTCATTGCTGGATTACTTGGCTATGAACTATAATCGCCCAATCATCATCACACTGCTTGCTGTGCTGTCGCTTTGTGTCACTACGTTAGCTCGTGCCGAACCTGCACCAGTGCTACCAACAACACCGCCCCCTGCAAACGACCCAAAACCAACCCCAACAAATCCGCCCCCTGGCGGATTGCCGACCACTGCCCCCAATGACCCAAAACTCCCATCAAAATGGGGAAAAGTAAAAGACAATCTAAAAAAAATTGCCAAGCCAAATCCCTATGAAATTGGGGTTGAGCTTGGCATAATGGGACTTGGTGCATTGGTTGATCATCTGCTTGACCCTGCCAACACTTCAGCTACTCATACACCGCCTCTTTGTGAACCAGGTAAGTCGTCTTATTTTGATTTTGCTAATTCGGTTCAAGGCTTCGGTAAGCCCCTGATGAAGTCAACATCATTTTTAGCGTATGCTAAAAAAGCCGAAGGCGGTGAATACAACGTAAGAAACATGAGAAATTATGGCTCGGTAGTAGACTACTACGGACGCAAAGCCCAAAATGTAGAATATGAATATACAAAAAAAACGGTGATGTAATAACTACTACGGCTCTCGCAACACTTTATTGTCTAAAGCCACACGAAGAGCCACAGCCCGAACCACAACCACAGCCAAGCCCAAGCCCAAGCCCTGCACCTGAGCCACAGCCAAGCCCGTCGCCTAGTCCTGCACCTGAGCCACAGCCAAGCCCTAGCCCAAGCTCTGCACCTGAGCCACAGCCAAAGCCTAGCCCACAGCCAAGCCCAAGCCCAAGCCCTGCACCTGAGCCACAGCCAAGCCCTAGCCCGTCGCCTAACGATAAGCCCCAAGATGAATCCAAACCCTTTGAACTCCCAGAATTTTGTAAATGGTCTTCATGGTTTTGTGAAGGTGATTTAGATAAAAAAGATACTGACATTGATATTGATGAAATACCAATACCCACAAACTCGGTAAACATTAGTTTTGGTGGTTCATGCCCTACCCCCCAAAATTTTTCATTTTCCATTGGTGGTCGCTCCATGGTATTTTCTATGTCTTTTGATTCACTTTGTAGAATTGCAACTTCATTTGGTGGCATTGTTAAAATCATATCAACAATCATCGCCGCTTATATTCTGACGGGTATTAAATCATGAGATTTGCTGGCTTATCATCCCTTTTATCAAGGGTCTTGGACTCTTGGGGTTCAGGATTGTTAAAAAACGTTTTAGCGGGTGCTGGTCTTACATTTGGCAGTACTGTTGTAATGACTTCACTGGTTAATAGTTATGTTGCTCGCATTCGTTCAGATATTAATTTGATTCCTGATACTGTTCTTTCTTTTATGTCCATGTCTCAAATGGATTATGCTTTTTCGGTTATTTTATCCGCTCTTGTTTCTCGTGCCGCCATGAACTCAGCTGGCATTTTTATTAAAAAGAAATAAAGGGCGGTGAGCGACGACAACGACGTCAGGAGGCGGAGAAGCGAACCGCACGCCAAATCATTTAACTTAATTTAATGTGGTGAATTATGATTACTTTAATTACTGGAACGCCCGGCTCTGGCAAAACCTTGTTTGCTGTTACAAAGATTTTGGAATACGTTAAACAAAATCAAAAATTACTTGAACAAGGCAAAGAACCCCGCATGATTTACGCCAATATAGACGGCTTAAACATAGATGGGGTAGAACCCGCCCCCGTTGATTGGCGTGATACACCGGACGGCTCTGTGATATTTTATGATGAGATACAACAGCTAGAACCGTTCCAAAAAACCTACCCAAATCCACCCAAAGGCAAATTTAGCGTTTTCTT
>ERZ1023310.117-NODE-117-length-19910-cov-55.998741_pt1 | contig 19910 bp, 16 predicted proteins | sample MGYA00380476_ERZ1023310 | MGnify/ENA primary metagenome ERZ1023310 (study PRJEB33173, sample SAMEA4830346) | metagenome | study: EMG produced TPA metagenomics assembly of the PRJEB25223 data set... | reverse complement strand
AACCAGTGACCCCCTCCTTGTAAGGGAGGTGCTCTCCCAACTGAGCTAATCGCCCACTAGAAAGCGTTTAAATATAAAGGGAAAGTTTGAGCGGAAAGGACACTTTAGAAAAGTGGTGGGCGATACCGGTCTCGAACCAGTGACCCCCTCCTTGTAAGGGAGGTGCTCTCCCAACTGAGCTAATCGCCCTTAATGTTGTGGGTTGGCATTATAGGGAGAATGCATTTTCAGTCAATACCTTTTTACTAAATTTTGTTTAATTGTCGTAAAAATAAGCATAAAATCCGCTTTTTTATTTAGAAGTAAAACAAGTCGTAGTAGAATGACGACTAATATTTTATTGAAGATAGGTTATAAAAATGAAACTAGATGCTCCTTTTAATTTAGATCCAAATGTAAAAGTGCGTACTCGTTTTGCTCCTAGCCCTACAGGTTATTTACATGTAGGTGGCGCACGTACCGCACTTTATTCTTGGTTATACGCAAAACATAATAACGGCGAATTTGTATTACGAATTGAAGATACTGATTTAGAGCGTTCAACACCAGAAGCAACTGCTGCCATTATTGAAGGCATGGAATGGTTAAATCTTCCGTGGGAGCATGGCCCTTATTACCAAACTAAACGCTTTGATCGTTACAACCAAGTGATCGATGAAATGATTGAACAAGGCTTAGCATATCGTTGCTATTGCACTAAAGAACACTTAGAAGAACTTCGTCATACTCAAGAACAAAATAAAGAAAAACCACGTTATGACCGTCACTGCTTACACGATCACAACCATTCACCTGATGAACCCCATGTTGTACGTTTTAAAAATCCAACTGAAGGCTCGGTAGTATTTGATGATGCCGTACGTGGCCGTATTGAAATCAGCAACAGTGAGCTTGATGATCTTATTATTCGTCGCACAGACGGTTCTCCAACTTATAACTTCTGTGTAGTTGTAGATGACTGGGACATGGGTATCACACATGTTGTGCGTGGGGAAGATCATATCAATAACACGCCTCGTCAAATTAACATTTTAAAAGCAATTGGTGCCCCAATTCCAACCTATGCGCACGTGTCCATGATTAATGGAGATGATGGTCAAAAACTCTCTAAACGACATGGCGCAGTGAGCGTAATGCAATATCGTGATGATGGTTACTTACCGGAAGCTTTAATCAACTATCTTGTTCGTTTAGGCTGGGGACATGGCGACCAAGAAATTTTTAGTCGCGAAGAAATGATCAACTATTTCGAATTAGATCACGTTAGCAAATCAGCTAGCGCATTTAATACCGAAAAATTACAATGGTTGAATCAACATTATATCCGTGAATTACCGCCAGAATATGTGGCTAAACATCTTGAATGGCATTACAAAGATCAAGGCATTGATACAACCAATGGTCCTGCATTAACTGAAATAGTCACCATGCTTGCGGAACGTTGCAAAACCTTAAAAGAAATGGCAAGTTCAAGCCGCTACTTCTTTGAAGAGTTTGAAACCTTTGATGAAGCCGTAGCAAAAAAACATCTCAAAGGCAATGCTACTGAAGCGCTTGCAAAAGTGAAAGAAAAATTAACCGCACTTTCTAGCTGGGATTTACATTCTACTCACGAAGCCATTGAACAAACGGCTGCTGAACTAGAAGTAGGTATGGGTAAAGTTGGCATGCCATTACGTGTCGCTGTGACAGGTTCTGGTCAATCTCCATCAATGGATGTTACCCTAGTCGGTATCGGCAGAGAGCGCGTACTTGCACGTATTCAGCGCGCAATTGATTTTATTAATGCACAAAACGCTTAATATTTAATCGGATAACAAGCCCTGAATAAAATCGTATTGACAGCCACATAGTCAAATTTTATCATGTTGTTGTCTTTTATGGGGATATAGCTCAGTTGGGAGAGCGCTTGAATGGCATTCAAGAGGTCGTCGGTTCGATCCCGATTATCTCCACCAAATTAATAAAGCAAGGTTACTTACCTTGCTTTTTTATTATCAATAATCAATATCTTAGTGAATTTTAACAAAAATAAAAATCAAAGCGTGCTAGAATAGTACGCTTTTTTATTACATCGTTCGAAACCATATCAAGGAATAATTATGCGTCCAAATAATCGAGAAAATAATCAACCCCGCCAAATTAAAATTACCCGTAATTACACCAAGCACGCTGAAGGTTCCGTGCTTGTTGAATTTGGGGACACCAAAGTGCTTTGTACTGCAACAGTGGAAGATGCTGTACCACGTTTCTTAAAAGGACAAGGGCAAGGCTGGGTTACGGCTGAATATGGAATGTTGCCACGTTCAACACATAGTCGTATGCAACGTGAAGCGGCTAAAGGTAAACAAGGCGGACGCACAATGGAAATTCAACGCTTAATTGCTCGCTCTTTGCGTGCGATGGTAGATCTCAAAGCACTTGGTGAACGTGCGATTACTTTAGATTGTGATGTTATTCAAGCAGATGGCGGCACACGAACTGCATCCATTACTGGTGCAGCAGTCGCATTATGTGATGCGATCAATAGTTTAATTGAGAATGGCACGTTAAAAACTAACCCAATTAAAGGTCTAGTTTCGGCGATTTCTGTAGGAATTGTTGATGGACAAGCCGTTTGTGATTTGGAATATGTGGAAGATTCTGCAGCGGAAACCGATATGAATGTTGTGATGATGGAAGATGGTCGCATGATTGAGGTACAAGGCACCGCAGAAGGAGAGCCATTTAGCCATGAAGAATTATTAACATTATTAGATTTAGCGAAACAAGGCTGTAATCAAATTTTTATCGCTCAACGTGAAGCGTTAGGCTTATAAACACAGTTTATTGGGATTAAAAAATGGAACAATATAAACGCGATTTTATCGAATTTGCTTTAAGCAGAAATGTATTGAAATTCGGCGAGTTTACTTTGAAATCGGGGCGTAAAAGTCCGTATTTTTTCAATGCAGGTTTGTTTAATACGGGGGCAGATTTAGCACGTTTAGGCGAGTTTTATGCTGCGGCAATTCAGGCAAGTGCGGTAGATTTTGATGTTGTTTTTGGCCCTGCTTACAAAGGTATTCCAATTGGCACTTCAGTTTCGGTAGCGTTATTTAATCGTTATGGTATTGATAAACCCGTGTGTTTTAATCGCAAAGAAGTGAAAGATCACGGAGAGGGCGGCAATTTAATTGGTAGCCCATTGCAAGGAAAAATTTTGCTTGTGGATGACGTGATTACGGCTGGTACTGCAATTCGTGAATCTATGGAATTAATCAGTGCAAATCAGGCAGAGCTTGCGGCAGTATTAATCGCCTTAAACCGTAAGGAACGAGGAAAAGGCGAGCTTTCAGCAATTCAAGAAGTAGAACGTGATTATCAATGCCAAGTGTTATCAATTATTGATTTAGATGATTTGATGCAATTTATTGAACAAGATCCGCGATACAGTAGCCATTTGCCAGAAATGCGTGCTTATCGTGCCGAATTTGGCGTATAAAACTTGAGAAATAAATTTTTGTTATCATTATAAATAACATTATAAAAATAACCGCACTTTGACTTAACAGAGGAAAGAATGAATTTTATTGGAAAAATTATAGGCGTATTTTTAGGTTGGAAAGTTGGTGGATTTTTTGGTGCGATTGCTGGGCTAATCTTAGGTTCCATCGCAGATAAAAAATTGTATGAACTTGGTTCGGTAAGTTCTAGTTTCTTTAAAAAGAAAACAACGCGTCAAGACTTGTTTATGCAAACCACCTTTGCAGTGCTAGGGCATTTAAGCAAATCGAAAGGACGTGTAACAGAAGAAGATATCCAATTAGCTAATCAATTAATGATTCAGCTTAAACTGGATGATGCAGGGCGTAAATTAGCGCAAGATGCGTTTCGTCGTGGTAAAGAATCTGATTTCCCAATTCGTCAAGTTATCCGTGAATTTCGCATTGGTTGTGGGCAACGTGCTGATTTATTGCGAATGTTCTTACAAGTGCAAGTTCAAGCGGCTTTTGCCGATTCAGAACTTCACGAAAATGAGAAAGAAGTGCTTTATGTAATCGCTGAAGAACTTGGTCTTTCTCGTATGCAATTTGAACAAATGATTGCGATGGAAATGGCTGCTCGAGCTTTTACTCAAGGCGGTTTTTATCAGCAATATCAACAAGGTGCATATCAAGGTGGCTACCAATATCAGCAACAAAATAGTGGTGGTTACCAACATGCTTCTGGCCCAACTTTAAATGATGCCTATAAAGTATTGGGTGTGACTGAGTCCGACGAGCAACAAGCAGTAAAACGCGCTTATCGTCGTTTAATGAATGAACACCATCCAGATAAACTCGTGGCGAAAGGTTTACCGCCAGAAATGATGGAAATGGCAAAAGAAAAAACTCAACAGATTCAAGCCGCTTACGATTTAATTTGTAAAGCAAAAGGCTGGAAGTAGTGCGTGTTATTCTTGCGCCTATGCAAGGGGTTCTAGATCCCTTTGTACGCCAACTTCTCACGGAAGTGAATGACTACGATTTATGTATAACAGAATTTGTCCGCGTGGTTGATCAACTTCTTCCTGAAAAAGTATTTTATCGTTTATGCCCTGAATTAAAAAATCAGGGCTTTACTTCTTCAGGCACGCCTGTGCGAGTGCAGTTGCTAGGGCAGCATCCAGAATACCTTGCTGAAAATGCAATTCGTGCAATCGAGCTTGGCTCTCATGGCATTGATTTAAATTGTGGTTGCCCTTCTAAAACAGTGAATGGCAGTAATGGCGGTGCGGCATTATTGAAACAGCCTGGATTGATTTATCGTGCAACTCAAGCCTTACGCCAAGCCGTGCCAAGTGAATTCCCCGTTAGTGTAAAAGTGCGGTTAGGCTGGGATAATATTTCTCAAGCTTTTGAAATCGCTGATGCGGTAGAGCAAGGGGGAGCAACCGAAATTACAGTTCATGGACGCACAAAATCTGATGGTTATCGTGCTGATAGAATTAATTGGAAAAAAATTGGTAAAGTCCGAGAGCGTTTATCCATTCCTGTTATTGCTAACGGAGAAATTTGGCATTGGCAAGATGGTCAAGATTGCTTATCTCAAACAGGTTGTCAGGATTTAATGGTCGGACGAGGCGCGTTGAATATTCCGAATTTAAGTCATGTTCTGAAATCAAATGTAGAAAAAATGCCTTGGTATGAGATTCAAAAAATCTTGCAAAAATACGCGAATGTTGAAAATGAATATGACAGTGGTTTTTATCATGTGGCACGAATTAAACAATGGTTACGTTATTTGGATAAGGAATATGATGAAGCGAACCAAGTGTTTGATAAGATTAAGACTTGCCAAACTGCTGAAGATTTGAAATTACGTTTAAATGATAAATAAAAAACCTGCTAATCAGCAGGTTTTCTTTTTATAAATTATTTAAAAACTCACCGCACTTTTTAATTTTTTCAGTGCATTGGTTTCTAATTGACGGATACGTTCCGCAGATACATTATATTTTGCTGCTAAGTCGTGTAATGTTGCTTTGTTATCATCTAACCAACGAGCTTTAATAATATCCTGACTACGTGCATCCAAACTTTGTAACGCCACACCTAATTGCTCGGTTGCTTGGCTTTCAAAGTTTTCATTTTCCAGCTCTGCAGCGAAATTAGAACTTTTATCTTCCAAATAAAGGGATGGAGAATAGATCTCTGTTTCTGCATCATCAGTAGGTAAATCAAAACCTACATCGGCACCGCTCATTCGAGACTCCATTTCGATCACATCTTCTTTGGAAACACCCAATTCATTTGCCACCATATCAACTTCATTTTCGTTGAACCAGCCTAAACGTTGTTTAGTTTTGCGTAGGTTGAAAAATAATTTACGTTGAGCTTTCGTGGTCGCTACTTTTACGATACGCCAGTTACGAAGCACATATTCGTGGATTTCCGCTTTAATCCAATGTACGGCGAATGACACCAAACGTACACCAACTTCAGGGTTAAAACGTTTTACCGCTTTCATTAACCCGATATTGCCTTCTTGGATTAAGTCAGCTTGTGGCAAACCATAGCCAGAATAGCCACGCGCCACGTGGATCACGAAACGAAGATGCGACAAAATAAGTTTTTTCGCGGCATCTAAATCCTCGTGATAATACAAACGTTCTGCCAATTCCTTTTCTTCCTCTGCGGTCAGCATCGGATATTCATTTGCTGCACGAATATAACCTTCGATACTGCCTTGAGGAACTAACATCATTTGTGTTTCTTTATCCATCGTTTCCCTTCTTTATTTTGGCTTTTGCCAATCAATGAGCCTAGTTATAGCACAATAAGCTATCTTATTGAACCAATTTGTTAATAAGACAGATTTTATCAATTGAAAGTTCAATTATTATAAAATTACGTGATAATTTGCTCGCTATTTACTTCGCCAGTTGCACTGATAAATCGTACTTCAGCTTGTAAAGATACACCAAATTTTTCTGCAACAGTTTGGCGAACGTGATGGGCGAGTTTGACCACGTCTTGTCCTGTTGCCCCGCTTTTGTTAATTAATACTAATGCTTGTTTTTTATGAACCGCAGCCCCACCAATTTGAAAACCTTTAAGATTGCATTGATCAATCAGCCAGCCTGCCGCTAATTTCACTGAGCCATCTTCCTGTGGAAAGTGCGGTAGATTTTCGTGATGTTTTTTGATTTTTTCAAAATGTTCTAAACTGACAACGGGATTTTTAAAGAAACTCCCTGCATTACCCACTTCATTTGGGTCAGGTAATTTGCTTTGACGGATATGACAGACTTCATTAAAAATTTGTTTAGCGGTGACCGTTTTCGGATCGAACTCTACAAGCGAACCATATTTTAGAATAGGCTGCCAATCTTTTTTTAGCTTTAATCCAACCGCTGTAATCACATAACCTTGCTGATAACGATGTTTAAAAATACTCTCACGATAACCAAATTCACATTGTTCTGTGTCGAGTCTAAAGGTTTCGTTCGTATTTAAGTTAAGTACCTCCACATAATCACATACATCTTTAAATTCAACGCCATAAGCACCGATATTTTGAATGGGTGCAGAGCCTGCACAACCGGGAATCAGAGCCAGATTTTCTAAGCCATAAATACCATTATTAATAGACCACTCCACCAATTTATGCCAATTTTCCCCGCCATTGACGTGAAGATAGTGAAAATTTGCATCTTGTTCGTGCGTAATCCCCATTAAACGATTAAGGATCACGATGCCATTAAAATCATCTAGAAATAGAACATTACTTCCTTGACCTAAAAAAAGAGTGGGTAAATTTTCTGATTTAGAATGCGCCCACACTTGTTGTAGCTGTTCGATACTATGTGCTTCAATAATTTCACGAGCATTAGACTGAATGTGGAAAGTGTGAAAAGGTTGTAAATTTTGCATTTTGATGTCCTAATATAATGTATGTGGCAAGGTAATTTTGACCTGTGTGCCGCCTTGTTCACGGCGATGAATATGCAATCGTGCATTAAGCTGACGACAACGTTCCGCCATAATATTCAAGCCGTAATGCCCTTCAGGTTCTTCAAGGTTTGGAATGCCAATCCCATCATCTTCAACTAAAATTTCATACTCGCCTTCCGCATTAATTCTTGCGCTAATTTCAATTACCGTGCCTTGAGAATGCTTGATCGCATTGGTGGTGGCTTCACGTACAATTTGCAGAACGTGAACCAGCTGTTGAGGGTTCAAACTTTGCGATGGTAATTGACAATTCACATTCATTTGCATTGTTGTTTGCGAGCGTAATGAATCAATCACTTGTCCTAGTGCAAGCTGTAAATTCGCTTCTTGTATGGTTAAACGGAAAGTGGCTAAAAGCTCACGTAACTGTGCATAACCACCAGAAAGGGCTTGTTCAAAATTGGCAATAATTGCCAAACTCTTTTCTTTTGATTGTTCGTCTTCTTTCTTCAGATTATGTTTGAGCAAAGTAAGTTGAATTTGTAAAAATGATAAGACTTGAGCCAAAGAATCGTGCAGCTCTCGTGCAATAATTGAGCGTTCTTCCATTAATAAAATCTGTTCTTTCTGACGTAAATTTTTATGGAAATAAAGCGCACGAGCAAGCATTTGTGCTAAATTTTGCATAATTCGAGGATCTGGACAAGGTAACCCCGCTTGCCAAGAGAGTACACCTAATTCTTCGTTATCCACAGAAAGGGTTTCGATTTGTAGTTCATTATTAGCATCTTGCTTACCCAATGTAATATCCCAATGTTCAGCCCCCATCACTTCCACTTTAACGAAGTTCAAATGGTTGCTAATAAAAATGTAATTCAAAACTTGATTTAAAATTTTATCGTTAATTGTGTTTGTATTCAGAAGTTGAGCACTTTGATAAAGAGTGCTTAAAGTGCGGTTAGTTTGACGCAACTTTTGCGTTTTTTCGTTTACCGCTTCTTCTAAACGCGAATAAAGCTGTCCCAGTTCTGTGGACATTTGTGTAAATACGCGAGCCAGTGTGCCAAGTTCATTTTGTTTCCTTGTGTCAAGTGGAATATGATTGAATTGACGCATTTGCACTTGCATACTGGCTTTTGTCATTAAATGCAAAGGTTTCACAACTTCTCGCTGTGTGTACCAAATCACATAAGACACCATAGCTAAAATTAACAACATAGCGAAAAAAAGCACCGATACGCCCAAAATCCATTTTTGCTCACTAAAACGTTGTAGTTCAAACACAAAATAATCAACATCTGCCACATAGTCAGTAAGCTGCTTACTATAGTTTTTTACATCCTGTTGGCGCGCATATTTTTCCATGTTCGTCCAACGTTGCAAAATGTTTTGATAGGAATGTTTTAATACATTCGGTGTGAAAAATTGATTTTGAACTTCTAGTAAAGCAGATGAATGAAGGCTTATATGATAACGACGTAAATTCGTTTCCACGCTTTCTGGTTGGTCTTGCATTTCATAAAGTAAGCGATAACTTTGCATACGCAAAGAACCTGAAATATTAATGGCTTCAGCATCATATTTATTACTGCTCATAATTGCCAAACTTAGAGAACTAATCACACCAGCAACGATAAGAATGATAAATAAATATTTCGCAATACGTGTGGAAACGGAACCTTTAGTATACACAGAAAACTCCAGTGGAAATTTAGAAAAGTGCGGTAAAATTTTTATTTCTTTTTAAATTTAGCCCAAACTTTATCTTCTTGACCACGCCATAAGCGTTGAATGTTATCGTGATGACGATAAATTAATAGGCAACACACCAGTGCAACAGGAAAAGTAAATTCAGGTTTAAACCACCACACATAAAAAGGCACAAGTAATGCAGAAATAACCGCACTTAATGAAGAATAGCCACTAACAAGAAAAACAAAGATCCACGTACCAAACATTGAACCTGCAACAGCCCAAGAAATCGGTGCGATTGCCCCAAAGGCAGTTGCAACACCTTTGCCCCCTTTAAATTGAAAGAAAATTGGGAAAATATGCCCTAAACAAGCACCAAGTGCGACCATCCCTAATTCAAATTGGGTTAAACCTAAATAATACCCTGCCCATACAGGAATCATCCCTTTTAACATATCAAAAATAAGCACCGCCAAGGCAGACTTACGATTTCCAATGCGCAACACATTTGTCGCCCCAGGGTTGTGTGAACCATTTTGACGAGGATCAGGCAAGCCTGCAATGCGACAAATTAAAATCGCACTGGAAATTGAGCCTAAAAGATAGGCAAAAAGCATATAAAAAAGGGCGAAAAGGCTCATTTTGCACTCCAGCAAGAAAAACTGTTCGTTATTCTACCCAAAATTGATAGCATACGCCTACAATAATTTTAGAGGAAATCTTATGGATCGTATTTTTATTGAAGAATTGACTGTTTTTGCACAAATCGGTGTATATGATTGGGAACAGCAAATAAAGCAAAAACTTGTGTTTGATTTAGAAATGGCTTGGGATTGCAACCAAGCGGCAGAAACGGATGATGTTGTATATTGTTTAAATTATGCTGAAGTGAGCCAAGCGATTATTGATTATGTGGAAAGCAAACCTTTCTTGCTGATTGAGCGAGTGGCTTATGAAGTGGCGGATTTGCTTGAGTCACGTTATCAACTTCAAGGATTAAAAATTAAACTGAGTAAACCAAAAGCCGTCGCGCAAGCTCGAAATGTTGGCGTATTGATTGTTCGTGGTTGTTTAAAATAATGTAGCGATAGTGGCGATTAATAAATCTGACAGGCATGCAATTTAATTGGTGCCTGTCAGATTGGCTTTACACTTTTACCTTGTGTTCTGAATAGTTATTGTTCAGCTTCTAACTCTCCAACACTCACTTTAGTATTATTACCTTTATCGCCGAATTGTTGTTCTTCGCAACCGTTACCTGCATCACAAACTGCAACAGAAACAAGTTTTTCAACATCTAAGCTACTCACTAACTTTGTATTAATGATTTTTTCGCTTGCGTCCGTAACATTCAATTGCTCAGCAGACAAGTTGCTGGCTCGCACACCGTTAATTTTGTCATAAAGTCTAGCAAAACCACGTTCACTGAGTTTGGTAGAATCGCCGTTAATTTTTGTCTGATTAAAGTTTTTCTCACGAGGAAGTTCAAAGAATGTGAAATTTGAATTTGGGTTTACCTCAATTTCTACCCCTTTGGAGCTTAAATAAGCTGTCCCACCGTTTGGTGCTAAGGCAGTGATGTCGGCATTTTCAATGGTTGTTTTGGTATTTGCGTTATCACCAATAGTAAATGCCATATTGGCAATATTCGCATCATTATCAATTGAGCCAGGCGCGCCATTAATGATCACTTCTTTCCCAGTTCTTCCACCAGTGTTAATTGCGGTAATTTTCAAGTCATCTTTACTGTTTTTACCTGCAATTTTTGTATCGCCATCAGTTCTAAAGGTGTAACCCTGATGAGATTTCACAAAAATAGAACTTTTTTCCCCTATTAATTCCCCGATTAAAAACATCGTAGCATAAGGTGCTTTTGCAGATATATCGCTTTTCTCATCGCCCACGATTTTAATATGTGAGTTTACCATTGACACTTTACCATTCATTCCTAAACGGTTAATTTGACTTGAAATATCTTCTGAATTATCTTTATCAAAAGTAATATCAATCTTGCTCTTATCTAAGTTAATTTTTTCTGCCAGTAAATGTACAAATCCATTTTTCAGATTAATATTACTGTTAGAAATATTAATTTCTGTACCTTTAATAGTTGATCGCCCTGTATTTTTGCTGGCAAACATATCAAAACGATGCCAATAGGCTCTATTCATATCTAAATCTAAATTATAATAATATTTCCAACGGCGTTTGCGTTGATCTAACGAAGATAACTGCGTACGTTCGTCTAAATCTAACACACCGTATTCATATTTCCAAGACTCACCATTTCTTTTATTACGGGATACCCCCCCATCAATGTAAAAATTCGTTTTTCCTGTGGCAACGATGTTATCTAAATTAACTTTTTGAAATCCACCTGCTACAACCACATCATCAACCTGATCAAATACTACATTACGCATCTTAACATCAAACTTCTTGCGTTGTGAACGTTCTGTTTTCTGATATTTGTTATCATAATCCTCTGGATCGGCACTACGCCCCAATCCCATAGCTCCGTTACCAAGATTTATTTTGCTGTCAGTAATGGTAATATTTGATTTAAAATCTTCCTCATTCTGCAAACTGGTTATAAAAAATAAACGACCTTTTGAATGAATATCCGCATTATTGATATTAATATGACCTTTGTTAGTTAGCTTTAATAGCGAATCTGTGTCTTTAAAGGAATTTATCTTAATATTTCCTGAAATATTAACGTCCTTTCCTTTAAGAGTTACTTTTCCATTATTAGCTAGTAATGAACTTAACGCATCTGTTTGTATAAATGAATCCGTACCCGTACCCGTTTTATCTTTATCTTGATCCGCAATACGAATATTTTCAGTGTCTGGCACGTCAATATTAACTTCTGTATTTAATGTTTTAAATTCATCTTTATAGTAACTATTATTGTTTTCACGTCCAAAGTTACCATTGATATTAACGCTTTTGCCTTTAAAGTTGATTTTAGGCGAGGTAACTTTTGAGCCAGTTTGAGAAGTGATTTTTATATTGTTTTCAAGTCCCTTATTTGAGGTAAATACAACCTCACTCTCCCCTTTAATGTCACTTTTATCATTTAACTTAATTTCATCAGCAGATAACACAACCTTGCCGTTTCTATTACTAACCTTAGTTGCTTCTAACACACCATTATTCACAACCAAGCTATCTAATGCTTGTTTACGCCCTTTCGCACTTAACGTAATCTCTCCTGCTTTAATGCTCCCTTCATTTTTAACAATACTCTGTACTGTATTATCTTCTAATGCCACACTTATACCGCTATCTGATAAGGTAAATGTGAAATTATCGCCTGAGGATAAATATACTTTGCCATTTGTAACGTTAATTTCCTCTTTATTGATAACTTCATCGCCATTAAGTACCACGAAATCTTTCGCCGTAATTTTCCCTTTATTGATAACTTGACCTTCTTTTACCACCTGACCTTCTTTTGGCAACTGACCATCTTTTGTTTTACGGGTAAATTGATAGCTATTGACATTTTCACTGATTTGCTCTAAATCTTTAGTTGTTGCAAGTAAACCAGCTACATTTATTTCTGCCCCTTTAGTAATAATAACCCCATTAGGGTTTGCTAAATAAACTTTACCGTTTGCCTTCAATTTCCCTTGGATTTGGCTAGCATTGCCGCCAATTACACGGTTATATGCCACAGAATTTGCGCCAGGCTGTTTAAATTCCACTTCTTTATCTTTGCCGATGTCAAAACTCTTCCAATTTATTTGAACTTTATCGGACTCTTGATTAATCGTCATTTTATCTGCAATAGTTTTATCAAAAGTTGCCTGCCCAACAACTACTCTATCCTGTTGTGGCAAACCCTCTTGTGGCAAATCCGGTGTAGAGGCATATGTCGCACCAGTGTAAGTGGTCAAAATGATAAGAGAAATTACATTTAATTTATACATAGCATACCTCCTTAGAAAGTTTTAATCATAGAAAGCCAAAATTGGTGTTTATCGGCATTATTAATATTGTTATCAAGCGGCTTGGCGACACTGACATTGATGGCATAGCTGCCAGCATCTGAAAAAGAAAGTCCTGCACCAACGCTTTGTAATTTCACGCTATTTTTCACGTCTTTTGCGAGAGATTGGCTATTTTTATAATATTTCCCGAAACCATAGTCATAGAACAATGAACTAACTAGCACACTTTGGGAAAAGACTGGTAAATAATGTTTGAATTCTGTTTGTATCAAATGCCCTTCATCCACAGAAGCCGCACCAGCTTGATGTCCACGTACTCCAGACAAACCACCAAGCAACATTTTCTGTGAGCTTTCAAGGGTTTTATCGGCAAACTGACCGTTTATACCAATATTGAAAGCAAAAGATTTTGGTAAAATTTGCTCGTGAGACAAGCGGTAGTTATATACCGTAAAATGCGATTTTGGTTGAAAATCCTCTGTTGTATACTGTTTTCTTTCACTAGTTTGATTAGCTAAATTACCGAACAAGGTAGATAATGAAAAATAAGTTGTCCCATCTTTAATAAGATTCCAAGAACCGTCAATCCCTGCAGTTAAACTATTTATTTTCCGTTTTTGTTTCGCATAAACCGCTTGTTGTTTATCCGTAAGGTTTTGATGATTAAAGCTCACTTTAGTACTTAAACGAAAATTTGGTGTACGGATTGTTGGGTGCAACAAATAAGCCCCTAAGGTATGGGAATGCCCTTGAGATTGTAATGATTTAAAATTACCACCTAATTTGTAGTCGAGATAGTTAGCAGTTACACCAAAACGCGTAGAATAACCATCAATTAAAGAGGAATAATCTATACGAGCATTTTTTAAATTAGCCTGATTAGAACTCATTAAATCCAGTTTCAATTCATCGCCCCAGCCATTCAAATTACTGACTTTTGTCCCCGCAGCCAAACGGTAACGCCCTGTATATTTGTTGCCTTGGTTATCTACTGAAACATAACCAGAAAAACGTTTTGCATCGTTAATCTTAATCAGTAAATTCGCTTCGCCGACTTTTTTGCCTGCGGAGAGTTGCAAACCAGCATTTACCCCTGGAACATCGTTTATTGTTAAAGCAAATTTTTCTAACTCATCTTTCAAAATAAATTCGGACGCATTCACTGTTGTATTAGAGAGACGGGATACAAATTTATTGCTTAATGCACTGTGATTTTGCAAGCGTATTTCGCCTACATTACCTTTGAGTAACAAAATTTTTACCGTACCTTGCTCAATTTCCTGCGGTGGTAAAATTGCTTTTGCCACTAAATAATTATTATGACGATAAAATTCGCTGATCTCATTTGCCAAATTACTTAAATCTGACAGCGATACCTCTTTTCCTACATAATTTTTTAAAATATGTGCAAGCTCGTCTGTGACGACTTCTTGATTGTTTCGATCTAAAATCTGTACTTGCGTAAGTGGAAATTTCAGTCCTTGTTTATACTGTGCAGTATAAGGCGAATTTGCCGTTTGATTAAATAATTCGCCACTAGGTTTGGCTTCTGATTGAATTTGACGTTGTTCTAGTTCACGGTTCAATGATCCAGTATCTGGCCGATCTAATGCCATCACTGATTTACTCAAAACAAAGCCTAAACTGACCGCACTTGCAATAACCGAATAACGAGGTCTCATTTTCATTCCTTATGTCCTATTAATTGATAAAATTACAAAAATTGAGGGAAAACAGCTTTAGGGCGTTTTTCCAAAGTAAATTTAGAAGCTATAAACTGCACTAATTTTCGCATTGCGACCAGTGCCTTCCATTAAACTAAACGCGGGTTGATATTTTCTATCAAACAAGTTTTCCAGTGCAAAATCTAAACGCAGGTTTTTCCATTCGCCTTTTAATGGTGCATAGGTAGCACGAAGATCGGTCAGTATATAACTTGGGTAGGTAACACTATGATCTTTAGGCACTCGGCGTTGAGCAGCGTAATGGGTTACTGTCGCTCCCACCGTGAATTTGTCTTTTACTAAAGCATAATTTACCCCAACGCCGATTTTGCTTGCGGCAATGTTTGATAAAGCTTCGCCACTATCTTTATCTTTACCTTTGGTGCTGCCATAGTTAGTAAACAGCGTTAAACGTTCTGTTTGGTATTGAGCTTGCAATTCAATACCGCTTAAACGGGCATTAGTTATGTTTTGATACTGGGATTTTGTTGGCAACAATGCTCCATTTGGATTTGCACCTGCACCTGCACCTGCACTTGCATTTGCATTTGTATTTGTCTTTGCATCATTAAATATTTTTAAGTTAATAAAATCTTTCACATCATTACGGAAATAAGTCGCTTCAATTTTGAATTTATCGCCTTGTTTAAACAGACTATCAAAATGTAGATTTGCGGTAATTTCTTTATTTTTCGCTGTTTCAGGGCGCAAATTTGGATTTGCTACAAATTTATTGATTTCATTTCGCCCTAGAATACTTGTCCCAAAGTGCGAACCACTGACAAACCGCTCTTGCATAGATGGTGCTCGGAAAGCTTCATTATATTTGGCAGTAAAATCTAACCAATTGGTCACTATCCAAGTTAATTTTGTGGCAGGCGATAAATGCTTATCCTTATATTTTACAGTTTTACTTGAGGTATCGTAGTGGTCATAACGTACACTTGGCGAAAGGAGCAATTTTTCCCCAAATAGCGGAATATGAGCGATTAAATAAACGCCTGTAGTGTTTGAATTCGCATTATAGGGGTCCGCTCGAAACTGCGCATCACTACTGTTTGTGCCTCGTTCGGTACGGATTTTATCTCGCATATAATCCACCCCATAAACTAAGGAAATGTGAGATAATTCGGAAGAATTACGTAAATTTATACCTCGGGTAGTCAATTTAGTCTGATCTTTCACACCACTGACTTTACGCTGTTCTTTCTCAATAGTTTTATTGTTATACAGCGTGATATGCGTATTTAGATAAGGATTATCTGGCGTTAAATAATAGTTAAATACCGTGCTTTGATCAGGAATTTGTTGATCAGTTAAATAACTGACACTACCTAAACGTGTTTTCACGCCAGAGTAAAACTTTGATGTTTCTGATGGTGATTTTGTTCTAGGAGGAAGAAGAAGATCGTCTTTTTGTCCGTGGAACTTTTTGATTTGATCTGTAATTTGTTCATTAGTAAGTTCGTTTTCCACCTCATTATTGCTTGGTGCTGTTTGTTTAAAACGAGTTTCGCGGTGGGATAATTCCACGCGGTTCGCATCATTAATTTGCCAACCAAACTTTGCTAAGCCCCCAAACTGTTTATAGGCGGTATTATTCAGCTTGTTGCCTTTACCAGTGCGTAAATTATCCGCATTATTATAGAAACCACTAATAAGAACATCGAATTTGTCATTTGCCGCAAATACAGAAACATCCCTTTCCGATAAATTATTAGCAGTTTGATAACCTTGGCGAATTTTAACTCCGAATTTGTCATTATTTTTCAATAAGTCCAAAGCATTTGGCGTACGCATTGCCACAACACCACCCAATGCACCGCTACCCCATAAGGAGCTACTTGGTCCTTTGATTACTTCAATTTCTTGGATGAGTGACATTGGAAGAAAATAAGAACCTCTATGTGCTAAATCAAAATTTTGTCTCACGCCATCAATAACTTGCACAACACGATTATCACTTAACCCTCGAATATTAGGTTTTTGAGCAATGCTTCTCGAACCGCCTCTAACATCAACATTGGGAATGTCTTCTAACGCTGCTGCAACACTAGTCGCTTGCTTAGAAAGAAGACTATCTTTAGATTGTTTTTCTGGCGTATAAGCAAACCTACTTGGATCTCGTGTCGCAATAACGTTGATAGAGTCTAATTCAACGGATTGCGCTAGTGCATTTGCTGTCACTAAGGTTGTTGTAATTGCAAGGGAAAGTTTAGAAAATCGCATCTATTTTCCTTATTGTAATAATTAAAAATAGGAGAATGGCGATGATAATAATGATAATTACAATAATAATCAATTGGTTTATTTATAATCATTTGCATTTAGTAGCGTAAAATTTAAACTAATTTTGGATTTCAATCTGTACCTGCAAAAATTGGACTAAATAAGCAAGAGATTAAGGTATAGATTTTTATGACTAAATATAAACTAATTTAACAACAAGTTATTGATTTTTAACTTAAAAAATAAAGCTCTTACTTTCCAAAAACAACTTTCAAGTTGGCTATATTAAAACCATCTAAGTTTTGAGATACAGATTATTTTTTCAAAATAACCCCAATTTTTTCATTTGTTCAATGACGGGTTCCACTTGAATCTCTGCCATCAAATTTTTCCCTTTTAGTTTGGTTGCCCAAGGTAGTTCAGAAGACGGTTTGCCAAATTCTTTTTGGGCATTTTTTTCATATACTGATATCACGTTATCTAAATTATTATAAGGCGCAGTACGCAAAGGATTGTGATAGGCATATAAGCCAATAACGGGTGTACCTTGTGTTGTCGCAATATGGGCAGGGCCAGAATCTGGCGAAAGCACCAGATCAACCTTAGAAATTAAAGCGGTAAGCTGTTTTAGGTTTGTTTTTCCTGCAATATTGGTGGGTGTGAAATGGCAAAGTGCGGTAATTTTTTCGACTATTTCTAATTCACGTTTGGCTGGCGAACTGCAGAAGATGACATTGATATTATGCTGATGGGCAATATTGGCAACCTCTGCATAACCTTCGATTAGCCAATCTTTTTCTGCTTTGCTAGAACAAGGGGACATTAATAAATTTTTACGAGAGAAATCAATAAATTGATCGGCAAATTTATAATCATCTTGTGAGATAGCTAATTCCCATTTCGGTTCTGCTTTCGGCACGCCAATATATTCAGCGAAAGCCATAAATCCATCTAATACGTGGGGCGATGAGGGATCAGTGATACGACGATTTACAAATAGCCATTGCCCTTCGCGAGAACGTTTTTCTCCAAATCCAATTTTGAATTTTGCTTTAATTCCTAAAGAAAGGATTGATGCACGAAATGCTGTTTGCATATTTAATAGTGCATCAAACTGCTTATTTTTTAATTGTTTCCAGAGTGATAAAACGCCTTTCCATCCTGTTTTTTTATCATAAGGAATGAGCCTGATATTAGGAATGCCTGAAAGTAAACCTATTTCGGTTTTGCCTACAATCCACGTAATTTCTGTTTGGGGATAATATGCCTGAATGCGCTGAACCACAGCTAAGGCGTGGCAAACATCGCCTACCGCTGACAATCGGAGAATACAAAGGGATTTTGGAGCTTCGGTAAAAAGTGGCATTGGCATTCCTTTATTATTTAATTTGTGCCTATTTTAAAGTAGAATAAGCCCATTTTCTATTCATAACAACGTTCCAATGCACCAATTCCAACAAGATAACCAATATTTTATCTTTAATTTTGACCGCACTTTTGAGCAAGCAACCGAGATTTTCCAAGCGGAATTTTGGCAAAAACAAGAGCGAGTGATAGGAAGTGCAAAAGGTCGAGGCACTACTTATTTCTTGCAAACGGAAGATTGGTTTGGCGTAAATTGTGCGTTGCGTCATTATTATCGCGGTGGACTTTGGGGTAAACTGAACAAAGATCGTTATCGTTTTTCTGATCTTGAAACTACCCGTAGTTTTGCTGAGTTTCATTTGTTGCAACGTTTGTATGAAGCGGGGTTACCTGTGCCTAAACCCATTGCCGCACGTATTCAAAAAGGCAAGTTAGGTATTTGCTATCAAGCGGATATTTTGACGGAAAAAATCGAAAACGCGCAGGATTTAACCGCACTTTTACAAACACAAACATTGCCAAAAGAAACTTGGATGCAAATTGGTCGTTTGATTCGAAAACTACATGATTTACAGATTTGCCATACAGACTTGAATGCACACAATATTTTGCTTCAACAAGCTGAACAAGGGCAAAAATGTTGGTTACTAGATTTTGATAAGTGCGGCGAAAAATCTGGAGATTTTTGGAAAGTGCAAAATCTGAACCGTTTAAAACGTTCCTTCGAAAAAGAAATTGGACGAATGAATATTCAATTTACCGAGCAAAGCTGGGCTGATTTAATGGCGGCTTATCATCAAAAGGATTGATTATGAAACAAAAAATCGTACTTGCTACAGGCAATAAAGGAAAAGTAAAAGAAATGGCTGATGTCCTATCTGATTTTGGCTTTGAAGTGATTGCACAAACAGATTTAGGCATTGAAAGCCCAGAAGAAACTGGCTTAACTTTCGTTGAGAATGCATTATTAAAAGCGCGCTATGCCTCAGAGAAATCAGGTTTACCAGCTATTGCAGATGATTCTGGCTTAGTAGTTTCCGCACTTAATGGCGCACCAGGTCTGTATTCTGCACGTTATGCTGGCGAAGAGGGCAATGATGCTAAAAACCGTGAGAAATTATTGGCAGAGCTTGCACATATTGCACAAGATCAACGCCAAGCCAAATTTGTGAGCTGTATCGTGTTTTTACAGCATCCAACAGATCCATCTCCAATTATTGCCGAAGGTGAGTGTCATGGTGTGATTGGTTTTGAAGAAAAAGGCGAAAATGGCTTTGGTTATGACAGTTTATTCTTTAGTCCAGAACAAGGTTGCACATTTGCTGAATTAGAAACAGCTGAGAAGAAAAAAATTTCTCATCGAGCAAAGGCATTGAGCGTTTTAAAAAATAAATTATAAAGTTAATAAAAGTATTTAATCTATTAATAAAAAATAATAATTTACACGTTAATCAGAAGATAATTTTATGACAGACAGACAGACAGACAGACAGACAGACAGACAGACAGACAGACAGACAGAC
>ERZ1023310.112-NODE-112-length-20808-cov-8.645497_pt1 | contig 20808 bp, 17 predicted proteins | sample MGYA00380476_ERZ1023310 | MGnify/ENA primary metagenome ERZ1023310 (study PRJEB33173, sample SAMEA4830346) | metagenome | study: EMG produced TPA metagenomics assembly of the PRJEB25223 data set... | reverse complement strand
ACGAAAGACAGATAAGCGGGTTGGCTTATTATATCTTGTTTTGGATATACAAGGGTGTGTTAAGCACGCCTAAAAATGAGAATATTAAAGGACGTGCTCAGCACGTCCCTACGCTCATCATCATTGATTTGTGGTAATTTTAAAATTTTGTGACTATATATCTTGAAATAGCACCTTTGTAGGAGCGTGCTTACCACACCCACTGGTATATTTTAAAGTTAAAGGAATATAAAGCCAAACCACAAAAAACCCTGCCATGTCAGCAGGGTTTTGATTGGGTAAATCAGATAAGACATTAAGCGTCTTTTTTGGCACCCAATTTTTCTTTGATACGGGCAGACTTACCAGAACGCTCACGTAGGTAGTAAAGTTTAGCACGGCGAACATCACCACGACGCTTAACTTCGATGCCACCGATGATTGGTGAGTGTAGTTGGAATGCACGTTCAACACCCACACCGCTTGAAATCTTACGCACGGTGAAAGATGAGTTTAGACCACGGTTACGCTTAGCGATAACCACGCCTTCAAAGGCTTGCAGACGCTCTTTGTCGCCTTCTTGAACACGAACTTTAACCACAACAGTATCACCAGGGGCGAATGAAGGGTGGTCTTTTAGCTGTGATTGTTCGATTTGTTGAACTAGGGGGTGTTTGTTACTCATGGAATACTCCAATAAATGACATAGGCTCATACCTTTCTACATGGCTCAAAGGTCGCATATCATATCATCATCAGATTGAAAAGCTCAATCCACGTCCGAGCCACACGGACACATAAAACGGCTCATTATAATAAAAAGCCAAACAAAAATCAAGGGTTATTCCACCGTTACCGATTTGGCAAGGTTACGGGGTTTATCCACGTCCGTGCCACGCACCAAGGCGACATGATAGGAGAGCAGTTGCACGGCAATGGTATGGACAATAGGCGACAACACTCCGATATGGCGTGGCGTGCGAATGACGTGTACGCCGTCTGTTTCGGTAAAGTCGCTGTCAAGGTCGGATAAGACAAACAGCTCGCCACCCCTAGCTCCAACTTCTTGCATATTGGCTTTGACCTTATCAAGCAGTTTGTCATTGGGGGCGATGACCACCACGGGCATATTCTCATCAACCAGAGCCAAAGGACCGTGCTTTAACTCGCCGGCAGGATAGGCCTCGGCATGGATATAGGTCAGCTCTTTTAATTTTAACGCCCCCTCTAAGGCAATCGGATAATGAATGCCACGCCCCAAATATAATGCAGACGGCTTGGTGGCGAATTCTTTTGCCCATACGGCAAGCTGTGGCTCCAAGTTTAAGGCGTGCTGTATACTCCCTGGTAATTGGCGTAAATCGTCAGCGTAATTTACCAATTCATCATCAGACACATACCCACGCAGTTTGCCAAGTGTCACTGCCAACCCAAACAAAATCACAAGCTGAGTGGTAAATGCCTTAGTGCTTGCTACACCAATCTCCGCCCCTGCTCGGGTATAAATAGCAAGCGTGCTGGCTCGGGGCAAGGCAGATTCTAGCACATTACAGATAGATAGACTATATCCATGCCCTTGAGCTTGGGCGTATTTTAGGGCTTCCATCGTGTCGAGTGTTTCTCCCGACTGGCTAATCGTAATGATGAGCTCATCAGGGTCAGCGATGACATCACGGTAGCGGTATTCACTGGCTATCTCCACATCAGTACGGATTTTGGCGATAGACTCTAGCCAATATTTGCCCGTGAGTGCCGAATAATAAGACGTGCCACACGCTAGGATTTTAATGCCTTTAATTTTTGAGAAAATCTCTGGGGCATGCTCGCCAAAATTCTCTGGCACAAAACCACCATCTAGGAAAATCTCTGCCGTATCCGCCACCGCTTTTGGCTGTTCATAAATCTCTTTTTGCATAAAGTGGCTATACCCACCCAACTCCAAACTTGCCAATGACAGCTCGGACGTTTTTACCGCACGCTCGGTTTTATCGCCATTTTTATCAAGGAGCATGTCAATGCCGTTAGCGGATAACAACGCAATATCGCCATCTTCTAGATAAGTGACTTTACGGGTAAAGGCAATGACTGCCGACACATCGGATGCGATAAATACTTCTTCATCGCCAAATGCCACAAGGAGCGGACAGCCCATGCGAGCCACCACCATATGAGCAGGGTCATCATGGCATATCACGGCAATGGCAAATGCCCCATGAAAACGACTACACGCTGTTTGCACCGCACGGTACAAATCTTTGCCGTTATTTTCGTATTCGTGGCGGACGCTGTGAGCGATGACTTCGGTGTCGGTTTGCGATTCAAATTCATAACCCAACGCTTCTAGGCGGATGCGTTCGGCTTCAAAGTTTTCAATAATGCCGTTATGCACCACCGAGATGAGCCCGCCCGAGATATGTGGATGAGCATTTGGCTCGGTCACACCGCCATGCGTTGCCCAGCGGGTGTGTCCGATGCCGATATGACCCGTCAGTCCTTTTTGTTTGACCGCTTCTTCCATGAGAGCGACACGCCCCACACGACGAACTCGTTTAATCTTTTGTTCGCTCTCGCTATACACCGCAATGCCTGACGAATCATAGCCACGATATTCTAGGCGTTTTAGCCCGTCTGTTAAAAAATCCACCACATTGGCATGGGCACGAATTGCCCCAACGATACCGCACATATTAATTCCTTAGTATCTGGTTGATATTACAATGACAAAGATTGCCACAAAAAGCCCTACTCCAAATCGTTAGGTAAGGCGTGTATTATAGCAGGTTTGGTATTTATATAACACCAAACCTACTTAGCTTTACAATTTCAAATCAATTTGGCATACGGTCTGTATCTCTTGCTCCATACCTTTTGCCAAACCAATCTCTATCCTGTTAGGGCTGATAATACGAGCAAACACTGTCTTGCCTTGATTGTCGCTACCAGAGAAATCCAAATTTTGCTCACGCAGACCTGACGTACCACGCATCATACTCTCATCAATCTCTGCCTGTGCGTGCGTGGTGTATAGCAGTGGGAATATTCCTTGGCGTATCCGCCCCAGCTCTTTCCACTCGCCATAACTATCGCCACGCTTGATGCCTGCCACGAATTTATCACGGCGGTGCGAACCCACATAAAACTGAAACGGGCTATCTCCATTGGCTTGATTGGCATGATTGATGACTTTTAGGCTCTCACCAGGTGCTATTTTTAACAAGCCTAATGCCACGCCTGTTTTTGTGTTCGGCTTAAATAAATTATCAAAATGAGATTCCATGACTGGGTGAATCTCCCATCTTTGCAAATCATCATTATAGTCAAATATTTTATTAAATTCCTTGTCAAATAAGTCTCCCAATCTTTTTGAGCCTTCATCCTCCAATAAATCCAAAAATCCTTGTACGATACGAGAACGACTAGAATTCCCGCCCAATAAAACATGCACAACCTCAGGCATTTTACCTTGCTGTTTGTCAAATGATGACTTCATTGCGGTGGCAAAACCTATCAAGTCCTGCAAGATACGCTCCTCTAAATAGCTTATTAGTTCCTCTTGATTGATGATAATTTCACAATCCACCTCCACGCCTTCACGGTTTAGTAATGCAAGAATCACCTTACCACTATCATACTCATCAATCTGACCTCGCTCCCATAAAGGACGTAGTTTTGACATCAACAGCGTGGTATTGGTGTAGGCAGACTGGGTCTGAGCAACCAGACGCTCCGAACCCACAAAATTAAATGCATCTATCGGCTTGGTAAAGGCGATGTTCTTTTTACGGCATTCATCTTGATTATCCTTAAATACCAAATATGCCATATTTTCCAGTAAATTCTCACCGCCCAAGAACTTGTCGCCTGATGAACCAAAATGCTCAATCACATCATCAAAACCTGCATCATACTCCTCATCATCAGGTTCACGATAAATGCCATAATCAAAATCAGTCGTATCACCACCAAAATCAAACACCGCATAAGCCACACCCTCTTCGGTCGGCTCTATGTTCAAGGTGCGTAATGCAGCGGCGGCAAAAGCGGCAGGCTCTGATGCTAGCTCCTGCCCGAGAACTCGCCAAAACGCTCACCGTATAGTAGACTATCAGGCAGACTGCGTTGCAAGCCACGTCTAAATGATGCCAATATTTTTTGCTTGACTTCATTAGGATACGCCACAGGGAATGTCATGTAGTATTTTAGAAAAATACCCCGCTCTCGCCAGTTGATGTTCATACCCAAGAACCATGCATAAAGCTCAATCGGGTCAAGTGCTGGATAAGACTCGCCAAGCTGTATCGCCCGCCCTTTCACAGGGTTATACTCCGTTAAAGGCGAAAACTCATATTCATACTGATGTTTTTGGTCAATCACTCTCACCCTAGCCTCATCAGCACCACGCAACGCCCATTGTTTTAGGCGAGCAAACACACTGCCAACAATATCAGGGGCGGTATCATTGTTGCGAAAACGGGTGCGAGCCTCATGCGAACAATGCACCGTATTCCAATCCACGAGCGGACGATAACTCTCACTATGCCAATCAGATAATAACTGCTGAATGTCAAGAAATTCCAATACCGTTGGGTTTTCAAAGTCATTCTCATGAATCTCATGACGATTAAAATCGTTCGCTTGCATACCGATACGCAACAGCTCATCTCTACCGTCTTGCCGAATGGCAACCACCGTGCTACTTGTACCAAAATCAATCGCCACACTACCCGAACATATATCTAGCTCTGGATTTCTGGCACGCACAGAGTTCTCACTGCTCGCCTCTTGATAATGCTCATCAGGGGCATTTTTTGGTACATAAAACTCCCACATACCCTGCTCCAAATCCGTAAAGCGTAGAGTATCTAACTTAGGCGGACGAGTGGAGAAATAGTCAATATTTTGCCATATTTGTTCTATTGGTAAAGTTAGTTCATTTATTAAGAAATAATTTTGATACGCATTACAAAAAGCCACCGCTGTTTTAAGCTCTTCTGCCTGCTCACTTGTTATGACATTTGATGTTATTAGCCATTCTTTTTTTATACATTCATTAAAAAAATCCTCCACAGACTGACCTACAAAGTCTCTGTTTACTAACAGTACATAACCGTGAGCATACACTTCCATAGGAGGGGGTTTTTGTCTATATCGATTGTCTGTTTATCATTAGTAAGCCAATACTCTCTATCTAAAATCCTAGCATTTTTTCCAGATTTTAGGGGGAAATCCACTATGGTAATATTTTTAATCTCTTCGTAAATTGGCAACTTATTAAACAACAATCCATTTATTTCCTTAAAGATTTTTTTACCTTCTTCCAATTTATAATAGCTTGATATATCAGGCTTAGCGTCCCATAAAAGCCCTGTTGCACTATCATAAATCATGACCGCATTTTGTTTGGTGATAAACCAAAAACGATAAGATGTTACAATCTCCACCGCTTTTGTTAGGTTTTTTTCATAGATTGCTTTTTGCTCTTTTTTCTCTGTATTGACCGCCAGCTGTTTTAAGCGTTGATGTTTGATACTTGGTACTGATATTTTGTGATTCATCACTCTCTCCGATGTCTCTTTGTTTATGGGATATGGGGACTGGGTAGATGTCTTTGACTGCTCGTGATTTTCTTTTTGCCGAGCCACTTGATGTAAAGTAGCGTGTAGGTCTTGAAGGGATTGTTCTTTTCCAATCTCTCCAAAAATTTTCCCAATATGACCAACCACGCCCTCCTCTATTATTTGACCAATATTTTGACTAGGCTCTACCTTACCACTTGCAGGCTCTTTTAGCATATTATCCATGAAGCTCTTAAAGAAATAGCTCATAAAACACCTCTAAGAACACAGCACTACCGCATTAAACCGACTTGATGCGTTAGCACCAACCAACGCAGGCAGCAGCACCTGTCTGATAGTATCGCCCACACCCACCAGATGATGTCGGTTATAGTCATAGTCATCGCCGACATTGGAGCTATCTAGCATTACCTTTTTATCACTCATTGATGTGTGATTGTACAGGGCGATACAGTTATTTAGCAGTGCCAACTCATCATCGCTGGCAGGAACCTTACTCTCGGCACATCGCTTGAACAGCTCTTTCCATAGCCTAACGACATTCTCCCACTGACCGCCACACACCACAAAAGTGAGCAAATCATCTGAGTCATCATCAAAATCACGCTGATTAAAAATGCCATATAAATGTGGCATTCCCTTTAATATCTGTCAATACTGATATTGTTGCTCTAACTTGCCAGCCCAAGACGGTGTTACGATTTTTTCGACAATTTTTTCAACTTCTATCGTCCGCTCTATGGGTTTTTCTATGATTTGTGGCTCACTAGACGTATATTGAATTTGGGTCTGTGATGTGTGATTGGGGTCGTGCCAGAGACGTCTGATTTTTAGTATTAATTTTTCAAAGATATGACTATCTAACAGGTATTTTAGAATCTCATCTAAATACCTGCCACTGTCTTTTTTGTCTTCTTTTGCCATTAGTCTAAGTCTCCGATTAGGGGGCGAAATTGTATATGTATGGTCAAATCAAAGTCCTGTTTGAGCAACCGACAAAAACCAATGATTTGCGTCTGCTGGTCATCATCAAGCAGTACAAACTGGCGTAGCTTACTTTTTACGGCTTGATCGCTAGGATTTTGGATTGGAGAAGGGATTTGGGGTGGCGTTAGCAGTCCTGCGATATTCGCCAGCTCATCAGGTCGCACCACCGTCCAAAAGTCCTTAAAAATAGACGGTAAGAAACTCAGCAAGGACTCCATTTCAGGAGCTAAAACCACCGCAAGTTCTTGCTTTTTATCACGAATTTGTTTTTCTAGGGCGGATTTTTCTTGCTGTTTTTGGGTTTGGTGTTTGCTAAAAGTCAGTTCATCTATTTTTTGTTGATTTAGGTACTCTTGCTGTTTTTGTTTGATGTCAGACAAGTGTTTTTGTGCCTGTCTCCAGCTGCTGTCAAAGTCCAACAGTATCAGCAGATGATTTTGTATCCACGCATCATCAATGTCATCAAGTGCTGGTTGTTTTGCATTTTTATTTTTATCAGCATAATACTGATAGACCTGTGCCAGTGGGCGACTGATAAACTTTTGATTTTTATAAACCTTGGTTGCTTTATTTAAAAACATCATGGCAAGATTTGTCTGTCTATCAGCATAGACCACATGGAGATTTATCTCCTGTAACAAATCATCTAAGTTAAGCAACTCATTGCACTCTTGCAAAACATCATTCACATCTTCTGCTTGCCCCTGATGATGATAAGCTCTTTCGCCTTTGATGTTTAACCCCAACCAACCTTGCTCATTATGGCGATGATAAGCAAGGATTGTCTCATCTAGTATGCAAATACACAAATCACTATTTTTCATAACACACTCCAAGATACACCAAGATACACCAAGATACACCAAGATACACCAAGATACACATAACGTTTCACGATAACCACCAGCGGTCATCTATTTTAGTCTACAACTATCTTATCTTTAATATTATCAAGCTCTTTGTAGATGTCAGCGAGCGACTTGTCGGGGTGTTGCTCTTTTTCTATCGCCACTAGCTCTTGTTCTACCTTATTTTTCTCATCAATACCTAACTCATTGCCAAAGTATTTGGCAACATCAGCAAGGCTACTGACGTCCGTTATCCAACTGTCGATACGTTCAGGCGTAAAATACCCTTCGCCTTGTTCTAGGTTTTGGGCATCTTTGAGTATCGCCAAAATCAAGCTTGACATCTCATCACCAAACTTCTCTTCTAGACCCCATGTCTGCACCGACAAACCTGATGCGAATTTTTCAGCAAAGAGATACTCGCCCATTTCTCGGTCGGGATTTTCAAGTTTAAAATCACGAATCGCTTGCATATATTCATCATAAGTGGTGTAATCGGTAGGCTTAATGTCTGCATGATAAGCATCTAAGATGTCCTGTCCCACACTCTCAACCGTCTGCCCGTCTTCTGCCAAGCCAAGCTGTTGAATGAGTGTATCAATCACCGTTACCGCCACCGAAACAGGTCGTAACTGTGGAATGACAACACTTAGTGTATGTAACACAGGGGCGAGCGTTGATGTAACTTTGGCAATCGTACCCATGTTTTCCATCACCCATTAAAGGCACTACTGACCGCACCGCCAACCGCTTTACACGCCGATGATACTGCATTGCACACACTATCCACAGCACCGCTGATTGCACTGCCTAAACTACTAAAAAACCCATGATATCCTCCGATGATTGATTACAATAAAAATTTTGGGTTAAATCGCTTTAACATTCTTGAAAATTTCTGCCAAAATACTCGTTGCCAAACGCTCTGATTGTAACTTAAAAATATCATCGCTGACAATCTGCTCACTTAATTTATCCTGATGATACAAACCAAATAAATGCAACAAGCATTCTTCTATACTCATCTCTTTACTCTGTACCACATAGGCAAGCGGGGCGACATCTTGGAATAACCTTGCCAAGGCAGGCAATGCCTGATTATTCATTTTATCTTGCCACTGTCTTTGAAAGCTCTCCATATCTTTTGTTAAGCGAGCGATGAGCAATGAGTGCTGATGAGCTGACAAAAACTCATCTTTTCTGGACTGATGTTGCTGATGATACCAGCGAATCCATAGGTTGAGCAACAACAAACCTTCTTGGATAAATCGCCCAAACATCTTGGCATCAAGCATTGTTGCTGTTTGGCTTAGTCTGGGGTATAGCCGTTCTTTTTCAGCAAAAATACGTTTTTGGCTCGCCTTAGCAATAATACTCTCATCAATCTCTGGGGCGTTGGTGTCGCTTATCTTACCCACCTGTGTGCGTACTGCTTCATGCCAACCGGCACTGTATATCACCGCCTCGCCTGCTTTTAGCATGGGTAAAAATTGTTTTTGCTCGTCCGTCAAACCAACCGTATCGCCAATGGCTTGACGGTCATCGCCTGCAAATAAGCGATGAATGATTTTGGTATTGGTATTTTTTAAGACCTCTGGGGTGAGCTTATTGGGTATTTGGTCGGCAATGATTAGGCATTCTCCATATTTACGCACTTCTGCCAATAAGTTTGCAAATAGATTAACCCCTAGTTTTTTGGCATCATCGCCCGCTTCTGGCTTTTCTAGTAAGCGATGAGCTTCTTCGATAAGCGTAATATGCTGAAAGTTCGGCTCAATCTTATGACGTTGCTTGACAGCCTCTGCCACTCGTCCAATCAACAATCCCATGAGCAAAGCTTTATCCTTTTCATCTTTTAAATCATCAAGCTCGATAACGATTTTTTTATCAAGCAAGGCATTGACATCTATCGACGTGCGAGTATTTAACATTCGACCCTTGCTATCCACAGTTAAATTATCCAAGCGAGAAATCAGCGAGCCTTCATATTTTTCTCGTAACTCTTGCCCAAAATTTTTGCTTTTGATGACTTGCTTTAAGACTTCCAATAACTCCGACATAATAGGGAAACATTCAGCAGGGTGTTGGCATGGGTCGTCATAAAAAAAGTTGGTTGATGTGTTAATATCCCAGCCCTTTAACTCATAACTACGGACAATCGCCTCTTCAATCAAATAGGGCATTGATGCTTCCATGGGAAAGACTGCAGCAAAGGTGGCTTTGAGCGTATCAATACGCCCTGCCAGTTTTTCATTTGGTAAAAGCTCAAAAGGATTTAGACGAAATGGCGAAATATTTTCATTATTAACAGTGTAGTATTCTATGCTATCATCAAGTTGGTATAAACTACGGTATTCGGTTTTGGCAGGCTCAATCACCAAAAAAGGTAGTTTAGATTGAATTAAAATTTGCTGGCAGGTTGTGGTCTTGCCCGCACCTGTTACTCCACTAATAAAAATATGTTGATTTAGCAATTTCTTATTTAAAAAAACCTTGGTATACTCTAAGACCCTGCCATTTTGGACAATACTACCCAACTCAAAATCATCACTTTGGCTGCTGTCATGGGTATTGACCGCAAAATCCACATTTTTTCGCAAGCGAATACCACACACTTCACGACTTGGCAAACCTGCAAGCAAGGATAATTCGGACGCATTTAGCAACGTTGCACGAGCAATGCTCGTCTCATCGGTAGCAATACTATGAATAAGCCCCCGCTCTAATTGATAAGGCTGATGACTTTCTATCTTTTGAATACCAAATAAATGATGAATGTTATCATCTTTGATATTGATGTCTTGCACCTGCAAGGGCGTAAAAAGCATTTGATTGCCCTGAAAAATAGAAGTTATCGCAGAAGCCAGACGCTCATAAGTCTCTAAATACGGTGCCGAAATATAGATAGATGTTTGGAATAAACCCTTACCGATTCCCAACTCCAAGCGTGAAATCTGCCTTTCATCAATATGAGCCTGAATACGCTCCAAGGACTTATTTACCATTTCAATGCCATGAGTGGAGCTTTCTCCGCGATTATAGCCATTGGCGGTAGAGTCATTAGAACCAATGGTTTTTCCGGTAGATGTACTTTTGTTGGTGCCATGAGTTGTGGTTGTATTCTTGCTTGTTCCCCACGTAGTCGTCTTTGATGTGCTATCACTAACACTTTTGCTTTTATTCTCAGCACTACCTCTACTCTCGCTAGTGCCCATGGTACGAGATTTTGAACCGCCATCATTTGTCCCGTGAGAGTTGCTATTTGAATGATTGGTTCCTTTTTGCTCATTCACACTATTACTGATTGATGAACCCTTGGTTGTGGTTTGTGATGTACCAATATTCTCCCCTTCCTGCAAGGAGCGTTTAATCATAGGATGTAATATTGATGAATAACCCAACAATGCTTTTATTTTGGATTCGATACTCTCCAAAGATTCAGGGTTAGCAACAATCAACATTTGCCAAGTCTCGCCTGTCAAAGTAGTCGCCAATCTGTCCAAGCCCTGCGTGATACTCTCGCCCTGACTATGAGCCTGTTCATCAATGATTAATGACGGAACACCTGTTACCAATCCAAAATGTTTGGATTTTTGCAAGGGGTACAAAATTCTCTCTTGCAATCTACTTGCTTTTATTTCATCTAGACAAATACCACCAATATTCCCAAGCAACTGATTTTTAAGCAGTTTACTTTGTTTAGATACATCTCCGGATACAGAGTTGTCGGCACAAGAGCAATATTTACTGCGACAAGACCTACAAAACGTCTTGGCTTCTATGAAAGATTCTAATTTTTCATGGGTGTATTATTTATCCGGTCTAAAAACAGGCATTGAAATTTATATTGGCGTTGTTTTGACAGGTGTAATCCGAAAAAAACGGGCATTACTATTGTTTATATACATATTGGTAGATAATGACACATCTTGAACAAGATAATTTACCGAGTTAAAACCCTTATCAATAATCGATTTACTTAGGTTTATATAAGGCTCAATCTTTGTACTCGCCAGCTATCTCCCTATCTTAAAAACTGACTGATAATATTTTATTTAGCCATGTCATTGGCTTTTTAACTGTCATTTAACATCATTTAAATCAGTATTTAGCCAATACACTATTTTGCCAGAAAATTTTATAAAAAGAAAACTCCATTCATTCAGATGCGACATGGTTTGTCGCAACGTTAGAATGGAGAAACATTTAATATTATATCTTGTTCACAAGCCAGTTAGCAAGTGTTACCCACTTTTGTTCTTTATCCCCAAAATCCCCAAACCCCCCACCATCTCTGGCAGGGGGTTTGGTTTGACTTGGTTAGTCTTGTTTGCTGTTAAGCTAATCTTGTTAGATTAGTTCTTAACGTTAGCAACAACACCAGCACCTACGGTACGACCACCTTCACGGATGGCGAAGCGTAGACCTTTGTCCATGGCGATTGGGTGGATAAGCTCAACACTCATCTCAACGTTGTCACCAGGCATAACCATTTCAGTACCTTCTTGTAGGGTGATGGCACCTGTTACGTCAGTGGTACGGAAGTAGAATTGTGGACGATAGCCATTTAGGAATGGGGTGTGACGACCACCTTCTTCTTTTGACAGTACGTATACTTCAGCGTCAAAGTTGGTGTGTGGGGTGATTGAACCTGGTTTGGCTAGTACTTGACCACGTTGAACTTCTTCACGCTTAGTACCACGTAGTAGCACACCACAGTTCTCGCCCGCACGACCTTCGTCTAGTAGCTTACGGAACATCTCAACACCAGTACAGGTAGTTTTGGCAGTGTCTTTAATACCTACGATTTCAACTTCATCACCAACTTTGATGATGCCAGATTCAACACGACCTGTTACCACAGTACCACGACCAGAGATAGAGAATACGTCTTCGATTGGCATTAGGAATGCTTTATCGATGTCACGCTCAGGCTCAGGAATGTAGCTGTCTAGGGTGTCTAGTAGTTCTAGGATGGCAGGCTCGCCGTATTGACCAGCATCACCGTTTAGACCTAGTAGTGCAGAACCTTTGATGATTGGGGTGTCATCACCTGGGAAGTCATAGTCAGATAGAAGTTCACGCACTTCCATTTCAACAAGTTCTAGAAGTTCTTCGTCGTCTACTAGGTCGCACTTGTTCATGAATACCATGATGTAAGGTACGCCAACCTGACGAGATAGAAGGATGTGCTCACGAGTTTGTGGCATAGGACCATCTGTTGCTGCAACTACTAGGATAGCACCGTCCATCTGAGCGGCACCAGTAATCATGTTTTTAACATAGTCGGCGTGACCGGGGCAGTCTACGTGTGCATAGTGGCGAGCTGCGGTGTCATACTCGATGTGAGAAGTGTTAATGGTAATACCACGAGCTTTTTCTTCAGGAGCTGAGTCAATGGCAGCGTAGTCTTTTGCTTCACCACCGTGGTGCTTAGCAGCAACAGTTGCGATAGCAGCAGTTAGGGTAGTTTTACCGTGGTCAACGTGACCGATGGTACCAACGTTCACGTGTGGTTTATTACGTTCAAATTTGGCTTTGGCCATGATAATATCCTTTTGATTCGTGCAAACTGCACAAGGTTTTGATAAATGATTGTTTTGGTTTGCCACTCATGAACAAACCAAAACGGATTTAAATGAGATGATTATGATTACTCGTCATCATCTTTGGCAGTGAATTTCTTGATAATTTCATCAGCCACGTTCTTAGGCGTTTCTTGGTATTTGGCAAATTCCATAGAGTAAGTTGCACGACCTTGAGACATAGAACGCATTTGGGTGGCATAGCCAAACATTTCAGCCAATGGTACTTCTGCACGGATGGCTTTGGTGCCACCAGGCAAGTCGTCCATGCCTTGAACCACGCCACGACGACGGTTAAGGTCACCCATGATGTCGCCCATGTAGTCTTCTGGAGTCTCAACTTCTACTTTCATGATAGGCTCTAGCAGAGCAGGTGATGCTTGCATAAAGCCTTTCTTGAATGCAATAGAACCCGCCATTTTGAACGATAGCTCATCAGAGTCAACGTCATGGTAAGAACCATCATATAGAGTCGCTTTAACGTTTACAACTGGGTAACCTGCCAAAACGCCGTTTTTCATACGCTCTTGGATACCTTTATCCACCGCACCGTGGTATTCTTTTGGTACAACACCGCCCACGATTTCTTCGGCAAATTCGTATTCCACATCACCTTCTGGGTCAAGTGGTTCAAGACGTAGCCAAACGTGACCGAACTTACCACGACCACCTGTTTGACGAACAAACTTACCTTCAACTTCAACCGTTTGACGGATGGTTTCACGGTAGGCAACCTGTGGTGCACCGATGTTCGCTTCAACACCAAATTCACGCTTCATACGGTCAACGATGATGTCAAGGTGCAATTCACCCATACCAGAGATAATGGTCTGACCACTTTCTTCGTCTGTGCGTACACGGAACGATGGGTCTTCTTTAGCAAGACGACCTAAAGCGATAGACATTTTTTCTTGGTCAGCTTTGGTTTTTGGCTCAACCGCTAGGCTGATAACTGGGTCTGGGAACTCCATACGCTCCAAGGTGATGATGTTGTCATTATCACACAAGGTATCACCTGTGGTTACGTCTTTTAGACCCACCAATGCTACGATGTCGCCTGCACGAACTTCTTCAACTTCGTTTTGGCTGTTGGCATGCATCTCAACGATACGACCGATACGCTCACGCTTCATCTTAACAGGGTTATAAACGCTGTCGCCTTGTTTTGCAACGCCAGAGTACACACGAACGAAAGTTAGGTTACCCACGTATTTGTCATTCATGATTTTAAATGCAAGGGCGGCAAATGGTGCATCATCAGAAGATTCACGGCTACCTTCGGTTTCGTCTTTGTCATCTAGAATGCCTTTGATGGCCTCAACGTCAGTGGGGGCAGGCAAGAACTCGATGACGGCATCAAGCATACGCTGTACGCCTTTGTTTTTAAAGGCAGTACCACAAAGCATTGGCTGGATTTCACATGCCAGTGTACGAGCACGAAGACCAGCGACGATGTCTTCACGAGACAAGTCGCCCTCTTCTAGGTATTTGTCCATCAGCTCTTCTGATGACTCAGCAGCTACTTCAACCATGTTGTTACGCCATTCGTTGGCAGTATCTACTAGGTCGGCAGGAATCTCGCCATATTCAAACTTCATCCCTTGAGATTCTACGTCCCAAATGATGGATTTCATCTCAAGCAGGTCAACAACACCTTCAAAGTTGTCTTCTGCACCGATTGGCACAACCACAGGCACAGGGTTACCGCCTAGACGGGTTTTAACTTGTTCAACCACACGGAAGAAGTTAGCGCCAGTACGATCCATTTTGTTAACAAAGGCAAGACGTGGCACTTTGTATTTGTTGGCTTGACGCCATACAGTCTCCGACTGAGGCTGTACACCACCAACCGCACAGTACACCATACATGCACCATCAAGTACACGCATAGAACGTTCAACTTCAATGGTGAAGTCAACGTGACCGGGGGTGTCAATTAGGTTAATGCGGTGCTCTGGGAATTGCTCAGACATGCCAGACCAAAAGCAAGTGGTCGCAGCAGAAGTAATGGTAATACCACGCTCTTGCTCTTGCTCCATCCAGTCCATCGTTGCAGCACCTTCGTGCACTTCACCGATTTTGTGGCTTTTACCTGTGTAGAACAAAATACGCTCTGAGGTCGTGGTTTTACCTGCGTCAATGTGCGCAGAAATACCGATGTTACGGTATCTATTTAAGGGGGTTTTACGTGCCATAATTTTTCCTAGAAAAATTGCGAGTAATTGGGTGTCAGTTTGTCATGATAAGACATCATCATGACCGAACCATGACAAACGACTGATATTGTTTGGCAAGCCAAACACGCTTTTAATAAAATTAGAAGCGGAAGTGAGAGAACGCTTTGTTCGCGTCAGCCATACGGTGAACGTCATCACGTTTTTTGATGGCAGCACCTTTACCTTCGGCGGCGTCATTTAGCTCACCTGCTAGGCGTAGAGCCATAGATTTTTCAGAACGCTTAGCGGCAGCGTCAGCCAACCAACGCATGGCTAGGGCAGTACGACGGGAGGGACGGACTTCCATAGGCACTTGGTAGGTAGCACCACCAACACGGCGGGCTTTTACTTCCACCGTTGGGCGAACGCTTTCTAGCACTTCTTCAAAGAAAGCCACTGGGTCTTCGATGTTACGCTTGGCAGCAACGCTCTCTAACGCACCATAAACGATTTTTTCAGCGACTGATTTTTTTCCGTCAACCATAACGTGGTTGATGAATTTGGCGATGGTTTGGCTGCCGAACTTAGGATCAGGTAGAATTTCACGGGCAGCGACGACACGACGTCTTGGCATAATAGTTCCTTATGTCTTCAGGGTAAATCTGGCATACAATCTTAAAACAAATCAAGCATTTAGCCAGCCTTACTGCATGATTGTGGGCATGGGGGTGATTAACACACATCTCACAAGCCATGCACAGGTTAAATTTGGGTTATTGAGCTAAATTACGCCTTAGGACGTTTAGCACCATACTTAGAACGACCTTGTTTACGGTCTTTAACGCCTGCACAGTCAAGTGCACCACGAACAGTGTGATAACGCACACCTGGTAGGTCTTTTACACGACCACCACGGATAAGCACAACGCTGTGCTCTTGTAGGTTATGACCTTCACCGCCGATGTAGCTAGATACTTCATAGCCAGAAGTCAAACGCACACGGCATACTTTACGCATGGCTGAGTTTGGCTTTTTAGGGGTAGTGGTATATACACGAGTACAAACGCCACGACGTTGTGGGCAAGCTTGTAGTGCAGGTACTTTTGACTTTTCAGTAATGGTCTTACGACCCTTACGGATAAGTTGGTTTGTAGTTGCCATAGGCAATATCTCCCGTTAATTAAAAACTTGTTTTTGGCAAAATTGACTAATTTTTAGGCAAATTTGCACAAAAAACGTACTTATCCCAAATGGGATTTGGCATTATAATACTTTTATTTAAGAAAATCAAGGCATTTAAACACAAAGGCAAAACCCAGTTAAAAAACCGAGTCTTGCCTAGGGCAAATTGCAATTTACCCCCACAACCAAAAAATAATTACCCAGCAATCAAGTGAGTTGCTATTTTAAGTTGAGAGCGAAGTAAAATCCATAAAACCATCATTTCATGCTTTTGTCATTTTCATCACTGTGGTATTCAACACTTAGCGTCTCATTTGCTTTAAAGGTCGCCATAGCGGTGCCGATGACTTCATCAATAAGCCCATGATTATAGTGTGCCGCCACGCCAACTGCCGAAACAGTGACCAAACGATGTAGCCAATGGGTATTTAGCTCATTGATGTCTATGCCGTATTTTTCAACCAATTTATCCAAATGGGCAAATTTTAATAGCTCATCAAAATCCTTAATACTGGTGTTAGACGAGCTGAGTTTGACCAACTCTTCTTTTAAGCCATTCTCGCCTGCATAGACCAGTGTTTTTTTGGCAAGGGCAAGGGCGGTTAGGATGACTTGCTTTTCTTGCATTTTGGTCAAATTCGCCCCCAACAGCACGCCATACGCCATCTTGACCCCTTCTTTGCCTGTCAATGGTACATCATAGACCACCGACAACTGATACACCGTTCGCAGTGCCACAAGCAGTAACCACGCTGTGTCCATGACCACGCCTTTTAGCCCAAAAAAGCCCGTCACACCGCCAGCGGTTGCCAAGGCTCGGTTTTGGTCGGCAAGACTTTGAGCCAGCTCGTCTTTTTGGGTAGGGGTGAGTGTTTTGGGGTCGTCAGGCAGGGATTTGACCGCCCATGCGTGGGCCAGTTCGGCGATTTTTTCATACACGCTCTCTGAGATGGCGTTTAGTTTTTCATCAGAGACAAATCTGTTTGCCAAGCCATGTACTGCCGTAACTTTTTTGCCCAAAATGGATTTGACAAAACTCCCGCCAAGCGTCGAACCTTGGACATAAAAGGGGTGCTTGGTTGTGGCATCGGCATCCAAATCCACGCTCTGATAGCTCTTGTCTTGATGACCACGTCCTAAATAAGCACCTGCTGTGGCAAGCAGTCCGCCCAAACCCTTTAAGGTATGGGATTTTTCGACCGATTTGTCATTGGTTTTTTGCTCATGAGCTTGTTCATGCTCATCACTGCTCTCGTTGGCGGTTGGGTCATTGTCAGGCTGTTGCTGTTGCTCTTTGCCTAATAAGTTTTCCGCTTTATCAAGCAGTTCATCGGTTTGTTTGGTGGTCTGCTCGCTGATGTTATCCAGGGTCTGTTTTGCCTGTTCTTTGGCATCATCTAACGTCTCTTTGGCACGCTCGGCAAGCGTTTGGGCATTTTTTTGAGTCTCTTGCACCACCTGCCCTGCCTTGTCTTGGACATCGCTTAGGGTCTGTTGTAGTCCTTGTTTGGCATCGCTAAGTTTGTCATTGACAAGGCGTGCGGTCTCATCGGCATCATCAGTGAGCTCTTGGAGATGTTCTTTGGCAGTTTGGGCGGTGTGGTTAAGCGTATCACTAATGGTCTCTTGGGCGGTGTGCAATGCCTGCTGTGCCTGTTGTTTTACCTGCTCTTTATCACCTAGGTTATCTAGGTCATCTAGCTGTTTTGCCAACTCGGCAAGTTTATGCTGAGCGGTTTCTTTGGCTATCTCTTGGGCGGATTTGGGGGTATTGTTGTCGTCATTGGCATGAACATGCTTATCCTCACTGCCCTTATCATCTTTATCATTACTCTGATTCTCATCGCTAAGGCTCTGATTATCATCACTAGGGTTTTGGTTATCATGGTTATCATCGCCTGTCTCATGAGTGGCATCCTTTGGCTCATCACTGCCAACCTTAACCACCGCCACATCTGACACATTGGTATTGGCGATGTCCACATCACCTGCGATCACTTCCACATCGCTGTGGCTTAGCCCTTCTTGGTTGTCAATAAAATCGTGAACCACCGCCGTTTTTCTGGTGGTTTTGGGGCTTTTGGTGCGTGAGGTTTTTGATTTTGGCGTACTCATAACTTCTCCTTAATGTAAATAAATGAACATAGCATAAAAACTCATCATATCAAATTATCATATCAAATTATCAAAAATTTGCTGTGTCAATATTGTAAAGCAACACTACAAAATGTAAAACCATCGCACGCTTGCCGCACCCTACCATGACACGCCCAAAACGCCCGATATTCTTACACCAGCCTAAGCCGACCTAACTTTTTTGTAAATGAGTGGCAAAAATGATAGATAAAAAACGATAGATAATTGGCAAATTTTACCTTATAATAATTTTATTTACCCTTTTGTATTTTCCCATGTTGCCACCCACCGAAGCACGCCTAGCGGTCTTGATTGATGCTGATAATGCGTCCACGACCTACCTTGAAGCACTCATGAATGAGATTGCCACACTGGGGCGAGCAAGTGTTCGCCGTGCTTATGGCGACTGGACAAAACCCCAACTTGCCAGTTGGAAAAGCGTGCTACTGTCGCACTCCATCCAGCCCATGCAACAGTTCGCCTACACATCAGGCAAAAACGCCACCGATTCGAGCCTGATTATTGATGCGATGGATTTGCTCTACACCGAGCGATTTGATGGCTTTTGCCTTGTGTCGTCTGACAGCGATTATACTCGCCTTGCTCAGCGTATCCGTGAGCAGGGGCTGATGGTATATGGCTTTGGCAAACAGCACACACCCAAGCCCTTTATGCAAGCCTGCGACCGCTTTACCTATCTAGAAGTCTTTGAAGAGCAAAAGAAAAACAGCGACGTGGATTTTTATGACTCAGCTGACATGCTGTTCTCGGGCGATAACCAGTTCAAGCCTGTGGATGTGGCGATTGCGTTAGTCAAAAATGCCATCGCCACCATGGCGGACGAGCATGGCTGGGCAAACATCGCCCCCGTCAAAAACTACATCCTAAAAGTCGAGCCTGATTTTGACGCTCGCCTTTTCCATTATGACAAATTTAGCGATTTTTTAAAGGCGTATCCCCGTTACTTTGAGCTGACCGAACGCTACCCCAACGGCGACAATCACAAAGTGGTGTTTGTGCGTAATCGCCGTAACGACCTACTGGCTGACATTGAGCTGACCATATGATGGCACGGATATTTTTGGGGGGCAGTTTTGACCCTGTGCATGACGGGCATTTGGACATGGTGCGTCTTGTTCATCATCGCTTGTCGTCTTTGGATATGCCCTTTGTCATCTCGTTTTTACCCACCGCAGGTAACCCCTTCAAAGGCACGCCCACCGACCCCACTCACCGCCTAAATATGCTGTCTTTGGCGTGTGACATGCTAAAACATCAAGGCATCACCGCAAGCATTGACACATCAGAAATCCACCAAACCCCACCCGTCTATACCATAGATACGGTGCGAGCATTGGCACGGTGGTATCCTGATGATGAGCGGATTTTTGTCATGGGCGGTGATAGTTTGGCAAGTCTGCATTTGTGGAAAAATTATAAAGAGCTTTTGGCGTACGTTAAAATTTGGGCGTTTGATAGAGCTGGCAGTGATGATGTCGTGGCTGATGTGTTGGCAAAGATGACTGATGATTTTGATAAATTTTTACAAGATGGCTTTTTACAAGATGATTTATTAAAAGATGAATTGTTAAAAGATGAATTGTTAAAAACCGATAAAACTTTTAACACCAAACGTATTTTTTATGACAAATCGCCCATACCTGCTGTCTCGTCCACCCAAATCCGCCACGCCCTAGTCCAAGGCGATAAACCATGCCATTTGCCTGAGCCAATTTTTGATTATATTAAAACGCACGAGCTTTATAAAAGTGTGCTATAATAGACGGTTAATCTTTATTTTATTTGAATACCATGACCACACATAACCTATCCTTAGATGAGCAAATCACGCTCGTAACCACCGCCTTGGACGACCTAAAAGCCAAAGAGATTACCGTGATGACGGTTGAGCATTTGACCGAAATTGCCGAGCGCATCATCATCGCCAACGCCACATCAAAACGCCACGTTAAGGCACTTGCCGACAAGCTCGGAGCCACTGCCAAAGAAGCGGGGCTTATGCCACTAGGACGTGAAGGCGACAAAGACAGCGACTGGACGCTCGTGGACTTAGGGCGTATCGTGGTGCATATTATGACCCCACAGGCTCGTGAGTTCTATGACTTAGAAGGGCTATGGTCATCGCCAGAAGCCTTGCAAACACTTGCCATGCAAAAGGCGTGATGAATGATTAAGACCGCCCCAAATTCGCTTGGGGTGGTTTTTATTTGCCAAAAATCTTTTATCATGGGGTTTGGTGTTGATTGATGTGGGTATTTTTTGGTGTGACATGCAGGGCAAATATAATTTGCCCCTTGTATATCCAAAACAAGATATAATAAGCCAACCCGCTTATCTG
>ERZ1023310.110-NODE-110-length-21004-cov-9.271182_pt1 | contig 21004 bp, 19 predicted proteins | sample MGYA00380476_ERZ1023310 | MGnify/ENA primary metagenome ERZ1023310 (study PRJEB33173, sample SAMEA4830346) | metagenome | study: EMG produced TPA metagenomics assembly of the PRJEB25223 data set... | reverse complement strand
GCACACCCTTTGATGATATTATTGTGCAAGGCGTGCTCATCACGCCCCTACGTCCACACATCATTGTATTTGTAGTAATTTTAAAGTTTTTTAGGTGTAACAGTAAAAACAAAGCCACAAATGGGGGTCATTTGTGGCTTTTGTCATGGGGTTTTGCTACCTGCGGTGTTCCATTGGGTTGTCCATAATATCAGCGTTCATCCATGTTGGCTTATCCATTTGCCATCTCCTTGCTGATGTGTGTATTATGCCAAAATAGCACCCATAAGAAAATACGCAAAAATCGCAAAGTTTTGTCAGCATTTGCTTACAAATGCTTATTCGGCGTTTTTATCCAAAAGTGTCAATAGCTCTTTGTCATTGACCAACACGTCAGCAAGGGTATAGCCATCTAGCACCGCCACAAAGGCAAGCATGGCTTTATAAAACACCCCCTTTAAACGGCAGGCAGGCGAGATGACACAGCTGTTGGTGTCATCGCCGATATTGACCAAGCTGATTTTACCGTCTGTGTTTTTAGAGTTATCATCTAAGCATTCTAATATGCCAAAATCGCTCTCGGTGTGGCGAATGAGTCGCCCGATGTTAATCTCGCTTGGGTCTTTGGCTAGGCGAATGCCCCCGCCTTTGCCACGCACGCTCTCGATGTAGCCCAATTTACCCAGTTGATGAATGATTTTGGTGAGATGACTTTTTGAGATGTCATAGGCTTGGGCGATGTCGTCAATGTTGGCAAGCTCGCCATCTTTGGGTGTTACCGCCAGATAAATCAAAGAACGTAGAGCATAATCGCTATAATTGGTCAGTTTCATGTTGTTATTCTTCAAGTTAAAAGAATATTATAACAAATTTATGGGGGTTTTACTGTTTTTTGCTTGTTTTAATCTCGTGCTTTGTTTATTCTGTAAGTGATTGATATGTATCAAATTATCTAAAATTAAAGGGCGGAAATGTTCCACCCTTTTAAAAAATCAAATTCAAATCTTACACGCACCACCTTCACAGTCGTCATCATTTTCGCCATCAAATCCGCCGACCACGCTCACGTCCGCCAAATCGCCAAGCATGGCATCAAAGTCCAGCTCATCAAGGTTTAAATCGTCCAAATCAATCGCTTGTGAGTTTGTCATGGGTATCTCCTAGTTGGGGTTTATAAAATTAAAAAATTAGATTGGGTGAATCATTTCGCCCTTTTTGAAATATACTCATCACATATCCAAAGGTTGCCATTCTTTGCCCTTTAATGGCGGTAGATAGGCAAGCCCTTTTTGCTGATACGCCCAAAGCTGGCTTGGGATTTTGTAGATGTCGTTACGCTCAGGGTCGATGTGCGTGGCGATTTTGTCGGTGTCGCCTGTCTTTAATAGCGTGGCAAAATTGGGGTTCATCATGACCGCCTTACCCACCGCCACAAAATCCGCCCAGCCTGTGCCATACGCACGCACCACGTCATCAGCAGAGAGTAGACAGCCCACGCCAATGAGTGGCAGTTTTCCACCAATGCGGGCATGGAGTTGTTCTATGCGGGTTAAATTGGTGTCCGCCCCACGTCTCGCCTTTTTATAAAAATCCCACAATGAGACGTGCAGGTATTGGAGTGGCTCATTCACCAAAGCATCAATCAAATCAAACGCATCCGCCATCGTCAAGCCGTCATCGCCTGCTTCTTCTGGCGAAAAACGGTAGCCGATGATAAACTCCGCCTTGCCGTGTTTGGCTTTGATGTCATTGACCGTTTTGATGACGGCTTTGGGAAAACGCAAGCGGTTCTCCAAGCTTCCACCCCATTCATCATCTCGCTTGTTGGCTTGGGGCGAGAAAAACTGCTGAATAAGATAATTATTCGCCCCATGAATCTCCACGCCATCAAACCCTGCTCTTATCGCTAGGTCGGTTGCCACGCCAAAGCCTGTGATGACCGCCTGTATCTCGTCCACGCTCATGGCTCGGGCGGACTGCTTGCCGTTGTCCATATTAGACGGGGCGATGACTTCGCCAAACTGGGGAAGCGACTGATAACCGCCATGATGAATTTGCAAAATCGCCTTTGCACCACCTTTTTTGATGATATTGGCGGTGTCGGTTAGGCTTGCCAAATGACTCTCATCATAAGCAGACGGTTGCCCGACAAAGGCTTTACCGCTTGGGTGTACCAAAGTCGCCGCTGTGATAAATAAGCCAAAATCGTCCGACCGTCCTGTCAAAAATGCCCGCTCTTCATCGGACAATGTGCCGTCAGCATTGGACGCATAGTGGGTCATTGGGGCAACGACAAGGCGGTTTTTTATCTCCACGCCATTATTTAGGGTAAACGGAGTAAAAAGTGGGGTTGTATCAGTCATAAATTTTCTCTTTAAAATAAAAAGGGTTGATTGCTAAATTGGTATTGTTAAATTGGACGGTAGGGGCGAATCACATTCGCCCTTGTAAACGCATCAAGTTTTAGGCTCTTTAACCATAGTAAAACAATATGCTATTGTTAATCTATCCTACTTTTGGGCAGGTTTTTGGGTAAATATGATTTCCAATACGCCATTAAAACATCAAGTCAACCTTTTGCCACATCAGCAAGTAGCTCATACGAGCGAGCCTGCTTGTCTTTGTCATAAATGTAGCTTACCGCCATAAATTCATCGGCATTGACTTGGCTTTGTAGTTGCTCTAATTGGGCTTTGACCGTCTGTGGCGAACCAATCACGCTACACGCCGTCATGCTCTTTGCCATGGATAGGATATGCGGTGGAATACGGCTCTCGATGTCAGGGGCAGGCGGTTTCATGCCTGAGCGTTCGCCCGTTACCACGTTCAAGAAAAACTGCAAACTGGTGGTGGAGAGGAGCTGGGCTTCACTGTCGGTATCGGCAACAATGGCATTTAGTCCTACGATGACTTTGGGTTTGTCTAGTACGTCAGACGGCTTAAATTCTCTGCGGTAAATCTCCACCGCCTGCACCAAAAACCGTGGGGCAAAATGGGAAGCAAACGCATAAGGTAAGCCCAGCTCCCCTGCCAAATACGCACTCTCGGGGCTAGAACCCAAGATATAAAGTGGCACGTTTAGCCCTTTGGCAGGGTAAGCTCGCACTTTGTCGCTGTCGTCATTGCCAAAATAAAACTGCAACTCTTTAATGTCGCTTGGAAAACTCATCGCAAAATCGTCCTGATGACGGCGAATGGCTCGTGCGGTGGCAGGGTCTGTACCAGGGGCTCGCCCAAGCCCTAAATCCACACGGTTGGGGTATAGGCTTGCCAGTGTGCCGTACTGCTCGGCAACGACAAAGGGTGAATGGTTGGGGAGCATGACACCACCCGAGCCGACTCGGATTGTGCTTGTTTTGTCAAGCACACGTTGGATTAAAAGGCTTGTGGCGGAGCTTGCCAGATAGGGCATATTGTGATGTTCGGCAATCCAGTAGCGAGTGTAGCCTGTGCGTTCGGCAAGCTGTGCCAAGCCCACAAGGTTGTCAATGGCATCATTGAACGTCTCGCCGTCTCGTAAGGGAGCAAGGTTTAAAATAGATAAGTCGGTCATGGGTTTTCTCGCTTTTACATTTATAAAAATTTAGATATGTTTTGGCAAAATTTTTGGGTGTTATTTGATTAAATGGATAGGCGGGGGCGAATTGTATTTGCTCGATTATCAACGCACCACAAAGGGCAAATTATGTTAATCAGACAACCCGCCAATCTCATCACGCACTTGGCGGATAAAGCCGTCCACACCGCTTGGGCAGTAGCGGTAATACGTCCATTTGCCAAGGCGTTTGCTCTCTATTAGCCCTGTTTGTTGTAGGCTACCTAGATAACTTGAAATCACCGATTGGGCAAGCCCTGATTTGTCGGCAATCACACCCACACAAATCCCACCGTCAAAACCCGTCTCTGCGCAGCGTAAAGCGTCCGCCCCAAAATGCGTGGTAGGGTCTTTGAGCCACAGCAAAATCTGATAGCGGACATCGTTGGCAAGCACTTTAAAAATGTCGGTGGATTTCATGAATACAAATAATCTAAAAATAATACATCATTATATCTATAAATTTAGATATGTCAAGAGGGTCGCACTATCATAAATATGATAAAATGGCATTAAACAAAGCCATTTAAAAATCACGCCATGTCCCATACCACACCGCCCATGAAAGACGGCATTTCTCCAAGCCGTATTTATTTAGAAAAATTAAACAATCAGCCCGAGAGCTTACTGGCTTTTTTATGCCAAAAATTCCCCCACATCAGCCCTGATGAGTGGCAGACACGCTTTGATGGTGGTGATATTTGGGGCGATATTGGGGGCGAGATGACAGGCGGTGTTACCCCTTTGATGGCAGAGACACCCTATGTGCATGGGCGAACGATTTATTATTATCGAACCCTACAAGATGAGATTGCCGTGCCGTTTGATTATCACATACTCTTTGAAAATGATGAGTTTATGGTAGTGGATAAGCCCCATTTTTTGGCGGTAACACCATCGGGCAGTTATGTCAAGCAGACCCTGCTTACTCGCCTAAAAGCCGATACGGGCAATGCCGATTTATCTCCCATTCACAGGCTAGACAGAGAGACGGCAGGGCTCATTCTCATCAGTAAAAATGTCGCCACACGCCATCAGTACCAAGCCTTATTTGCTCATCATGCCATCACCAAAGTGTATCATGCCATCACCAAAGTGTATCATGCCATCGGCATTGTTAATCATAACTTAACAATGCCGATGGATATTCGCCTGCATTTGGAGCGTGGCGAGCCGTTTTATGTCATGCGTGTCAATGCCGACAAGTCTGCCAATACCCACACGCACATTGATATTTTGGCGGTCAAAGGCGACCTTGCCAAGTACGAACTTCGCCCCACGACCGGCAAACTTCATCAGCTTAGAGTTCATCTAAACCATCTTGGCATACCTATTTGCCACGACCCGTATTATCCGACTGTTCGCCACAAGCCCAAAGATGACTTTACCAAGCCCTTGCAACTGCTCGCCAAACACCTTGTATTTAATGACCCTATCACAGGCGAGCGGTGGGAGTTTACATCAAGGCAAAATTTAGATTTGGGGCGTGCCTGCCCTTTACAACACGAGTGAAACTTTGAAAATGTGTGGGGTAAATGGTTGTTTTTGCATGAAAAATGGCTAAATCTTGTTTTTCTACGTCAAAATCCTTGTTGATATTTCAATATCAACTGCGGGATTTTCCTTGAAAAACGTGCGATTTCCCCTATTTTTCATTGCAAATATAAAGGGTGGGCACGCCCCATAAAAAACCCTGCGGCTGGGCAGGGTTGGATAGATTTGCTAGTGTTAAATCACCAAAACAAAAAACTTACCCCAAGCAAAATGAGTAGCACACATTGGAGTATTAAAAAGGTTTGGTGTTTTTTTAAAAACGCCACAAGGGGCGAGCCTTGCTCTTTGTCGTCCATATTGTGGACGGTCAGCATGTCAAGCTCTTGCTTGGCTGGGTGTTTGTTGTCGTTCATGGGGGCAACTGATTTCTCATTGACAAAATCATTGGGGTTCATGCTCATGACCATGTCAAATCTCCGTGGTACTGATGTTTGCTTTTTGCTCAATTTATTGTAATTTTGTGTAAATAAATATTACGATAAATATTTTTTGTGTTATTTGTTGTACTATTATATCGGTTTTTTTGAAAAATTTAAATAAAAAATAGCATTTTTGTGTAAAATTCATGAGTATTTTTGTAAATTTCTATTTTTAACAATACGAATGAATATTTCCAATCTCTTACCAAACATCCATCAAGCAAAATCAAATCAGACAGCCACGCCAAAAAATGATAAAATAGACTGATTTATTCATTTTCTTTTTACTAATAATATAGGAACTGCCATGACACTTACCGCCGACCAAGTCTTATTTGAAAAAGCCAAACGCCATATTCCAGGGGGTGTAAACTCGCCTGTCCGTGCCTTTGCAGGTGTGGGTGGTACGCCTGTTTTTATAAGCCGTGCCAAGGGTGCATATATGTATGATACCCAAGGGCGTGAGTACATTGATTATGTGGGTTCGTGGGGGCCGATGATTTTGGGACATGCTCACCCCAAGGTCATTGATGCGGTAAAGCTCGCCTGTGATGACGGCTTGTCTTTTGGGGCTCCCACGCCCTTTGAGACGACGATGGCGGATTTGATTGCCGATATTATTCCACACATTGAACTCATTCGTATGGTGTCATCAGGCACAGAAGCTACCATGAGTGCCATTCGTCTGGCTCGTGGCTACACAGGGCGAGACAAGATTGTCAAATTTGAGGGGTGCTATCATGGGCATTCAGATAGCCTACTTGTCAAGGCGGGTTCTGGTATGCTAGACATTGGCGAGCCGACATCAAAAGGCGTACCTGCTGATTTTGCCAAGCATACCGTAACCTTGCCTTATAATGATATTGATGCGTTGCAATCCGCCTTTGACAAAAATGGCGATGAATTTGCGTGCGTGATTTTAGAGCCGATAGCGGGCAACATGAACATGGTTATCCCAAGCCAAGAATTTCATAACACCCTGCGTGAGCTTTGCACCAAGCACGGGGCGGTGTTGATTTTTGATGAAGTGATGACGGGCTTTCGTGTGGGACTGCGTGGAGCGAGCCACCATTTTGGCATTACCCCCGACCTTAGCACCTTTGGCAAAATCATCGGGGCAGGCTTGCCCGTGGGAGCATTTGGTGGTAAACGGGAAATCATGGAATGTATCGCCCCCTTGGGCGGTGTCTATCAAGCAGGGACGCTCTCAGGCAACCCTTTGGCCATGCGTGCAGGTAAGGCAATGTTTGATGAATTAACCCGTCCGGATTTTTATGAACAATTAACCGCCAAAACCGCCAAATTGGTCAATGGCTTACAAAAACTGGCGGATAAACATGGCATAGACTTTTCAAGTTGTTATGTGGGCGGTATGTTTGGGCTGTTTTTTGCCAAAGAATTACCCAAAAACTTTGATGATGTGGCACACGCCGACACCAAGCGTTTTAATCAGTTTTTTCATGCCATGCTAGAACAGGGTGTCTATCTTGCCCCATCTGCCTTTGAAGCTGCCTTTATGTCTATTGCCCACACCGATGATGACATTGAGCGGACACTTGTTTGTGCAGATAAGGCATTTGGTGAGCTGATTGGTTGATTTTTTAAAATTGACTACCATATAATTTGATTGTATTGCTAATTAAAATTGCTGTTATAAAATATTTTTGCCCTGTGCAATTTGGAAAAAACCATGCTAACAAAAGCCATCAGTGCTGTATTCGGCACCAAAAACGAACGTGAATTAAAGCGTATGCATAAGGTTGTGGACAAGATTAACGCCCTTGAACCCACAATCTCGGCACTGTCTGATGATGAGCTACGCCAAAAAACCGATGAGTTTAAAAGCCGTCATGCCAATGGCGAGAGCCTTGATAAGCTCTTGCCCGAAGCGTTTGCCGTGTGCCGTGAAGCGTCCAAACGTGTGAACGGCATGAGACACTATGACGTTCAGCTCATCGGTGGCATGACCTTGCACGAGGGTAAGATTGCCGAGATGAAAACGGGCGAGGGTAAGACGCTCATGGCAACCCTTGCCATGTACCTAAATGCCATCAGTGGCAAGGGCGTACACGTTGTAACAGTGAACGACTATCTGGCAGGGCGTGATGCCGAGCTAAACCGTGGACTGTTTAGTTTCTTGGGGCTGACGGTGGGCGTGATTTATAGCCAACAGCCTCCCCATGAGAAATTTGATGCTTACCGTGCCGACATCACTTATGGCACCAACAACGAATACGGTTTTGATTATCTGCGTGATAACATGGTGTTTAGCAAAGATGAGAAAAAACAGCGTCCGCTTAATTACTGTATCATCGATGAGATTGATAGTATTTTGATTGACGAAGCTCGTACACCGCTCATCATCTCAGGGCAGGCCGAGGACTCGGCTCATCTGTATGCCTTGATTAATAACATCATTCCCCGCCTAAAAAAATCCGACAACGAAGAGGATAATAAAAACAACGTGGCGGAGGATTTTTGGATTGATGAGAAAAACCGAGCCATTGAGATTAGCGAAAAAGGCTATGAGAAAATTGAGAAATTTTTGATAGAAGTGGGCGAGCTTGGCGAAAAAGAAAGCCTATACAGCCCTGCCCGCTTGCCCCTGCTCGCTCATGTGCAAGCGGCGATTAGAGCTCATCATCTGTTCATCAAAAACGTGCATTATATCATCTCTGAGGATAACGAGATTGTCATCGTGGACGAAAACACGGGGCGTACCATGCCGGGCAGACGTTGGAGTGAGGGGCTACACCAAGCGGTAGAGGCCAAAGAGGGCGTGGAGATTCAAGCCGAAAACCAAACCATGGCAACCACCACGTTCCAAAACTATTTTCGTCTGTATGACAAGCTCTCTGGCATGACAGGGACGGCAGACACCGAAGCGGCGGAGTTTAAATCCACTTATGACATTGATGTGGTCATCATTCCCACGCACCGTCCGATTGCTCGTGTGGATTTGAACGACCAAATTTTCTTATCCAAATTGGGTAAATATCAAGGCATTATCCGTGAGATTCGTGAGATTACTGCCAAAGGAGCCCCTGTACTGGTCGGTACGGCAACCATTGAGGCGAGTGAGGAGCTGTCGTATTTGCTTGACCAAGCTGGCATTAAACATAACGTCCTAAACGCCAAACAGCACGAGCGAGAAGCCGAAATCATCGCCCAAGCAGGCAGACCGTCTGCGGTAACCATTGCCACCAACATGGCAGGGCGTGGTACGGATATTATCCTAGGCGGTAACTGGCAGGCAGAGATAGAGGATTTGGACGCACTCACCGATGCCCAAAAGAGCGAGTTACAAAGCCAATGGCAAGCTCGTAACGAGGCGGTCAAAGCGGCAGGGGGTCTACACATCATCGGCTCTGAACGCCACGAATCACGCCGTATCGACAACCAGTTACGTGGGCGTGCAGGGCGACAAGGCGACCCCGGTCAGTCTCGCTTTTTCTTATCACTAGAAGATGACTTGATGCGGATTTTTGCAGGCGACCGTGTGGTGTCAATGATGCGTGCCATGGGGCTAAAAGAGGATGAAGCCATTGAACATAAAATGGTGTCTCGCTCGATTGAGAACGCACAGGGCAAGGTAGAAGCTCGTGATTTTGATGCTCGCAAAAGCCTGCTAAAATACGATGATGTCGCCAACGAACAGCGTAAGGTCATCTATGGACAGCGTGATGATTTGCTAGAAGAGATTGATTTACAAGAGTCTATCAAAGCCATGCACCATGAGGTGTATAACGCCCTTATCACGCAGTTCGTGCCAAAGGGTTCGGTCGATGGCCAGTGGAACATTGACGGGCTAGAAGATGAGATTGAGGACGCCTTTGGCTATTATATGCCGATTAATGACTGGCTGGACGCTGACCGCCGTCTCGATGAAGAGGGTTTGCGTGCTAAGATTATTGAGTTTGCCATTACTCATTATCAGAAAAAACGTGAGTCCATGGGCGAACAAAACGCTGCCCGATTGGAGCGTGATTTTATGCTCCGCAACCTTGACCGCCACTGGAAAGAGCATTTGACCCAAATGGATCAGTTGCGTAAAGGCATTCATTTGCGTAGCTACGCCCAAAAGAATCCCGAGCAAGAGTATAAGCGTGAATCTTTTGATTTGTTCCAGTCCATGCTTGGGGCGATTAAATCAGACGTGGTGCAGGACTTGGCACGGGTGCATATCGCCACCCCAGAAGAGATTGCCCAAATGGAAGAAGAGCGTCGCCGTCAAGCCGAGATGATGCGACTGCATTTTGAGCATAATGACATGGGGTTAGAAGGTGAGATTGCCACCGATGAGAGTCGCCCACGAGCCACCCAAAATGTCCAGCGTATCACGGTCAGTCTAGGCGGTGCCGTACCGTCCATGCCAAATCTTATGCCAAACGGTCATGCCAATACCAACACTAATACCAGCATGGACACCAACCAAAGCATGACAGATGTGGGCGACACCGCAGAAACCCAAAACACCGATGATGTCTTTATCCCTGCCAACATCAACCGTAACGCCCCCTGCCCCTGTGGCAGTGGCTTAAAGTATAAACAATGTCATGGTAAGATTTAGCATTTAACACTTAAAGGCAATCATTAAAAAAGGGCGTCATGCCCTTTTTGTTTTAAACTCTCATTTACCACGCATATCAATCACCCACACTTCTGCTTGTGAACCCAAGCGAAACGGCACGCCCCAAAAGCCATAGCCTGATGACACCACCACATGCGTGCCGTTGATTTTTTCGTGTCCGTATGCCACGCGGTTAATGGCTTTGACGATAAAATTGGCAGGGAAAACTTGCCCGTTATGGGTATGCCCCGACACTTGCAGGTCAATGGGCAGCTCTGTATTTTGGTCAATCTGGCTTGGTCGGTGGTCAAGTAATATCACAGGGTGGCGAGTATCCACGCCATGCATCAGCTCGTGCGTGGGCAAGCGGTCGGCATAATGGTCATCATACCGCCCGATAATCGTCATCGGTGTGCCATTGATGACAAACGTTTGGGCGGTGTCATCAAGCAGTATCGCTCCACTATCACGCACCGCTTGTACGATGGCGTGGCGTTCTTTGGCGTTGTATAGGTCATGATTGCCAAGGCTGGCGATGAGATTGCCATTGACCGAAGCGACTAGGTTGTCAAAAGCGGTGTGCATCTTTTCGCCATGATAAACGTGCGTGTCATCGTCCATGATGTCCCCCGGCATGAGTAGCATGTCCGCTTTTTCACGTCTTAAAATATCCGCCAAACGATTGAGCTGGCGACTGCCGACCAAGTAGCCCAAATGGGCGTCGCTCGCCACAGCCACTCTCACAGGGTTCATCGGTTTGTCAATTTGTATGGATAAATGTCGCACCACAGGCGTATAAGCATTATAAACGGACAAGCCAACCAGTCCTGCAAAGCTCGCCACACCAAACACACGCACCATCACACCATCTACCCCACCCATGATGGCACCAAAAGATGGGATGTGCTTTATGGCAAACACAAGCAGTGTGGTCATGATGATACTTAGCACGCCAAGCCATAACACCGCCATATAACCCATACCAAAGCGAAACATGCCCACAAACAGCGTAACCAAAAACAAATGCGTGATGACAAACATGCCCGCAAACACCGCCGTTTTGGCATTGGGCAGATAAGGTTTGATAAGCCAAAAAATGCCCTTCGCTCCGATGTAAGTAAACAGCTCAATGAGTAAAATGGTCGTGGCTAAAAAGAAAAGTCGTCTCATGGTGGATTTTTAAAAAATTATTCATATTACCCCGACCCACCCCAAAACACAAGTCATAAATCCCAACCGTAATTATTTAAAAAATAAAATACTAGCATTTAAAAAATACTCTCATTTATTAATAATTCCTATTTACATAGCCATACGATGATTTTATAATATTAGACTTCTTTCCAAACCCTGATTTTTGTGGATTTTTAAAAACCTCAACCCCAATACTTATAAGGGTTTATTTTTAGTTTGGAAAGAGATTTATTGCTGTTTTGTAAATTACTTTTATCATAGAGTATGGAGTGATTATGCCTGCCCAGTTAAGCCCTATCTTTAAGCATAAGCCCTTGTCCTTATGCCTTGTTATGATAATGAGTGCTGTCGCTTTTGCCGAAGACGGTAGCACCCCTATCAACCCTGCCGAACCGCATGTCGTACTGCCTGATGAAGTCATCACCGCCCAAAGACAAGTCAAGCAGTCATTGGGCGTGTCTAACATTAGCCAACGAGATTTGGAGATTGCCCCCGTCAAAAGCGACATCTCGGAGATCGTGCGTAAAATGCCAGGGGTGAACCTAACCGGTAACTCTGCCACAGGTCAGCGTGGCAATAACCGTCAGATTGACATTCGGGGCATGGGACCTGAAAATACCTTGATACTGGTGGACGGTAAGCCTGTGACATCTCGTCACTCGGTGCGTTATGGCTGGCGTGGCGAGCGTGATACCCGTGGTGACTCGCAGTGGATACCGACCACAGCAATAGAGAAAATAGAAGTGGTCAGAGGTCCTGCCGCCGCCCGTTATGGCAGTGGAGCGATGGGTGGCGTGGTCAATATCATCACCAAAAAGGTAAGTGATGAGCTAACAGGCACCGCAGAGATTTACGCCAATCTGCCCGAAGACAGCAAAGAAGGTGATAGCCGTCATGTCAGTGCCAGCCTAAGTGGGGCGATAATCCCCCAAAAGTTAGGATTTAGACTCTATGGTAATCTAAACCAAACCGACATGGATGAGGCAGACATCAATCCTTTGGTGCCTTATACCAATGCCAATGGTTCAACCTATCTGGCACGAGCAGCAGGACGTGAAGGGGTGGAAAATAAAGATATCGGACTGCGTTTGACTTATGAAGTTAGCCCAAACCATGCCCTAAACTTTGATGTGACTCATGGGCGTCAAGGTAATGAATACGCAGGCGACACCCAGTATTCCAACCGTGATTCTAGTGCCACGACCACAGGAGCACAAGCCCAAAGCAACGCCCACCTAAACAGTCTTATCGGTAGCCAGACGAACATCATGCGTCGTGACGGCTACTCCCTGACTCATGACGGGGTCTATGATTGGGGTGACAGTCAGTTTACCATTCAGTACGACCAAACCAAAAACACTCGCCTAAACGAAGGTTTGGCAGGTGGACCCGAGGGCGTGATTAGTCATACCGCACCGTATTTTGAGGATACTAAGTTAAAAACATTTAGGGTGCATGGCGAGAGCAGTATCCCCTTTCATTTTGGTGTTGCCCAAAAACTGACCATAGGGGCGGAGTATGTCAAAGATGAGCTAAATGACACCGCTAACATGGACGAGGGTACTGCCACAGGCACAGACACTAACGCCTTATATGCCGACGCCTTTGTCAAGGGTGATAGAAGTAGTGCTGAGTCAAAAATCAGCTCGCTGTATGTTGAGGATAACCTAAAACTTTCCGAGGCTACCGACCTAGTGCTTGCCCTGCGTTATGACCATCACAACAAATCAGGCTCGAACATCAGCCCTGCCCTAAACCTTACCCATCATCTAAATGACAACTGGACACTAAAAGCAGGCGTGGCTCGTGCTTATAAAGCCCCAAATTTGTATCAAAACTCATCAGGCTATCTGCTCGGCACTCGGGGGCAGGGCTGTCCGATTGGACTGGTGCCAACAGGGCAATGGTGTGTCCTACAAGGTAATGAGAACCTAAAACCCGAAACATCACTAAACACCGAGCTTGGGGTGCAGTACCGTGATGAGCGTATTAATGCCAGCCTGACCTATTTTCACAATAACTACAAAGACAAAATCAGCTCAGGCACTCAGGTCATAGATACCGTCACCCTGCCTTATACCCGTGGCAACACCACCACCAACATGACCTATAATCTACTACAATGGGAGAACATCTCCAAAGCCAAAGTGGAGGGCTTGGAGGGTGGTGTGACATGGTCGCATGGTAATTGGCGTTGGAATAACAATTTGACCTACATGATAGAGTCCGTGGATAAACGCACGGGCAACCCTTTGTCTTTGATTCCGACTTACACATGGAATTCTACGCTTGGTTACGATATTAATGATAAGTGGGATGTTAATGCCACTTATACTCTCTATGGTCGCCAAAAAGCACGTCAGTTTGCCGAAAGCAACATTGAAAATTCAAGCAAAGACGGCTTGTTACGTAACCAAGACGTCAAAAGCTATGGCGTATTTTCAGTCAATACGGGCTACTATTTTAATGACCATGTCAGTGGACGCATTGGGATAAACAACGTCTTTGATGAGCAAAAACTGCGTGATAATACAATAAGCCAAAGTTATAACGAACCGGGTCGCTCGTACTTTGCCAGTTTAAGGTATGAGTTTTAAATACTTTTTCCAAACCAAAACACCCAAGCCATCAATGGTTTGGGTGTTTTTATTAGGGTGTGTTAAATATTGGTATTTGCAATGAAAAATGAGAAAAATCGCACGTTTTTCAAGGAAAAAATGCAGGCTAATAGTTGTTCTATCAGACAAGTTTTTGACGATGAAAAACAAGATTTAGCCATTTTTCATGCAAAAATTGGCTGAAATTGTCAAATTTTGCCATATTTTATAAGAATGCTATCAATGGTAGGCGCGCCCTACATCATTGATAGGCGGGTATCATGACGACACGCCCAAAAACCCCACCACCTGCCGACCGATAAAGCCTGTATCAAACGAGCGAGTGCGATAATCATAATTCATAAAACCGATATGCCCGCCATAGGTGGTATCTAGTAGCTCCACATCCGCCGACACGTCCGAGCGTTCGGCAGTTACGCCCAAAAATGGGTCATCTTTGGCGGTGATGATGAGCGTGGGCTCTACAATGTCCGCCAAATATGGCAAGGCGGACGACTGGCGGTAGTAGTCGTTTTTTGAGCGAAAGCCATGACGGGGGGCGGTAAAGACGTTGTCAAAGTCGCCAATGCGTTTGGCGGATTTTAACGCCTTTAATTCATCAGGGGTTAGGCGGTTTTCTAGGGCTTTTTTGACAAGGGGGTTTAAAAGATACGGCGTATAAATGTGCCGTCCGAGCAGTCGCTCCATTGCCACCGAACTGCTCGCCAAGTCCACAGGGGCAGACACCACGACCGCACGAGCAGGGATAGCGTCCGAGCCGTACTCGCCCATGTATTTGGCAAGGGCATTACCGCCCAGCGACACACCCACAGCATAGATGTGAGCGAACTCATTTTGTAAATGGGTTAAGTTATGATGAACTTCTGCCGTATCCCCTGCATTATAAAACACCTTGCCCGAGACCGCCACACCGCCACATGAGCGAAAATGAGCGACCACAAAATGACAATCCGCCTCATGTGCGGCACGAGCAAGCGACTTGGCATAGTGGCTTTGGCTCGACCCTTCCATGCCGTGAAACAGCACGATGAGCGGTTTTTGGTATTTGCCGTCCACTTTGGTGTCATCGGTGAGTAGATAATCAAACGCCACTTGGCTCTCATCAAGCGAGTCCTTGATAAGATGACGGGTGTAGTCGGGCGTGTATTTGACCACATAACGGGGCAAAATGGTTTGCAGGTGCGGATTTTTTAGCCAAATGGGTGGACGAAAATCGGCGGCAAGGGCAGTCATGGTGTTCTCTTTTTTAAATATAATTTGTTATAAATGGGTGGTTTGGGTAGAATTTCAATAGATCTCTTTCCAAACTAAAAATAAACCCTTATAAATACTGGGGTTGAAGTTTTTAAAAAATCCATAAAAATCTAGGTTTGAAAAGAAGTCTAATGATTTTAATGGTTGCTACCCTTTTAAAAAAATCGTTTATTGCAGGCGGGCAATTTTATTTTCTATTGTGCGATTTTATGTCAATAAATTACCCTTGTACCCGCACCACAAACCACACCGCCACCCCGCCCATAGTCAGCTTGATTTGTGAGCCGTCTGTCAAGCCCTGTGGCAAGGTGGTGCGAATGGTCTGACCGTTGTGGGTAAAGGTTATCTGTCCGCCATGTATGGCAAGCTCTGGCGTGATGACAAGGGTAGGCGTGGTTTGGGCGGTGCTGTGATTAGCATTGGGATTAAAATTGGGCTTGGAATTAGCATTAGCATTGGGAGTATGGGTCGCCATAAGGTCATTAAATTTGCCAAATAAAGTTTTGGCGTTTTTGATAAAGACAGGCTTTAATTCATGCTCGGCAAACTGGGCAAAAGCGGTCGCTTGGCGTTCTAGCTTTTTTAAATTTGCCATGACGGTGGGGGATTTTTGTAGGTTGTAGCGAGCGGTGGTGGCGACCTTGTGGGCGATTTTGCCAGTCGTGCTAAAATAAACGGCATGATACACGTCATATTTGGCACGCTTTTTGGGGTCTTTTAAGGTGGCATAGGCTTCGTTAATCAGCACGATGTATCCGCTCTCGCCTGCTCTGTCGGGGTGGTGGGTTTGGGCAAGTTGGCGATAGGCTTTTTTGATTTGCCCGATATCTGCCGATTTTGACACGCCCAAAATGGCGTAATAGTCGTGTTTGGGGGGTTGTTTCATTTTTAATGGGTTTGGTAAATGGGGTTTTGATGATTTAATGTGGTTTGTAGGGGTAAATCACATTTATCCTTTATTTTAAATATAGTCATTTAACCTCAAAATACACCAACGGGCGTGTTCAACACGCCCCTACAAAAATGTTTTCAAAATTTAGCATTGGTGCAAATTGGGGTTAATTTACCATAAAATCTGATTTGGGGCGAATGTGATTCGCCCCTATACGCCTGATTTCAATATTAAAATCACTCTTCCAACGCTCGCTCCAACGTCTCCAACTCGTCCATTGCCATAAGCAGACTCTCTTCGGTGTCGTTTAGCTGTTTTTGTGTTTGGCTTTGGTCGGTAAGCAGATTCATGAGTTTGTCTTTTTGGTCGTCATCATACAGGGCGGTGTCCGATAGGGCGGTTTCAATCTCGGCAAGTTTCGCCCCTAGCGTGTCCAGCTCTTTTTCTAGTTTGTCAATTTGCTTACGCAAGGGAGCGGTTTTTTGGCGGTTTTCGGCATTTTTTTTACGGATTTCTTCTTTGGTTAGGGCAGGTTTGTCCGATGTGTCGTCTGCCGTTGGGGGCGGATTGTTCGCTTTGTTTTGGGCGAGTTTGGCAAGGCGAGCTTGTCTTAGGTGCTCAGCATAGTCCGCCATGTCTCCTGTGAACTCGTCCGCCCGCCCGTTTGCGACCAATATCAAGCTGTCGCACACAGATGTGATGAGACCACGGTCGTGCGATACCAAGATTAACGCACCGTCAAAGTCTTGCAAGGCGAGCATGAGTGCGTTTCGCATGGATAGGTCTAGGTGGTTGGTCGGCTCGTCTAGCACCAGCACGTTGGGGCGTTGCCAGACGATAAGAGCAAGGGTAAGCCGTGCCTTTTCGCCCCCAGAAAACAGACGGCAAGGCGTGTCAATCTTATCGCCACGAAAATCAAAACTCCCCAAAAACGCCCGCAAATCGGCGTCTGATGTCGTCCCTGCCAGTCGCCGAAGCAGGATAAGCGGGGTGGCGGACTCATCAAGTGTGTCCATTTGGTGTTGATTAAAATAGCCAAGCATGAGATTATCAGACGCTCGGTGCGTGCCTGAAAGTAGCGGTAAATCGCCCACGAGTGCCTTAATTAGCGTACTTTTGCCCGCCCCATTTGCCCCCAATACGCCAAGCCGTGTGTCGGGCGTGATTTGTAAGTTTATCTTGGTTATCAAAGGTTTATCATAGCCGATAGATGCGTTATCTAGCGTGATGAGTGGACTTGCCATGTGCGTGGGCGGATAAAAGCGAAAATCAAACCCACTGTCTGCCATGACAGGGGCGATGTCGGTCATGCGGTCAAGCTGTTTGAGACGGCTTTGGGCTTGTTTGGCTTTGCTGGCTTTGGCACGAAAACGGCGAATGAAGTCTTCTAGGTGGGCTTTGGTTGCTTGTTGTTTGGCAAAGGCGGACTGCTGTTGTTCTAGTCGCTCGGCTCGGGTGCGAACGAACTGGCTATAATTGCCCGTATATAGGTTAATTTTGCCCTGCTCTATGTGCAAGATATGTCCGCACACGCCGTCCAAAAATTCTTGGTCATGGCTGATGAGCAAAATCAAGCCGTCAAATTTAAGCAGCCACTCTTCTAACCACAAAATCGCATCCAAATCCAAGTGGTTGGTCGGCTCGTCAAGCAGTAACACGTCCGCTCGGTGCATGAGCGTGCGAGCAAGGTTTAGACGCATACGCCAACCGCCTGAGAACTCACGCACCATGCGAGTATGTTCATGTTCGCCAAATCCTAGCCCTGACAAAATCTGCCCTGCCTTAGACGGGGTACGATAGCCGTCTATCTCATCAAACCTTTGGTAAATGGGGGCGATGTCATGCTCGGATAGGGCAGATTGGTTTTGGATTTTGTTGTTAAGATGATACCACTCATCATCGCCAGATAACACATAATCAAGGGCAGTCTGCTCGCTGGCATGAACTTCTTGTTTCATGTGAGCAATTTGCCAATCCTTTGGTACGTCAATCTGCCCCACGTCCGTGCCATGCTCGCCCAATATCGTGGCGAACAGTGTGGATTTGCCGGTGCCGTTGTTGCCTGTTAAGCCGATGCGTTGCCCTTTGTGGAGCTGGGCATCAAATTCACTAAACAGCAAGCGTCCGTCTCGGCGGACAGCGACATTTTTAAATTCTATCATGATAATTCAATGTGCAAAATAAGTTAAAAATTCTCTATTATACCTTGTATCGCTAAAATTTGGGCTTATTATGGTATAATTATCCCTAAGAATTGTAAAAATTTTAACAAGAGAAAAACCATGCAAAACGTCATGACCCTAACCGACAACGCCGCCAAAAAATTACAAAAACTAAAAGACGCCGAAGGCAATCACGAGCTCATGCTTCGGGTCTATGTAACAGGCGGGGGCTGTTCGGGCTTCTCCTACGGCTTTGATTTTGCCGATGAGCTAGACGATGACGATGCCACCTTTGACAATGGTGATGCCACGCTCGTGGTGGACAGCCTAAGCTATCAGTACCTACACGGCTCAACGATTGACTATATCGAAGGGCTTGAAGGCTCTCGCTTTGTCGTGGATAACCCTAACGCCACGACTACTTGTGGTTGTGGGTCGTCTTTTTCGATTTAGGTTGATTAAGATTGATTAAGATTGGGGTGTGCTAATCTTGTTGTAACCAAACCGTCTTAATGGCGGTTTTGTTTTGTGTTAATCAAGGCAGAACAACATTAACTATCTGCCAGTCTAGTACTTGATGACGGTGCATGACGATGGTATAGGGCTTATCTTTGATGGTGGTGGCGACTTCAAAGCAGTTGATACCACAGTACGACAGCTTGGGCTGGGTCGGTTGTCCGATGTTGTCGCTTGCCTTGGCGGCGATGGCGGTTTTTTGGTTATCGATGGCGATGTTCATGTCGCCTGTGCTGATGTAGTCGGTGAGTAGGCGTTCAGTATCGACATAACCGCCAAACAAGGCAATGCCCACAAGCATGGGCTCACTCTCGGGCTGAACGTCGCCTTGGGCAAGCCGAGTTAGATTCTCAGGGGTAACGCCCTTATCCACGGCAGTATTGATAAAGCTGTGGGCGATGGTGTTAAGTTTGGCACCATCTAGCCCAAGCAGTCCACCAAAGAGTGACAAGCCCTGCACCACGTCGTTAGAGCCAAGCCAGTTATCCGTTTTGATGATGAGCTGATGTTTTAGGTTTGGGCGTAGTGTCTCAAAGTCTATGCTGTTGATGATGGGAGTATAGTCGCCATTGTCATAAGCGTTTTTTAGGGTGTAGAGCTTATAATAAGGCGAGCCTGCCACGATGATAAGGGCGATGATGGCAAGTGCCAAGAGCAGTTTGGTGATTTTCATAAACACAGGATGATAATAGGGATAATGCGGGGTATTTTGCCATAAATTTTTGAAAATTGGTAAAAAATCACACCAATCACGCTTGATAAATGGCATAAAAGCACCATAAATAGGCAAATTTTTTATTTTTGCGAATCGTGACCTTTTTGGGTCGCCTAAGTAGTCAAAAGCCAATCAGGACAACACATGAGTAAAGATTTTTATACCATTTTGGGCGTGGACAAGTCGGCAGACGATAAAGAGATTAAAAAAGCCTACCGCCGTCTTGCGATGAAATATCACCCCGACAAAAACCCAGACGACCCAAGTGCCGAAGAAAAATTCAAAGAAGCAACGATGGCGTATGAAGTACTGTCGGACGCCCAAAAACGTGCCACTTATGACCGTATGGGACACAGTGCCTTTGAGCAGGGCATGAACAACGGTGGTTTTGGCAATGCTGGCGGATTTAGTGCTGACGACCTAAACGACATCTTTGGTAGTTTCTTTGGCGGTGGGGCTCGTGGTGGCTTTAGTGGCGGTGGCGGTTTTGGCGACATCTTTGGTGATATGTTCGGCAACTCTCGTGGCTCTTCTCGTGCTAGCAAAGGAGCGGATTTGCTCTACCAAATCAGTCTCACCCTAGAAGAAGCGGTAGCTGGCTGTAAAAAAGAAATCACATACAGCACGAGCGTTCACTGTGAGACCTGCGATGGTAAAGGGGTAAAGTCTGCCAGCGATGTCGTCAGCTGTCCTACCTGTGGCGGACATGGTCAGGTGCGTGTCCAACAGGGCTTTTTTGTCATGCAACAAACCTGCCCTGACTGCCGCGGCACTGGCAAAAAAATCAAAAACCCCTGCCCTGATTGTCATGGCAAAGGCAAACAGCACAAATCTCAGACCCTAGAAGTCTCCATCCCTGCTGGCGTGGACAATGGCGACCGTGTCCGCCTATCAGGCAAGGGCGAAGCGGGCGACAATGGCATGCCAAATGGTGACTTGTATGTTGAGATTCATGTCAAACCGCACGACATCTTTACCAGAAATGGGGCGGATTTGCACCTTGATATTCCTGTCAATATCGCCACCGCCACACTTGGCGATGAAGTAGAAATCCCCACGTTGGGCGGTGGTCGCCTAAAAATCAAAGTTGCCGAAGGCACCCAAAGTGGCAAAGTGTTGCGTGTGCGTGGCAAGGGTGTAATGACCGTGCGTGGTGGCATGCAGGGCGACTTGCTGTGCAAAATCATCGTTGAGACACCCACCAATTTGACTAGCGAACAAAAATCCTTGCTTGAGCAATTTGCCAAAACCCTAAATAGCGACAACGGAGCAAGTACCAAAAAAAAGGGGTTTTTTGACAAAATCAAAGATGAAGTTAAAGACATTTTTGATTAAACCTAACTTTTCAAACAAAACACGGTAAAATTTTACCGTGTTTTTTATTTTTGGTGGCAGCCTAAAAAGTATGCCAAACTAGGTTTTCCGTTCGCTCTGAGCCATGCCTGCGAGTCGGAAAACCGTTATGAGCAGGCAATAGTTTTCCGTTCCAAAAAACCTACCCAAATCCACCCAAAGGCAAATTTAGCGTTTTCTTCC
>ERZ1023310.109-NODE-109-length-21160-cov-8.183606_pt1 | contig 21160 bp, 16 predicted proteins | sample MGYA00380476_ERZ1023310 | MGnify/ENA primary metagenome ERZ1023310 (study PRJEB33173, sample SAMEA4830346) | metagenome | study: EMG produced TPA metagenomics assembly of the PRJEB25223 data set... | reverse complement strand
TTAAATGGGTATTATAACATGATGTGTTGTTGGTTTGGAAAGGGGTCTATTAAATTTCTCAATGATAAAATTTATCAAATAATTCTCGCAATTTTACCAAAAAATGATAAACTAAGTTAAACTTTTAAATGATAAACATTCATGAAAACCGCCATTATCCTTGTCAATCTAGGCACGCCTGACGAACCCACCCCACAGGGCGTTCGCCGTTATTTGCGTGAGTTTTTGTCCGATACTCGGGTGATTGAAATTCCATCCTTTATTTGGAAAATTATCCTTAATCTGTTTGTATTAACCACCCGTCCCAAACGTGTCGCTCATGCGTATCAAAGCGTATGGACACAAGACGGCTCACCCCTGCTAGCGATTTTAAAACAGCAAGCAAGCCTGCTTGAAGACCACCTTGCCAAGCAGGGCAAAAACGTCCCTGTTTTTCCTGCGACTACTTATGGCAATCCTAACATCAAGGCGGTCATGGCGGATTTAGAAGATAAAGGCTATGATGACTTTATCGTCTTTTCGTTGTACCCACAATATTCGGCAACGACCACAGGGGCGGTGTTTGATAAAGTGGCAGAGTATTGCATGAAAAAGCGTAATATGCCCGCCGTGCAGTTTACCAGAGATTATCACGACCACCCGTTATATATACAGGCGTTGGCGGATAGTATTCGTAAGTTTTGGGCAGAGCATGGGCGAGCTGACAGGCTACTCATGAGTTTTCACGGCATTCCTAAGCCTTATGCTGACAAAGGTGACCCTTATGCCGATGAGTGCCGTAAAACGGCGGTGCTAGTCGCAAGCGAGCTAGGACTTGGCACACACGAATGGGCGATAAGTTTCCAATCACGCTTTGGGGCTCAGGAATGGCTAAAACCCTACACCGACGAGCTTCTGACTGAATGGGGTAATCAAGGCGTGTCGGTGCAAGTGCTAAGCCCTGCTTTTTCTGCTGATTGCTTGGAGACCTTAGAAGAGCTGGCGGTAGAGAACCGTGATAACTTTATCAACGCTGGCGGTAAGTCGTATCAGTATATCCCCGCTCTAAATACCGATGAGTTACATATCCAGCTCATGGCGGACATGGTGGGGCGGTATTTGTGAGTGTGCTTTGCTATACCAATTTTATGCCCAAATGCCAAAATTTTACCGCCAAAGTAGATGACTAAATCAAACAGGCGTGATAAACTAACAAAATTTATTTGAAAAAGATTTTTGGGATTTGGTGCTATGAGTACTTTTTTGACGATAGTCGTTGTATTGGTCATTTTACTGGGGCTATGGCTGATTATCCGCAGTATGCTTGCCAAGGATTTTGAAGGCGACACCAAGACATTGGCGTACAAGGACGGTTTGCCGATTTTGCCCCGAGATGAGCGGGGGCAGTCGGCACTATCAGTGGAAACACAGAGCCAAGATGAGACGGTCAGTGCCGAGCCCGTCAAATCAGGGCGAGAGTTGGCTGATGAGACCAAAGCGGACGCCCTGTCAAGCCTTGCCATGGTCGCAAGCCAAGACTCTAATGCTCATAACACTCCCCAAGATGATGATGCCGACATACTAGCCGATGAACCCATTAAAAAAGAGCGGTTTACCGAGCCGTCAAGTGACTTTGTCCAGAACTCACCTGTGCTTGACCGTCATCTTGAAGAACAGCAAGCCTTTGACCAAGACAACGACCCCTTGCTCAATGCCCAAGAGACGGTTACGGTCGTCATCACCCCCAAAGACCAATACAATGGACTCTCAGGCAGGGCGGTGCTTGATATCGTCAGAGCCTATGGGCTAAAATACGGCGTGATGAACATGTATCATCGCTATGAGCGTGAAGACGGCACGGGCAAGCTGTGGTTTAGCATGCTGGGCGTGGGTTATGATGGTTCGGTGGAAGGCTTTGATTTAAACACTTTGACTGACAGCCATTTTAGTGCGTTATCGCTGTTCTTGTCTTTGCCACACCCCCATGCCTTGCGTGGTTTTGATAGCATGGTATCGGTCGCCCAGATGATTGCCAAAGACATCAATGCCGATGTGCATGATGATGAAGGCTATATCTTGGACGGGGCGTATTTGGCAAAACTGCGTGCCAAAGTTGCCGATTACCGTTAATCAACCATGATTGAAAAGCCGTCTTTGATAGGGCGGTTTTTTAAACGTTAAAATTTACCTATTTTTAAATTATTCAATTAAAATCCTAAAAACACCATGACTGATTTATTTACTTCTGCCAACTTATCTGCCGATACACCTGCCAATGACGATACAGCGATTATCGCCCAAATGCGACAGCTTATCACCGCCCTAAAACGCCATAACCACGCCTATTATGTGCTAGACAACCCAACCATTACAGACGGCGAATATGACAGTTTGCGTGCCAAATTAGTCCAGCTGGAAAATGACTTTCCCACGCTAAAACAACAAGACAGCCCGACTGATAATGTGGGCGATACGCCCTTGCCGTTTTTTACCCAAGTTACTCACGATTTGCCCATGTTGTCGCTTGGTAACGTGTTTAATGCCGATGACATGGCAAATTTTGTCCGCCGTGTTAATGAGCGTTTAGACAGCAAAAACCAAAATCCCGAATTTGAAACGGAGCTTAAACTGGACGGTTTGGCGGTATCTTTAAAATACATCAATGGCGTATTTAGCCAAGCACTCACTCGTGGGGATGGACGGGTGGGCGAAGACATCACGCACAACGTCCGTACCATTCGTAACCTGCCGCTCGTGCTTGATGATTGCAAAGACATTGATCTTTTAGAGGTGCGTGGCGAGGTGTTAATGCCAAAAGCAGGATTTTTAAAATTAAACGAACAAAGTCGTAAACGTGGCGAGAGGGTCTTTGCCAACCCCAGAAACGCAGCAGCAGGGTCATTAAGACAGCTAAATCCTGCCATCGCCAAATCCCGTCCATTGGCTTTTTATGGTTATTCGGTCAATCAAGGTCTGCCCAATGCCATCACAACCCAAAGTGGAGCAATGCGTTTTTTGCAGGCACAGGGGTTTGATGTGTCGCCCTTTAAAGTGGTGGCAAATTTACAAGACATTGATGACTTTTATCAAGCGACCATAGCAGGGCGAGATGAGTTGCCTTTTGAGATTGATGGCATGGTGGTTAAATTAAACTCGCTTGCCTTACAAGATGATTTGGGGTTTTTAAGTCGTGAGCCACGTTGGGCGACTGCTTACAAATTCCCTGCCACGACCGCCACAACACGCCTACTGGATGTAGAATGGCAAGTAGGGCGGACAGGACAGCTCACCCCCGTGGGCAAACTTGACCCTATCAATGTCGGGGGCGTTACCGTAAGCAACGTTACCTTGCATAACTTCGGCGAGATTGGACGGCTTGGGGTCATGATAGGCGACATCGTGAGCATTCACAGGGCAGGGGACGTGATTCCCAAGGTGTCAGGCGTGATGATGGATTTGCGTGATGACAACGTGCGTGAGATACATTTGCCGACCGCTTGCCCTGTCTGTGATTCGCCCGTGGTGCTACCAGACGGTGAAGCTCTGGCACGTTGCATGGGGGGGCTTGTTTGTACCGCCCAAGCCCAAGAAGCCTTGATACATTTTGTTTCACGCAAGGCCATGGATATTGACGGTTTGGGATCGCAGTGGCTCATTAAGTTTTTTGACATGGGGCTGATTAAAACGGTGGCGGATATTTATCGTCTGGCAGATAAGGTGGCAGTTTTGCAAAACCTAGAAGGCTTGGGCGAAAAGTCGGTTGCCAATATGTTATCCGCCATTGACAAATCAAAAGCCACAACCCTACCACGTTTTATCTTTGCCTTAGGCATTCGTGGGGTGGGCGAGAGTACGGCACTAAACCTAGCCGAGCATTTTGGCGAGCTTGACAAACTACAATCGGCAAGTGTGGACGAGCTGTTAAAGGTGGTGGATATTGGTGAGATTACCGCCAAAAATATCCATGAGTTTTTCCGTGCCGAGCATAACATGGCGGTGGTAGATGATTTGGTGGCGTTGGGCGTGCATTGGCAAGCGGTCATCAAGGACACAGGCAACGCCCCCCTTGACGGACAAACGTGGGTGGTAACAGGCACGCTTGGGGCAATGGGTCGAGACGAAGCCAAAGCCCATTTGCAAGCGTTGGGGGCGAAAGTCTCAGGGTCGGTGTCTGCCAAAACCAGCGTGCTACTGGCAGGCGAGAAAGCAGGCTCTAAGCTAGATAAGGCAAATGAGCTTGGCGTGCGTGTGGTGGGCGAAGATGAGTTTATGGCGTTGCTTGCTGAACATGGTAGATTATAAAGATTGGTTATGTATTGACAAAGGTTTAAAACTGTTGGTAAATTGTTGTTTTAACATTTGGATAGGGCAAATTGCAATTTGCCCCTACGATACTCTGTCAAATGATAATTTTACCCTGTCAAAACTACTTATCCGATTTCAAAACGCCAATGTAAAAACGGGCGTGTTCAACACGCCCCTACAAGGTATTATTTTAAAATTTAGCATTGACATTATTTGCTAAAATTTATGTAATTAAAAAGGACTTACCATGCCTCACACAAACACCCCCAACACCCAAAACCTATTTTCCATGATAGGTTTGGTTATCGGCTGTGTGCTGTTTGGGCTTGGCAGTCTCATTGTCGCCCATGTGGATAGCGTGGGGGCGTATGCCATGGCGTTTTGGCGACTGAGTGTGTCGGCACTCATCTTTTTATCGCTTGCTCTGATATTTCGCCAGCCTTTCCCCAATTCACGGCGTGCGGTCATCTTGGCACTCATCTCAGGCGGTGCGTTGGGGCTTGATTTGGGGCTTTGGCATGAGAGCATCTATGCCGTAGGGCCGGGCATTTCTACTTTATTAAATAGCTTGCAGATTTTCTTTTTGGCATTCATCGCCTTTGCGTGGTTTGGCGAAAAACAGACCAAATTACAACTGTTTAGCCTGGTACTTGCGTCCATTGGCGTGGCACTCATCGCAAGCCCTGAATTTGCTCACAACTCGTCCGCTTTGTGGGGTTTTGTGTCGGGGATTTTGTCGGGGGCGTTTTTGGCGGTGTCCATGTCCTTTGTCAGACGTACGCATGAAGTGGCAGATGTGGCGATTTTCCCCATGATGACTTTGGTGGGCGTGGGCGGTGCGTTGGCTCTATTGCCACTCATGCTGATGTTTGATGTGGGTAAAATCCTACCAACTACCCTGCCCGAATGGGGCTGGATACTCGTCTATGGGGCGGTCATGCAGTGTATGGCGTGGGGGCTAATTGCCTATTCTATCCCCAAAATCGCTTTGTCTTTGACGGGACTGCTACTTTTGACCGAACCTGTTGCCACGCTCATCATTGATTATTTTTGGCTAGATAAACCGATTGATGCCATGCAATGGGGCGGGGCGTTTTTGGTAATGTTTGCCATTTATTTGGGGTCGCCCAGAAAGGGATAATTAGAAAAAGGGCAATGGCAAATTGGGCAAGAAATTTACCCAATTTACTGCCGTATTGGATTATTGCCCCAACACCGTTTTAATCAATTTTTCAGCATTGGCAAGGGTATTTGCCACGTCAGACGGCTGTATTTGACTGCCTTTAATCAGCTCATCAGCAGGGGTGTAGACGACTTGTACTTGCCCGTTCGTTTCGGTGATAAGCACCTTTAAAGGCAATGCTAAGGCAAAGGCAGGGTCTTTTTTCATGAGCGGTGTGCCTGCTTTGGGGCTGCCATAGATAATCACGGTGGCAGGTTGCATGGTCATACCGTCATCTTGGGCAGCTTTGGCGTGATCAATGGTGGCAAATACAGTCATGCCTTTGCTTTGGATGGCAGATTTTAGGCGACTAACCGTGGTATTAAAATCATAAGGGCTAACTAGATTGGTGTGAGTCATGGCGGTGGCTTTTGTTGGTTCGTGGACAGGACTGATGGCAGTACATGCACTAAGCGATAAGGTTAGGGCAAGCAAGGCCAAGCTAGGGGTTTTCATGATATTTTCCTAAAATAAATTTCCTAAAAATACAACTGGGCATCTTTGCCTTTGTCATCTGTTGTGCTGTCATAAAAATGACTGTTTTGGTTTAAGGCAGTTCAACTACAAGTTAAATTTTTAAATCAAGTCATCAATAATTAATTGCATCATTAAAGATTTAACATGATGAAGATTTAACATGATGAGTCTGACATGCCCCATATTAGCACCAAATGAGATAAAAATAAAGTCAAAAATTTTAGTAAAAGTTCAAAAAGTACTTGCAAATACCAAAAATATGTATATAATAGCAGTCCTTAACACCCTTAGGCGACTGGCTCAATTGGTAGAGCAGCGGACTCCAAATCCGCAGGTTGGGGGTTCGAGTCCCTCGTCGCCTGCCATCTTTTTATTTCCCCTTTTTTAATCATCACTTCCTTATTTTAAGGAAATCTTTTGCATGAGCGACAATAAGAATAATCCCCAAAACGACACCAAAAGCGATTTAGAAACTCGCTTGGCAGACGCCAAAGCCACTGCCGAGAGCCTACTAAATAAACGCAAAGCCGTTGTCGTCTCCGAAGAAAATGTCGTTGATGTGGCAACCACTCGCTCTGGTGTGGATATCGTGCTGTGGCTCATCGCTATTTCGGCACTTATTAGCTCTACCTTGATTTCTACTTATTTGCCACGCTATTGGGCACCTGCCACCGAGTCAATCACTCAGCTGCTTATCACGGCAGGACTTGTGCTGTTGGCGGTGATTTGCCTTGCCTTTACCCATCAAGGACGAGCCTTTAAAGTATTGCTAAAAGACGCAGGCATTGAGCTTCGCCGTGTGACATGGCCGACCAAAAACGAGACCTTTAAATACACATGGCAGGTCATTGTGGTGATGATTATCGTGGGTTTTATCGTGTGGCTTTTAGATAATTTATTTAATTATCTACTTGGGTTTATTTTGCATTAATCTTATCTCTTATCGGCTTATATCATTAGGAAAATCATCATGCGTTGGTATATCATTCAAGCATTTTCAGGTTATGAAAAACAAGTTCAACGTGCCTTAATTGAACGTATCAAAAGAAGTGAGCTGTCCGAGTATTTCGGTGATGTGCTTGTGCCGACCGAAGAAGTGATTGAAATGCGTGATGGCAAAAAACGCACCGTTGAACATAAACTATTTCCCGGTTATGTGCTTATTGAAATGGAAATGCGTGAAGATACATGGCATGTGGTTAAAGACTGCCCGAACATCTCAGGCTTTATCGGTGGCACCAAAGACCAACCTGCCCCCATCACCAAAGTAGAAGCTGACCGCATTCTAAACCGCATCAATAAAGGTGCAGACGCTCCAAGACCGAAGACCATGTTTGAGCCAGGTGAAGAAGTGCTTATCATCGATGGACCTTTTGCCGACTTTAAAGGCATGGTCAAAAAAGTGGATTATGAAAAATCCAAACTGTCTTTGACGGTCAGTGTGTTCAGTCGTCCAACAGACGTTGAGATTGAATTTGCAAAAGTTGAAAAAACAGTTTAATTTTTTATAAAAACCTGTTATAATAGTCTTTTAGCTCTGAACAGATGTTCGGGGCTTTTGATTGACATACAAATCAGCACCGAGCTGATTGTAATTTAGGTGAATTTGGAAGTGTTTTCAAATTTGAACATCACGGGGAGCTATTTTAGCGTTATCACCCACCATTGGAGAGTATTCTCATGGCAAAGAAGATTGATGGCTACATCAAGCTACAAGTGCCTGCTGGCAAAGCAAACCCATCACCACCTATTGGTCCTGCTTTGGGTCAAAAAGGCGTGAACATCATGGCGTTCTGTAAAGAATTTAACGCCGCTTCTGCAAACATCGAACCAGGTCTGCCAATTCCTGTGGTCATTACCGTATTTAATGACAAGTCATTTACGTTTGTGATGAAGTCACCACCTGCGGCAGTATTGCTACGTAAAGCAGCTGGCATTGCCAAAGGTTCTGCTGTTCCTAACAAAACCAAAGTTGGTACAGTAACTCGTGCTCAACTAGAAGAAATCGCCAAAACCAAAGAAGCGGATTTGACCGGTGCTGACCTAGACGCAGCGGTACGTACCATCGCTGGTACTGCTCGCTCAATGGGTCTTAATGTGGAGGGTGTATAATGGCTAAGCTAACCAAGCGTCAAAAGCTAATTGCTGAAAAAGTAGATAGCAACAAACTATACACCATCGAAGAAGCGGTTGAGGTTCTAAACAGCCTACCTGCCTCTAAATTCAAAGAGTCTATCGACATCGCCATCAACCTAGGTGTTGACCCACGTAAATCAGACCAAGTAGTTCGTGGTGCGACCAACCTACCTGCTGGTACTGGTAAAACCAAACGTGTTGCGGTATTTGCCCAAGGTGCTGTTGCTGACGCCGCCAAAGAGGCAGGTGCGGACGTTGTTGGCTTTGAAGACCTAGCAGAGAGCATTAAAGCGGGCAACCTTGACTTTGATGTGGTCATCGCTTCTCCTGATGCGATGCGTGTTGTTGGTCAGTTGGGTACTGTATTGGGTCCTCGTGGTTTAATGCCAAACCCAAAAGTTGGTACAGTAACTGCCGATGTTGCTACTGCGGTTAAAAACACCAAAGCAGGTCAGGCTCAGTATCGTGTAGATAAAGCAGGTATTATTCATGCTTCTATCGGTCAAGTAGGCTTTACTGGTGAGCAAATCGAGCAAAACGCAACTGCTCTACTAAATGACCTAAAACGTGCTAAACCAGCAACTTCTAAGGGTATTTATATCAAGAAGATTACGCTATCTAGCACCATGGGTCCTGGTCTTGCCATTGACCCAGTACCACACCGTGCCAACAAATAATCCTTGATGGATTTGGGCGAAAAATCACAAATTGCTTGCTTTTTGAGATTTTTCGCTTATAATGGTGCAATTTTATGACAAGTTACCCGCATGACTTGCTCATAAAAACAGATTTTAAGACATTAGCTCAGCACAACGGGTTGTGCTGTCTAAGACCGTAGGTGTTGGTGGTTATTCTTAAACATCAGCCTAATGAATGGGTAAAATCATTCGCCTACGCAGACGGTGAAAATCTCGCCGTATATTCGGTGCAAGTCTTTATTTATATTGGCTTGTAAAATTAATTATCACTTAGTGATAAATATGGAGACAACCCATGGCACTAAATCTTCAAGACAAACAAGCAATTGTTGCTGAAGTAAATGAAGCTGCCAAAGTTGCCCTATCTGCTGTTGTTGCCGATTCTCGTGGCGTGACAGTGGGTCAGATGACCGAACTTCGTAAACAAGCTCGTGCAGCAGGCGTTGAGATGCGTATCGTACGTAACACGCTACTACGTCGTGCCTTAGAAGGTACTGACTATGCTTGCATGAATGATGTTTTCGTAGGTCCTACCTTGATTGCATTTTCAAATGAACACCCAGGTGCTGCGGCACGTCTGTTCAAGGAATTTGCCAAAGGTAATGACAAGTTCGAAATCAAAGGTGCAGCTTTTGAAGGCGAATTTATTGATGCAAAATCTATTGATAAACTCGCAACCCTACCTACTTACGACGAAGCGATTGCACGTCTGATGGGTACCATGAAAGAAGCCGCAGCGGGCAAACTGGCTCGTACACTTGCCGCTCTTCGCGACAAAATGGAAGCCGAAGCCGCTTAATCTTAGACATCGGTTATCGCTTTTATTTAATCAAACTTTTTATTCAATCTTTATTTCATAGGAATAATTGCTATGTCACTAACTAACGAACAAATCTTAGATGCTATCGCAGCTAAATCAGTTATGGAAATCGTTGAGCTTATCTCTGCGATGGAAGAAAAATTCGGTGTATCTGCTGCTGCTCTAGCTGCTGCTCCTGTTGCTGGTGGCGACGCTGGCGGTGCTGCTGAAGAAAAAGATGACTTCAACGTTGTTATCACTTCTGCTGGCGACAAGAAAGTTGCTGTTATTAAAGTAGTGCGTGAAGTTACCGGTCTAGGTCTAAAAGAAGCCAAAGACCTGGTTGAAGGTGCACCACAAACTGTTAAAGAAGGTGCTTCTAAAGCTGAAGCTGAAGAGCTTAAGAAGAAACTTGAAGAAGCTGGTGCTTCTGTTGAACTTAAATAATCTAAGTTTAACCGCTTAACTCATTTTTCTTAGATTGATAATCATCAATTTAGCACAAGAAATTTGATAAAAACCCCATTTTGTTATTGCAAGATGGGGTTTTTTACTGTATAATTGGGTATTTGACCTTTTGTGTTAGCACGGTCTTTTAAGCTGGTGTCAGCACACTTCAAAAAGGACAAACGCTCCCTATGCACAAGCCATATTTTTAAAGTTTTTGATAAGCTAAATGCGTTACCGTGTTTGGCGTGTTTTTGTGTCTTTGATATTTAAAAATGTAGGGCAAAAGAGCAGTAGTTAATTTTTGAAGATTGGTAGTTTTCTGGTACTCAATCAGAGTGCTTTTCTTAGTTTAACGTAAGGATTCTTAATGGCATATTCTTATACTGAAAAAAAACGTATTCGTAAAAGTTTTTCTCGTCTGCCTGATGTGATGGACGTGCCGTACTTGCTCGCCATTCAGGTGGATTCTTACGAGCAGTTTTTACAAGAACACAAAAAACCTGCTGCCCGTGCTAACATCGGTTTGCAAGCAGCGTTTTCATCTATTTTTCCCATAACCAGTCATTCTGGCAATGCTGAGCTACAATACGTCGAATATTATCTGGGTGAGCCTGAGTTTGATGAGCGTGAATGTATCATGCGTGGCTCAACCTTTGCCGCCCCCCTACGTGTCAAGATTCGCCTAGTGGTCAAAGACAAAGACGCCAAAGACAAAGAAAGCAAAGCAGCGATTAAAGACATTCGTGACCAAATCGTGTACATGGGCGAGATTCCGCTCATGACCGACAATGGTACGTTCATCATTAATGGTACTGAGCGTGTGATTGTTTCACAACTTCACCGCTCCCCCGGCGTGTTCTTTGATCACGACAAAGGCAAATCACATTCTAGTGGTAAAGTACTTTATAACGCCCGTATCATTCCTTATCGTGGCTCATGGCTTGATTTTGAATTTGATGTCAAAGACTTGGTGTACGCCCGTATCGATCGTCGTCGTAAATTGCTTGCAACCATCATCTTGCGTGCCATTGGCATGAACACTGCGGATATTTTGTCCACATTCTTTGAGACCGTAGATGTCTTTAAAGGCGACAATGGTTTTGAAGTTGAGCTTGTGCCTGAGCGTCTACAAGGCGAGATGGCACAGTTTGACATTGTCTCGCCTGAGGGTAAGGTCATTGTTGAGCAAGGTAAGCGTATTAACGCTCGCCGTATTAAGGAAATCCAAGCGTCTGGCATGACCAAATTGGCGGTGCCTGATGAGTATCTGTACGAGCGTATCCTTGCCGAAGACGTGATTTATCATGATGAAGTGCTTGCCCGTGCCAACAGCTTGATTGACCATGAATTGCTGGTTAAACTGGCTGATAAGAACATCAAAGGCTTTAAAATCCTATTTACCAATGACATCGACCATGGGGCGTATATCGCTGACACACTGCGTGCTGACACGATTACCACGCGTGAAGAGGCACTCATTGAGATTTATAAGGTCATGCGTCCAGGCGAGCCACCAACCTTGGAAACTGCCGAAAAACTATTTGAATCAATGTTTTTTAGCCACGAGCGTTATGACTTATCAAACGTTGGTCGCATGAAGTTTAACCGTCGTTTGGGTCGTGATTTTGTAGATAGCGACAGCATTGAAGTGCAACGTGAGCAGGGCGTGTTGTCTAATCAAGACATCATTGATGTCCTAAAAGAGCTGATTGAGATTCGTAACGGTCGTGGCGAAGTGGACGACATCGACCATCTGGGTAACCGTCGTATCCGCTCGGTGGGCGAGATGACCGAGAATCAATTCCGTATCGGTTTGGCTCGCGTGGAGCGTGCAGTCAAAGAGCGTCTAACCGCTGCCGAATCTGACAACCTATCGCCCCAAGACTTGATTAACTCTAAGCCTGTGGCGGCGTCCATCAAAGAGTTTTTTGGTTCATCACAGTTGTCCCAGTTCATGGACCAAAACAACCCACTGTCAGAGATTACGCATAAACGTCGTGTTTCTGCCCTAGGTCCTGGTGGTTTGACCCGTGAGCGTGCAGGCTTTGAGGTGCGTGACGTACATACCACGCATTATGGGCGTGTGTGTCCGATTGAAACGCCTGAGGGTCCAAACATCGGTTTGATTAACTCATTGGCGGTCTTTGCCAAAACCAATAACTTTGGCTTCTTAGAAACGCCTTACCGCCGTGTGGTGGATGGTAAGGTAACAGATGACATTGAATACATGTCTGCCATTGAAGAGGTTGGGGCTGTTGTTGCCCAAGCAGATTCACCCATGAACGAACATGGCGAACTGACCGAAGAGATGGTGATGGTGCGTTATCATGGCGAATCGGTGCGTATGAGTCCCGATAAAGTAACGCACATGGACGTATCGCCACGTCAGGTTGTGTCGGTAGCAGCGAGCTTGATTCCATTTTTGGAGCATGACGATGCTAACCGTGCCTTGATGGGTTCGAACATGCAACGTCAAGCTGTGCCAACTTTGCGTGCTGATAAACCGCTTGTGGGTACAGGCATGGAACGCCATGTTGCTCGTGACAGTGGCGTGTGTGTTGTCGCCAAGCGTGGCGGTGGGATTGAAGAGGTTGATGCCAGTCGTATTATCGTACGTGTCAATGATGCTGAAATGATCGCAGGTGAGGCAGGTATTGATATTTATAACCTCATCAAATACACCCGTTCCAACCAAAACACCTGTATTAACCAACGCATCATTGTCAATGCTGGCGATGTGATTGCTCGTGGTGATATCTTGGCTGATGGCCCATCTACTGATTTGGGTGAACTTGCTTTGGGTCAAAACATGCGTGTGGCGTTTATGCCATGGAATGGGTATAACTTTGAGGACTCTATTTTGTGGCTCGTGATACCAAGCTTGGGCCAGAAGAGATTACAGGCGATATTCCAAACGTGGGCGAGGCAGCTCTGTCTAATCTTGACGAAGCGGGTATTGTCTATATCGGTGCTGAGGTGGATGCTGGCGATATTTTGGTTGGTAAAGTAACACCAAAAGGTGAAAGTCAGCTGACCCCAGAGGAGAAGTTACTTCGTGCCATTTTTGGTGAAAAAGCGGCGGATGTTAAAGACACATCTTTGCGTGTGCCATCATCAACCAAAGGTACGGTTATTGACGTGCAAGTCTTTACCCGTGATGGATTGGAAAAAGACAGCCGTGCCAAAGCCATTGAAAAAGCAATGCTTGATGATTATCGTAAAGACCTAAAAGAAGAGCTGGTGATTTTTGAAGCAGCGGCACGTGGTCGTATCATCACGTTGCTAGATGGCAAAAAAGTCTCAGGCGGTGCAGGCTTTAAAGCAGGTACAGTACTGACAGGTGCTGACATGGAGAGTTTGCCCTTAGAGACTTTGCTTGACATCCAACCTGCCGAAGAAGAAATCTCTGAACGCCTAACGCAAATTGCTGACTATCTAACCGACAAGCAAAAAGAGATTGATGAGAAGTTTGCCAAGAAAAAAGCCAAGCTAACCGCAGGCGATGATTTGGCTCACGGTGTCCAAAAAATCGTGAAGGTCTATCTGGCGGTAAAACGTCGTATCCAACCTGGTGATAAAATGGCTGGTCGTCATGGTAACAAGGGTGTTGTCTCTCGCATCATGCCGGTTGAAGACATGCCTTATGACGAAAACGGCAATCCGGTGGACATCGTGCTAAACCCACTGGGCGTACCATCTCGTATGAATATCGGTCAGGTGTTGGAGACCCATTTGGGCATGGCGGCACGTGGCTTGGGTGATAAGATTAACGCCATGTTACGCTCACAAGCTGCTGTTGGCGAGTTGCGTGAATTCTTAGATAAGATTTATAATCAAGTCGGTGGCGAGCAGGTGGATTTGGACAGTTTGTCCGATGAAGACATCCTAGCCATGGCTGAGAATTTGCGTGCTGGTGTGCCAATGGGTACGGCAGTTTTTGATGGTGCCAAAGAAACCCAAATCAAAGAGCTGTTAGAGCTAGCAGGGCTTGATAAATCAGGTCAGCAAACGCTATATGACGGACGCACCGGTAAGAAGTTTGACCGCCCCGTCACGGTTGGCTACATGTACATGCTAAAACTTAACCACTTGGTTGATGATAAGATGCATGCTCGTTCTACCGGTTCTTACTCACTGGTTACTCAGCAACCACTTGGTGGTAAAGCTCAGTTCGGTGGTCAGCGTTTCGGTGAGATGGAAGTGTGGGCGTTGGAGGCATATGGTGCAACCTATACCTTGCAAGAAATGCTGACTGTGAAATCGGATGACGTTGAGGGTCGTACTCGCATGTATAAGAACATCGTGGACGGCGAGCAGTACATGAATCCGGGCATGCCTGAGTCATTTAACGTACTAACCAAAGAAATTCGCTCTTTGGGTATTAACATTGACCTAAAAGAGAAAAAGTAATTGCTGTTAAGTTGGGTGCTTGTCGTTGATGAGCACTAGCTTGCGATGACATAAAACTAAGCGGAGAAGTCATTTGAAAGATTTATTAGACATCATGAAAGGCCCTGCTGATGGCGGGGTAAAAGAGTTTGACAGCATTCAAATTTCTTTGGCAAGCCCTGATACCATCAAATCATGGTCGCATGGCGAAGTCAAAAAACCCGAAACCATTAACTACCGCACCTTTAAGCCTGAGCGTGACGGTCTGTTTTGTGCCAAAATCTTTGGGCCTGTCAAGGATTTTGAATGTTTGTGCGGTAAATACAAACGCCGTAAATTCCAAGGCATTATTTGTGAAAAATGTGGCGTAGAAGTCACTGCCGCCAAAGTTCGCCGAGATCGCATGGGTCATATTGAGCTTGCCAGTCCTGTGGCGCATATTTGGTTCTTAAAATCCCTGCCAAGCCGTATCGGTCTATTGCTTGATATTACTCTGCGTGATATCGAGCGTGTGCTGTATTTTGAAAGCTATATCGTTACCGACCCTGGCATGACAGGGCTTGAAAAATATCAACTGCTAGATGATGAGCAATATTTTAATGCCCTAGAACAATATGGCGATGAGTTTATTGCTAAGATGGGTGCAGAAGCGGTTCAAGACTTGCTAAAAGACATTGATGTCGATGGTGAGATTGATGAGCTCCGTGCGACCATTCCCCAAACGGGCTCTGAGACCAAACTTAAAAAGATGTCAAAACGCTTGCAACTGTTAGAAGCGTTCCGTGATTCGGGTAATAAGCCTGAATGGATGGTAATGACCGTATTGCCTGTATTACCGCCTGATTTGCGTCCATTGGTGCCACTTGAAGGTGGTCGTTTTGCCACGTCTGATTTGAACGATTTGTATCGCCGTGTCATTAACCGTAACAACCGTCTAAAACGTCTGTTGGAGCTCAACGCCCCTGACATCATCGTGCGTAATGAGAAGCGTATGCTCCAAGAAGCGGTTGATGCCTTGCTTGACAACGGTCGTCGTGGTCGTGCTATTACAGGTTCAAACAAGCGTCCATTAAAGTCGCTTGCGGACATGATTAAAGGTAAGCAAGGTCGCTTCCGTCAAAACCTTTTGGGTAAACGTGTGGACTACTCAGGTCGTTCGGTGATTGTGGTAGGTCCAACCCTACGTCTACACCAATGCGGTCTGCCTAAGAAAATGGCATTAGAGTTGTTTAAGCCATTTACTTATGCCAAATTATTGCAAAACAACATTGCTCAGACTATCAAAGCTGCCAAAAAAATGGTAGAGCGTGAAGAACCTGTGGTGTGGGATATGTTGGCAAGTGTCATTCGTGAACATCCTGTGCTACTGAACCGTGCCCCAACACTTCATCGTCTAGGCTTGCAAGCCTTTGAGCCTGTGCTTATTGAAGGTAAAGCCATTCAGCTCCACCCACTCGTGTGTGCGGCATTTAATGCTGACTTTGACGGTGACCAAATGGCGGTACACGTGCCATTAACCCTAGAAGCTCAGCTTGAAGCTCGTGCCTTGATGATGTCTACCAACAATATCCTATCGCCTGCCAATGGTGAGCCGATTATTGTGCCATCACAAGACGTGGTACTTGGTTTGTACTACATCAGCCGTAGTCATGTCAATGCCAAAGGCGAAAATATGGCGTTTAGCACGGTCAATGAAGCTTTGCGTGCCATCGGTTCTGATGACTTATCTGTCAATGCCAAAATCAAAGTGCGTGTTACCGAGACGATTTTGGATGAAAAAACTGGCGAGAAAACAACCAAAACCGAAATCAAAGACACGGTTGCAGGTCGTTTGCTTATCTGGAACATCATGCCAGAGGGCATGGCATTTGAAGAATGCAACAAAGAGATGACTAAGAAAAACATCTCTAAGCTACTAAACTCATGCTATCGCAAACTGGGTGTTAAAGAGTCTGTTCTGTTCGCTGACCATTTGATGTATCTAGGCTTTGCCCAAGCGACCCTATCAGGCATCTCAATCGGTATGGAAGACATGGTGATTCCACCAAACAAAAAAGAGATTGTCGATGCTGCGGACGCCGAGGTACGTGAGATTGAACAGCAGTTTGAGGGCGGTTTTGTCACCGCAGGTGAACGCTATAACAAAGTGGTTGATATTTGGTCTCGTACATCTGATAAAATCGCCAATGCGATGATGGATAACTTATCGACCGATGAAGTGGTAAACAGTCAAGGTGAGATTGAGAGGGAAAAATCTTTTAACTCCATCTACATGATGGCAGACTCTGGGGCTCGTGGTAGTGCTACACAGATTCGTCAGCTTGCTGGTATGCGTGGTTTGATGGCAAAACCAGACGGCTCTATCATTGAGACACCGATTAAAGCGAATTTCCGTGAAGGCTTGACGGTACTCCAGTACTTTATCTCAACGCACGGTGCCCGTAAAGGTCTTGCCGATACCGCCCTAAAAACCGCTAACTCGGGTTATCTGACCCGTCGTTTGGTAGACGTAGCACAGGATTTGGTGATTACGCATGATGACTGTGGCACTGACGCGGGACAGCTCATAACCCCTGTGATTGATGGTGGCGAGATTGTTGAGCGTTTGGGTGACCGTGTGTTAGGTCGTGTGACCGCCAAAGATGTCATCAATCATGATGGTGAGGTGGTTATCCCTGCAGGTACGCTGATTGATGAGCGTCTGGTCGAAGTGCTAGATAATAACGCCATTGATGAGGTGTACGTACGTTCGGTCATCACCTGTGAAGCAACGCAAGGCGTGTGTGCTAAGTGTTATGGTCGTGATTTGGCTCGCGGTCATCTTGTAAATATCGGCGAGTCAGTCGGTGTTATGGCGGCTCAGTCTATCGGTGAACCAGGTACACAGCTGACCATGCGTACGTTCCACGTGGGCGGTGCGGCAAGTGCAGCATCAGTAGATAACAGCGTATCAGTGGGTAATAACGGTACGGTACGTTTCCATAACATGAAGACTGTAGAACATGCTGATGGTCATTTGGTGGTTGTATCCCGTTCGGCAGAGATTGGTGTGGCAGATGCCCAAGGTCGTGAGCGTGAGCGTTATAAAGTGCCTTATGGTTCTAACATCTTGGTGCGTGACAGTGCCGAAGTGGGTGCAGGCGATGTTATCGCCAAATGGGATCCGCACACCCACCCAATCATTACTGAGTTTGCTGGTACGGCACGATTTAGTGATATTGCCGATGGCATGACCGCAACGGTTAAGGTGGATGAAACCACGGGCATGAGCTCCTTTGAGATTTTGGCAAGTAAAGACCGTCCAAGTCTCTCCAAAGACTTACGCCCTGCCATTATCTTGGACACGACAGACGGGCGTGAAGTGGTGTATTTCCTACCTGCTGAGACTGTGATTCGTGTGTCAGAGGGTGAGACGGTAACCGCAGGTTCGGTACTCGGTCGTGTGCCACAAGCCACATCGGGTACCAAGGACATCACCGGTGGTCTGCCACGAGTGGCTGATTTGTTCGAAGCTCGTAAACCAAAAGATCACGCCATCATGGCAGAAGTGAGTGGTACGGTGTCATTTGGTAAAGAAACCAAAGGCAAAAATCGCTTTGTCATCACCGATGAAGAGGGTAACGAACACGAAGAGTTGATTCCAAAATGGCGTCAAATCAACGTCTTTGAGGGCGAACATGTCGAGCGTGGCGAGATTGTCTCTGATGGTCCGCAAAACCCACATGACATCTTACGCTTAAAAGGCGAGACAGCATTGGCAAATTACGTGGTTAATGAAGTTCAAGAAGTTTACCGTTTACAAGGCGTGAAGATTAACGATAAGCACATCGAGGTTATCGTTCGTCAAATGCTCCGCAAGGTAGAAGTGATTGACGGTGGCGATTCTAGCTATTTCAAAGGCGACCAAGTGGAATACACCAAAGTGCGTGCCTTGAACGAAGAGCTTATCGCCAATGACAAATTCCCAATCGTCTATGAGCGTCAGCTACTGGGCATCACCAAAGCATCACTTGCCACTGAGTCGTTTATCTCGGCAGCGTCATTCCAAGAGACCACACGTGTCTTGACGGCGGCGGCAACGATGGGTAAAGTGGACGATTTGTCTGGTCTCAAAGAGAACGTGGTGGTTGGTCGCTTGATTCCTGCTGGTACGGGTTTGGCGTATCATCAAAACCGCCAACGCCTTGCCGAGCGTGGTTTGGAGCCGGTCATTACCGTAACCGAAGACCCGTACACCAAGCCTGCCGACCCGCTACTGGCTGGAACAGATGCCAAAGATGACTTTGCGGCGGCATTTGCCAGTGAATTTGGTCAAAGTGAATAATCTCCAACAAGAAAAAAGCTCGCTTAGGCGGGCTTTTTTATGTCTCTTAAAATGAAGTTGATGTTTTTATTTAACATAATATTTTAAAAATAGTCCATTTTATTTACAGTCATTTAACTTCAAAATATACCCATTGGTAGTAAGGTGTGTATCACGCACCAATAGGATTTTTCATTTAAAAGATGTGTGGTACGCACTTTACCATACGATAAATAAATTTTTTAAATTTAGCATTGGTGCAAATTGGGGTTAATTGACCATAAAACCTAAAAATTGATACTCTCTGCAAGGTTAAATTGCCATTCGTCTTATAGATTATGGGTAATCTGTATGTTGATTTTAATGTTTTTAAAATTTATTAACATAATCTTTTAAAAATAGTCTGTCTTCATTCATTTACCCCAACCAATCATCAAATTATATTTATACTAATGATATATAAATAAAAACTTATAAATTAATTCTTTTTTATCAAAATAAATCGTTTTTCATTTGGAAGAAAATTTGCCATACTATGTCCAACTTATAATTTTTAATTATCTACTAATAGGATAATCTTATGAAAATGATTAGCGTGGTGTTAAAGCCATTCAAATTAGATATGGTGCGTGAGAGCCTGTCAGAGCTTGGTGTTACAGGCATGACGGTTAGCGAAGTCAAGGGCTTTGGTCGTCAAAAAGGGCATACCGAGATGTATCGTGGGGCGGAGTATGTGGTGGATTTTTTGCCAAAAATTCGTTTAGACATCGCCGTCAGTGATGACATGGTGCAAAGTGTGGTGGCAGCTATCATGAGTGTGGCACAGACAGATCATATCGGCGATGGTAAGATTTTTATCATGCCGTTAGAGCAGGTGATACGCATTCGCACCGGCGAGATGAATGAGCAGGCGCTGTGACTGGGTGAATTGATAGATTGGCAATTTAATAAGGGGTAACTATGAAAATCTTAGCAAACAAATGGCAAATCGGTTGGCTGTTGTTACTTGCCACAACCGCCCAAGCTGATGACGGCATCAATCATGGCAACAGTGCATGGGTGCTGACCACCACAGCGTTGGTGCTGATGATGACCTTGCCGGGTTTGGCGTTGTTTTATGCTGGCATGGTGCGTAAGAAAAATATCTTATCAACCATGATGCACAGCTTTGGGGCGACAGCGGTGGTGTCGGTGCTGTGGGTGATGATTGGTTATTCGTTGGCATTTAGTGATGGCGGTGCTTTGCAAGGGTTTATCGGTGGTACGGCACACGCCATGCTCTCTGGGGTGGGTATTGCCGAGCGTAGTGGCGACATTCCTTTGGCGTTGTGGATAATGTTTCAGATGACGTTTGCCGTGATTGCGGTGGCGATTTTGGCGGGGTCATTGGCGGAGCGGATGAAATTTGGCTCATTTTTATTGTTCTCGGGCTTGTGGGTACTGCTCGTCTATGTGCCAGTATGTCATTGGGTGTGGGGCGGTGGCTGGCTGACGGGCGATGCGTTGGACTTTGCCGGTGGGACGGTTGTCCATATCAATGCTGGTGTGGGTGGTTTGGTGTTGGCACATCTGCTTGGCAGACGCCAAGACTATGGGCGAGCCAACCTTGCTCCGCACAACCTTGTCTATGCCTTAATCGGTGCAGGGCTGTTGTGGGTAGGGTGGTTTGGCTTTAACGGTGGTTCGGCTCTGGCGGCAGATGGGGTGGCAGCGATGGCAATCATCGTCTCACAGGTGGCGGCGGCGATGGGGTTATTGACGTGGCTGTTGTGTGAATATGTGGTGCGTGGACGGGCATCGGCACTAGGCGGTGCATCAGGGGTGATGGCAGGTTTGGTGGGTATCACGCCAGCGACAGGATTTGTGGGCGTATCAGGGGCGATGGCGATAGGCGTGCTGACGGCATTGGGCTGTTTTGCAATGATACATTATGGCAAAAAACGACTGGGCGTTGATGATACGCTGGACGCTTTTGGATTGCATGGCGTGGGCGGTATCATTGGGGCGGTATTAACTGGCGTGTTTATTAGCCGAGAGTTATACCCTGATGTGAGGCATGAGAGCCTACTGACACAGCTGTGGTTACAAACCGAAGGGGTGCTGGCAACCATAGTATATTCGGCGGTGGTAACTTTTATCATTGGTATGGCAATCAAAAAGACCGTGGAACTGCGTGTTGATGATGAAGCTGAGTATCAAGGACTTGACCTAGCCATTCATGGCGAGAAAGTTAGCTAAATCGATAAGCAAGGGCATAATGCGTCCTTGCTTTTTCCAAAGGGTTTTTCCAAAGGGTTTTTCCAAAGGGTTTTTCCAAAGGGTTTTTCCAAAGGGTTTTTCCAAAGGGTTTTTCCAAAGGGTTTTTCCAAAGGGTTTTTCCAAAGGGTTTTTCCAAAGGGTTT
>ERZ1023310.106-NODE-106-length-22197-cov-8.414823_pt1 | contig 22197 bp, 18 predicted proteins | sample MGYA00380476_ERZ1023310 | MGnify/ENA primary metagenome ERZ1023310 (study PRJEB33173, sample SAMEA4830346) | metagenome | study: EMG produced TPA metagenomics assembly of the PRJEB25223 data set... | reverse complement strand
CTCTGTCAATAAAATCACCAATAAAAATCGCTTGATGACCGTGTGGGGCGATATAACTTGTGCCGTTATGAGTATAGCCCAATTTGTCAAGCAGTCCTGTTAATTTGTCGGCGTGTCCGTGAATGTCGCCAATGATGTCGTAAATCATAAATTTATCCTATATTAGTGATGTTTTATCAAATGATGAAAATGAGACTTTTTGTAATACTGGGTTTTCCGTTCGCCCTGAGCTTGTCGAAGGGTCGGAAAACCGTCATGGGCAGGCATAGCTCGCCATGAACGGTTTTCTTTAATTGTAAGTTTTGCAGAAAATTTATATAAAGAAAAACCGATTTCAAACCCTACCGATGATTATAACAAAAATTTTTGGCAAATTTGCCACCAAAAACCGCCAAATTTGTTACAATAAATATTTTTGGAAAATGCCGTGTCCGATTTACGCCCCAATTTTTGGCAAAATTACCCCCTATCCGCCCTAACCGATAACGAATGGGAAGCCTTGTGCGATGGCTGTGGCGTGTGCTGTTTGGTCAAATACCTAGACGATGACAACCCACGTTTTACCGAATACACAGACGTGGCGTGCAAACTGCTTGACACCGCCACGGGGCATTGCTCGGATTATGCCAATCGTAAAGCAAGTGTGCCTGACTGCATTCGCCTAACGGTGGACATGCTCCCAAACATGATGTGGTTACCCCGCCATTGTGCCTATAAACGCCTACATCTGGGGCAGGGTTTACCGCATTGGCATTATCTAAAAACAGGGCAAGACAGGCACAACAAAGAAATAAAAAAACTGGGCGTGGCGGGGCGATGTCATTCGGAACAAAACTTTCGTGATGATGAGATGGAAGAACGTGTGATAAGATGGGTGAAGATTTAATCCCCTTTGGTAAATTTCCCATTATGACAGACTTTATTAATTTCATCAAAGGAAATTCTTATCATTCCCAAAGTATCTATAATATTGACTTTACCATCTGAATCGGTATTAGTTTGATTTTCTTGACATTCTATTTCAAGGGGTTTGCTATTAAAATTGGTTTGCCATTTGCCACCTTGTAATTTAAATTCTACGGGGTGCGATTGCCCGACAAAAGGCGATAAAAATAACATCGCACTAAATATAAATGCCGTTGTTATGGGTACAAATAAAACAAGCGACACCGCCCCTTGCCATTCTTTATTTTCATGATAAACATAATAAAGCCCAAATATACCAACCAATACCGCCACGCCCATAAAAATTGATGACATATTATTAAAATCTAGGGTAATAAATTTATCCACATAAAATAACACACCCATTATCAAAAATAAGAAAAACGACCCATACGCCAAATGCCCAGAACGCTTGCCAAGTTCTTGCAATTGTGGGACATTGTCTTTGATATAAGTTTGATTGTCAATATTGCTGGGCGTATGTCCGTATTTTTCAAAAATTGCCAAAAGTTCATCAAAATCATCAATTTCCCACACATTTTGGGCAATCATAAATTTTTGGCTAACTTTTAGGCGGTGTTGTTTTTTGCTGGCGTGAATGATTAGGGTTTTATTAAAGTCTTTTAAATAAGGGTCGCCTTTTGATAATAATTTGCCTTGTATTTCTTGGATTAAATTTTCGGCATAGTCTATTTTATCAATATCTTTGAATAAAATGGGGGTGGAATGGGACAATTTATTTAAAAAATTACTATTTGTCCGTACGCCTTTATCGTCAATGATTAAGGCAATGGCATTTATTTTGGGTTTAAAATACGCACGCACCAAAAAATAAAACACAAGCTCAATGACTATGGTGATGATAAAATTTTGCCAATAAGAAAAGTCATTGTCTTTTAGAAAAAAGTCAGCACAATCAGCACAAAAAGTGGCACAACATACAAAACAGGTATGGAGATTGCCATCAGATAGCCGTGTGCTTGTTTGGGGCGGATTGGGTAGTGTTTGGCACGCATTTTTAATCCTTAAAAATAGGGTCGGTGATTTATTATCGGTATTTTGATTGGCTAAGTCAAGGGCTTAAAATTTTACAAAAAATGATTGAATATTCACCCAAAATCCGCTAAATTAAGCACATATTTTTAAACAACAAAGGAAAGTATTTCCCATGTCTGATGACCACAGTTGGCGACGTGGCTTAAAACGTTGGCTATCTACCGCTCCCGAAACTCGTGATGACCTGCTTAACCTTGTCCAAGACTCTCGGCGGTTCTTGGATTCGGACATGGTAGATATGTTGGAGGGCGTGCTTGATTTGCCTGCCATGGCGGTCAAGGAGATTATGACCCCACGCCCTGATGTGAGAGCCATTACCAGTAGTGATGACATTGAGACGGTGCTTGCCACCATTTTTGAGTCCAATCATTCTCGCTATCCGGTCATCGATGAGGCGGACGATAATGCGGTCATGGGTATTTTGCTGGTCAAAGACCTAATTCCCTATCTCGCCCAAAAATCGGCAGGGCAAAACCCCCCATTTTTGCTCAAAGACCTAGTACGAAAGCCCCTGTATATCTCGGAGACAGCACGCTCGGATACCCTGCTACGCTCACTGCAACGTGCTCAGGTGCATATGGCGGTCGTGGTTGATGAGTTCGGTTCGGTGTCGGGCGTGGCGACATTGGAGGATTTGTTGGAGGAGATTGTCGGCGACATCGTTGATGAACATGATGACATCGATGAGGACAGCACCATTAACAACATCATCACCCACCCCGAAAAAGACGGCGTGTGGCTCGTCCAAGCGTCCACGCTCATCGGCGATTGTAACGAGGTGTTGGGGACGAGCTTTGATGATACGGACGTGGATACCATGGGCGGTCTGGTCATGCAGGCGTTGGGGGCGGTGAGCAACTTAGAGGGGCAGAGCGTGTCTATCAACGACTGGCAAATCACGGTGGTGGACGTAGAAGGGCGGTATATTCATCTGTTGGAGCTGACCTTAGTGCCACAATTAAATGATGAAAATTAAGAAAAGTTAAAAAAGGGCGAGCAATCGCTCTTTTTGTTGGGGAATGTATCGCTTTGATGTTTGATAATCATGGGCATATGGGACGGCGTGGCGGATCTGGTGGGGGCGAGTTTGGCGGTGGGGATATTTACGGAAAAAGTAGTTAAATTTTAAGTATAATCATTTAACTTTAAAATACACCCATTGGCAGTAAGGTGCGTATCACGCACCAATAAGATTTTCTATTTAAAAGGTGCGTATCACGCACCAATAAGATTTTCTATTTAAAAGGTGCGTGGTACGCACCCTACAATCCTGCCTGCTATATGTTTTATTAAGAATTGTTATATCCAGTCAAACCTATCTTTTATTGTTAATAATAAATTTTTAACAAATTGGTGATTTTCTGAATTTTCCATTGGAAAGTATGTGGTGCTTTGAAAAATATAATCTATATCTTCATCACTTAATTCATTAAGGGATTGATTGATAATTTTTTTAAAAGCATTTTTATTGATACCATCAAGGCTTTCAAAATGATTTGCATAAGCTATATCTATAATTCTATCATAATCGTCAAATGACAAATGAACCAATTTATCATAAACATCATCGCTAATAATATCTGGGTTTAAATATGATAAAATAGTCTCTAAATCATATAATTTTTCTAAATGATTTCTTGATATTTTTTTCATGGTTTTCCTGTATTAAAAAGTTGGGTATTGTTCAATAAAGATATATTTTAAAATTTGAATATGTAGGGGCGAATCACATTCGCCCAAAAATCAACACGTTATCACAGGGCAAATATGATTTGCCCCTACAAATCCGCCCAAAGGCATAGTTAATTAATAATGCCAAAAGTTGTAATTATTAAGCCAGTTCCGCAGGGTGCAACCCCCCCCATTTTTTAATCTCACCCATGCCGTAACTGTCTTGGTCTAAACCCACTGGCAAGTAGCACCACGCCATACACCACCGCACCTGCCACGCAGATAGCGATTAGCACGGCAAGTTTTACCCATGCCGAGCCGTCTTGGGGGTAGTAGGGTAACACCGCATACAGACTTACCGTCATGGCAAGCGTGGCGATGACAAACTGCATACCCATTTTGTACCAATGTTTGCCAAAACGCCAAATATCCCGTTTTTGCAAAAAGTAATACAACAGCCCCGCATTAACAAAGCTCGCCCCTGTCGTAGCTAAGGCAAGACCGCCATGCAGGGGCAGTTTGGCAAGATAAAAAATCCCAATAAACACCACGCTAAACAGCATATTAGCAAACACTGAGACGATACCGATTTTGACAGGGGTTTTGGTGTCTTGCCCTGCAAAAAACGCAGGGGCGAACACCTTAATAAGCATAAAGCCCAAAATCCCACCCGACAGACAGCGTAGAGCAAGAGAAGCCATGTCGCCGTCTGTGGCGCTAAATTCGCCACGCACAAACAGGGCATTCATCAGCACGTCCGACAGCACAAACATCGCCACAGATGCAGGCAGACCGATAAGGACAATAAGACGCATTGCCCAGTCTAGGGTTTTGCCAAATTCTGTCATGTCCGCTTTGGCACGGCTTGCCGACAGGCTGGGCAAAATGACCGTACCGATTGCCACGCCAATAAGACCGAGTGGCAACTCGCTTAGTCGCTCGGCAGAGTAGAGCCACGAGACCGAGCCGTTTGCCATTTTGGATGCAAAAATGGTGTTGAGTAGCAGGTTGATTTGCGTTACCGACACCCCAAAAATGGCAGGGAGCATGAGCGTCAAAATGCGTCTGACCCCTTCATGTTTGAAATCAATGCTTGGGGCGGCCAGTAATTTTTTGCGATATAAATCAGGCAGTTGTATGATAAGCTGTAATACGCCCGCCACCGCCACCGCATAGCCTAATGCCATGATAGATTTGTCAAGCATGGGGGCGATGAGCCACGCCCCGACTATCATGGAGATGTTGAGTAAGACGGGGGCGAAGGCAGGCGGGGCAAATTTGCCATAGCTTTGCAGGATACTGCCAAAAAACGCCGTCATGGAAATAAAAAACAGATAAGGAAAGGTTAGGTACAAAAGCTCGGTTGCCGTGTTAAATTTGGCAGGGTCATCCACAAACCCAGGGGCAAAAAGCTGTATCACAAACGGGGCAAGGGCAAGCACCGCCACCGTAAGTGCAAGCAAAATCACCCCAAGCACGCCCGAGACACGGCTGATGAGTAGCTGAATTTCGTTAAAGGTTTTTTGTTCTTTATATTCGGTCAAGACAGGCACAAAGGCTTGCGAGAACGCCCCTTCGGCAAAAAGACGGCGTAAAAAGTTGGGGATTTTGAAGGCGACCAAAAATGCGTCCATAAGACCGCCTGCCCCAAACACGCCCATAAGGACGACATCACGCACCAAACCCAAAATGCGTGAGAGCATGGTCATGGAGCTAACGACAAGGGTGGAGCTAAGCAGACGAGATTTTGCCATGATAAATTGCCAACAAAAATTTGTGCGTATTATAAAGGATTTGGGCGATGAATTGATGGATTTTTTGTGAATTTGTGGGGTGTGGACGGATTTGTTAAATCAAAATTGGGGCTGTTTAAATTAAAAAATAATAAAAAGGGGCAAATGATTTTTTAAAAATATTTTAACTTAAAAATAAAGATTGTAGCAACTGTATCCCACGCATCTTTTAATTTATATAAAAAATGATTTTTACCAATTTTATTTTAAATATTTTTAAAAATATGTTAATTTAAAAAATACAAATTTATAGTCAATTAATCCTAATTTGCACCAATGCTAAATTTTAAAAAATTCTTTTATAGTATGGTAGGGTGCGTAACACGCACTTTTTAAATGAAAAATCTTATTGGTGCGTATTACGCATCTTACTGTAATTAAAACACGCTTTAATTTAAAAACAACATCAGCCCCTTTTATCAAACCACCGCCCACCCAACAAATGCACTCCAAGCCCAAACAATACCGTCAAAATCCCCACATAATGCCACAAAATAAGACGCTCTTTTAACGCCACATAGCCCACGACCAACGCAATGACAGGCACGAGCATGATAAAGGGCGTAACCTTACTTGCCGAATGCCGAGCCAGCAAATACCCCCAGCCCGTATAGCCGACAAAGCTCGCCACATACGCCAAAAACATCACGCTAAGCACCCCTGCCACGCTAAAATTTGCCAAATGGCTCATCACACCGCCCACGCCATATGCCACGAGCGAGCCTAGCGTAAAGGCGATGAGTGCCGACAGATTGCCCCAGATGACGAGCGATAAGGGATTGACTCGTCCGATTTTTTTGACGATGACATTGCCAATCGCCCAGCTCAATGACGCACCCAGCACAGGGAGCATACCGATGAGCGAAAATCCGCCTTGATATTGCCCCACGCCGATGAGGGCTAGCCCAACCCCTGCCGTTATCATGCCGATGAGATGATTGGGCTTGACCGATTCTTTTAAGAGTATGCACGAAAACAGCACGGTTAAAAAGACTTGTGCTTGCAAAATCAGTGCCGACAGCCCTGTGGGAAAGTGCCATGACAATGCCAAAAACATGAGGCTAAATTGTCCAAAGCTAATGGTCAAGCCATATAAAATTAAATAAATCCACGGGGCGTTGGGTCTTTTAAAAAAGAAAACAGCAGGCAATAAAATCAATAAAAAACGCACCATGCCCAATATCAAAGGCGGTACATCATTTAAGCCGATTTTCATTGCCAAAAAATTGACACCCCAAATCAAAACCACGCTAAATAAGATTAAATAATCTTTGGTGTGCATAGTAATTCATTTTAAAAATTGGTAATAAATTTGGGGTATATTTTAATTATAGTCAATTAACCCCAATTTACACCAATGCTAAACTTTAAAAATTTATTTGTCGTATGGTAGTCGTATGGTAAGGTGCGTACCACGCACCTTTTAAATGAAAAATCTTATTGGTGCGTAATACGCACCTTACCGCCAATGGGTGTGTTTTGAAGTTAAATGATTATAAATTTTAAAAATTGACAATATCAAATCCATTATTGTTTGCATAAATCATCAACCAGTTGTCTTAATTTTTGCCAATCAAAAAATTCCCCAGGGTCGGTTTTGCGAACAGGGGCAATATCGCTATGCCCCATAAGGTGTCGTTTGGTAGCAGGATAGGCGGTATAAATGGCGTGGATAATATGAGCAAGGGCGGTATATTGTATCTTAGTAAAGGGCGAAAAATCATCGCCTTCTAATTCTATGCCAATGGTAAAATCATTGCAATTTGACCGCCCAAGATAAGCAGACTTCCCTGCGTGCCATGCCCTGTCATTAAAATTGACAAATTGACTAACAGACCCGTCTCGCTCAATAAATAAATGAGCCGACACTTCTAAATCGGCAATGGTTTTAAAATAGTCGTGGTCATTGGCATTTAGGTTATTTTGAAAAAAGGCTTTGACAAAATGCGTGCCAGTAATATCGGTTTTGCCAAATTCGCTTGGGGGCAGGCTGATATTATGAATGACAATGCCCGTAATGGGGCAGTTGGGGCGGGCATTAAAGTTGGGGGACGGCACAAAGTCCGCTCCGTGTAATATGCCGTCTTTGATAAAAAAAGTGGTGAATTTTGTCATGATGATTTATACTTGTCAAAAGTCTATTCTATCAATTTTTATTTAAATTTAACACTTGCTATGAAAAATTTTTACCAATCCGCCCCCACACTACTAGCCCTTAGCCTAACCGTCTTGATGAGCGTGCCGACTTATGCCGTCTCATCTGGCAATGCCCTAACGGACGGCACTAATGTGGCGTATCGAGATAGCAGTGCGGTTTTTGATGATATTCAGCATTCATTTTTAACAGATAATTCCCAATCTAATACCGCCCCAACTGCTAGCCAATCCCAATCTTTGGCAGACGTGGCAAATTCCCCCACATGGCGAAAATTATTATTGCTTGACAAAAAGGGCAAGCCCACTGCCAAAGATCCCCATTTTCTACTGGCAGGGGGCGACGCCAGAGCTGAGCTTGACGCTATCATCAAGGCGATAGATGAGCGTGATGATAAGGTGCTGTGTGCCTTTCCTGCTCGCACGCACTATGTGGCAGAGCAGTTGGGCTTGGCGTTAGATGACAGTGGTTGTGATGAATTTCATGCGTGGGTGAAACGGTATGACGCTCGGGCGTTGTCGCTGACCTTTGCCGATGAGCACCCTAATTCGCTCGGCTCGGCGTTCGCTCATGTGATGATAAAGGCGGACACCGAGCGAAGTTTGGCAAGTGGACGTGATGATGACGCCTTTGCCATTAACTACACCGTTGCCCGAGACAAGGCGGACAGCGAAGCCGAAGCCAGTGCCCGCTCGCTCGTGGGCGGTTATGCAGGGGTCATGGAGTTTTATGATTATGATGAAAAGCGAGATGTGTACCTGCTTGATGATGAGCGAGACATTTGGGAGTATCGTCTCAATCTCACCACTGCCGAAGTCGCCCAAATCATGCGACATGTGTGGGAGACCAAAGATTTAAAACGTCCGTATTTTTTCACCCATGACAACTGTGCCAGTGAGATATTACGCCTGATAGATGTCGTGCGTGGCAGTGAGTTGCGTGAAGCGGTTGGCAAAGTCGTCATTCCCAACGAAGTGGCACGGGTGCTGACCGATAAGGGGCTGGTGATTGATACCAAATACCTGCCGTCAAAGAGCAGTACCGCCCAAGCGGTGCAAAACGGCACAAAGGGGACAATCACAAGCTCCAGTAATCCCGCCCATGCCAGTCCCACGCACCGCATTGGCGTATCGGTGGGCTATGCTGACAGTTATCACGGCACACGCACGGGCGATAATGACGGCACGACTTATGGGCTGTCGTTACGCTCGGCATATCATGATGTGCTAGATAGACCTGTGGGCGTACGCCAGTATCTCGACGTTGAAATGCTCTCGCTTGATGTGCGGTATGATGACAGACTAAAAGTACAAAAAGCAACCCTATTTAGCACACGCAGTTATAACCCAACCAACACCGCCAAAGCCCATAACGGCACGGCATGGGGTCAGCACGCACGGCTCATGCAGGTCATGGACGGCTCGGATAGGGATAATGATGACCATATGGTCTTTGATGTCCGTCTAGAAAAGGGCAAATCATGGACGCTCGGGCAGGGCGAGCTGGGTACAGGTAGGCTTGCCGATACGCTCTGCTATGCGTTTGGCGGTTATGGCGGACAAGTGGGGCATATCAATAAAGGCTATCGTGTGGGGGCAGGTGTGAATGTCGGCTGTATTCATCATGCCAGTGATAAGGTGCGTGTCATGGGCGAGCTTGCCCTGCCGATATGGTATCATCACAATCAAGGCGAGACCCGCTCGGCATATATTCAGCCTGCTCTTAATGTCGGCGTGCAATACGACATCAGCCCTGCGTACGCCCTACGCCTGACGGGCAAGGCGGAGCGTGGGCGTGATGACACGCACGAGCAAGTGGCGTTGGCGGTATTGCGGTATTTTTAGATTTCAAGTTTGTGCCTAGCGAATGCTGTGGGTGTTTTTAAACCTTCTCTGCCTTAAAATCTCATACAAACACACGCTCCCCGCCACACCGACATTTAGGCTTTCTTGTCCGTATTGGGGTAGGGTTAGGGGCGTGCATTCTTTTAATAAAATCTTATCCACGCCTTGCCCTTCGTGTCCCATAATCAGGGCAAGCGGTTTGGTCAAATCCTTATGATAAATCAAGCCATCAGCGTGCGAAGTTGTGGCAAACATTGGCACTTTAACGAAGTCAAAAATCTCATCAATTCCCACATTTTCATAAATATGTAAACTAAAATTTGCCCCCATGCCAGCACGCATTGTTTTGGGATTATAGGCGTGAGCCGTGCCTGTGGTGCAAATCACCGTTTCAAACCCTGTAGCACTGGCGGTGCGAAGTAGCGTTCCTAGATTGCCCGTATCCTGAATGCCATTGATAATTAAGCAGTCGTTTTCAATGGCTTGATTTAAAATCAAACTTGGCATCTCAATGATTGCCATTATGGGCAAACTTTCGCCAAGCGTGCGAATGGCTTTATATAAAGTATCACTGATGATAATGGGGTTTTTATTTAACTTGGCAAGTAAACTTTGAATTTCAGCATTTGTCATTCCACTTTCGCTGACAATGGTTGTGATTGGCATTTTACCTGCTTTTAAATAAGCGTCCAATAAATGCGTGCCTTCAATGACCGTTTGCCCAAGTTTCTTTCTTTTTTTAGGGTCGGTTAATAAGGCGTGGGCGGTTTTAATTAGGGGGTTGTCTTTGGAGGTGATAATCATAGGAAGTTTTTTAAATGGGTTTATAAAATTAATTTTTTGCCACTATATTTCATCGCATATTCATTAAAAACTTTTTGAATATTAACATTCTCATCATTCTCAAAATACATCATATCTATTTTATGCTTTTTTGTTTTTGTATGAATGACCAATGTTGGTATATTATACATAAAACTAACATCAACCATTTGAATGTCTTGCCATTGGATTTCAAACCCTTGCTTTGGGTGATTAAATCTCTTTCCAAACTAAAAATAAACCCTTATAAGTATTGGGGTTGAAGTTTTTAAAAATCCATAAAAATCAGGGTTTGGAAAGAAGTCTATTAAATACCATGCCAATTTCATCAAAGATAAACATTGGCATGGGTTTTTGATCGTCTTTATCATGCAACTTGTTAGGCATGATTGCCTTATAAATCATAAATAAAGGCACAGCGACAATAATCAAATCTTTAATGATTGAAAAATTGTCTTTATTGGGATTGAGTAAATTTAAATATAAGACACAGAGCAAAATGGCACATACCAAAATGCCAAACACCAAAAGCCCCCATAAAAAATAATTGACGGATTTTGAAAGTGTTTTTGGTTGATAATAAAACTCTTGTCTCATTCGCTCGCCTTATCCCCATTCGCCAAAATCCCTGCCTTTTCATGCAAGGCTTTGACATACTCAACTTCTTCTTTTGCCCCAAGTACCACGGGGATACGCTGATGAATGTGCGTGGGCGTGATGTCCATGATACGCTGTACGCCGTCTGTGCTTGCCCCGCCCGCTTGCTCAATGACAAAACTCATGGGATTGGCTTCGTACATCAGACGAAGTTTGCCCGCCTTGCCTGCGATTTTGGTGTCAAAGGGATACATAAACACCCCACCACGAATCAAAATACGATGCACGTCCGCAATCATCGCCGCCACCCACCGCATATTATAGTCTTTGGCTCGCACGCCCGTATCGCCTTGGGTCAGCTCTTCAATATAAGTCGCAATGGGTTCAAGCCAATAACGGCGGTTGGACGCATTAATGGCGTATTCGGCAGTATCATGACTGATACGCACATCATCATTGATAAGAATATAAGTCTGGCTCATCGGGTCAAAACTAAACATAGCAACGCCGTCCCCAAAGGTAACCGCCAGCATGGTGGACGTGCCATAGATAAAATAGCCCGCCCCAAGCTGATTTTCTCCTTTTTGTAAAAAGTCGGACTCACACGCCCTTTGACCTTGATTGTGATAAGGCAAAATAGAAAAAATCGTCCCCACCGTCATGTTGATGTCAATGTTTGACGAGCCGTCCAATGGGTCAAAGGTAACCAGTAGTGTGCCGTCATCATTGGCAGGGCTAATCTCATCAAGCTCTTCACTGGCAACCCCTGCACAGTTGGGATTGTGGATTAGGGCGTTTAGTAGTAGGTCGTTGGAAATCACGTCCAGCTTTTTTTGGGCTTCGCCTTGCACATTTTGACCGCCTGCTTCGCCATGAATGCCTGCCAACGCTCCTTTGTCAAGCAAATGACTAATCGCCACACTGGCAGTGGCAAGCGTTGTCATGGTGCTGGCAAGCTGTGGCGTGGTGTGGGATTCTAGGTATTGGGCGAGCGTGGTTTGTGCGGTCATGGCAAATCCTTAAAGTCATAAATGCCCTTATTTTATCATGAAATGGGCAAGATGTCAGAGATATTTTATTTTTTGATGATGGGATAAATTCATAAAATACTGAGAGTAAAAAATGAATGATGAGCAAATAATTCATCCATAAAATCATTGTTTTTATAGACGTGCCATAATGGGTTACTTTGTCAGCCTATGGGGTTTTGATGGAATCAACCAAATTTATTGATGGATTATTTGACGTCAATCGGATAAAAAGAGCAAATCTCATTAAAATTTTTCATGTGTTTTTCATCATCTCTTTTATTTTGTGTTTTTTAACCGCTTATTTTTTGGCGTCTTTGTTGGGATTGGTTTTATTTGTTTTATTTTTCTAATGGAATGCTTTTTTAGGGCGTGCCTGCCTTTTGTATTTGCAATGAAAAATGCCTGTTTAAAAAAGCAGGGGAATCGCCCGTTTTTCAAGGAAAAAACAAAGGCTGTGAGTTTTCTATCAGACAAGTTTTTATTAGACTTCTTTCCAAACCCTGATTTTTATGGATTTTTAAAAACTTCAACCCCAATACTTATAAGGGTTTACTTTTAGTTTGGAAAGAGATTTATTATGAAAAACAATCCAACCACTTAATTTTAAAAATTAAGTTAAAATCTTAAAAATTTACCCGATTACGTGGTCGGGTAGCCATTTTTATGCAAAAATTGATGAAAGTGTTGGATTTTCATTTCTTTATAAAAATGTTATCAATGGCAGGCACGCCCTACGGAAACCGTGGCACTTTTTCATTTTGTAGAGTGTATATTCCATAATAGCCCATTTGATGACAGGCTAACAGCTTTTTAAAAACGTGTGATTTTCCTATTTTTGAAAATACAAAAAGGGCAGGCTTGATGGATAAAGTCATCACGCCTGCCCATAAGGCTTTGATAGATGCCCCATTCTCGACTTTATATCAGTGATTGATTCATCAAGGGAAAATTACAATTTGCCCCTACAACTCCAAAAATAGTTATTAAACAATCAACGAGTTGCCATTTTAAGTTGAGAATGAAGTCATTGATGTTAATTAATACTCAAACATCGCACTGATAGACTCTTCGTTGTTGATACGACGCAGGCTCTCAGCAATCATTGATGCGATGGTCACTTGACGGATTTTTGAGCAGGCTTTGGCTTCATCGGTCAAAGGAATGGTGTCAGTAACCACAATCTCATCTAGGGCGGAGTTTGTGATGTTGTCTAGTGCCTTGCCCGAGAGTACAGGGTGCGTGATGTAGCCGACCACACGTTTTGCCCCTTTGTCTTTTAGGGCTTGGGCGGCTTTGCACAGTGTGCCTGCGGTATCCACGATGTCATCGACGATGATGCAGTCACGCCCTGATACGTCGCCGATGATGTGCATGACTTCGGATTCATTGGCTTTGGCACGGCGTTTGTCGATGATGGCAAGGTCTACATCGCCCAGTGATTTGGCGACGGCTCTGGCTCGCACCACGCCACCGACATCGGGGGAGACCACCATGATGTTCTCATAATTTTTTTGTTTTAGGTCGCTAAGTAGTACAGGCGTGGCGTATAGGTTGTCCACGGGTACGTCAAAGAAGCCTTGGATTTGGTCAGCGTGCAAATCCACCACCATCACACGGTCAATGCCAGCAATGGACAGCATGTCCGCCACCACACGAGCCGAGATAGGCACACGAGCCGAACGGGGGCGGCGGTCTTGGCGGGCATAGCCAAAATAAGGAATAACGGCAGTGATACGTCCTGCACTAGAACGGCGAAGAGCGTCCGCCAGTAGCACCACTTCCATCAGATGGTCGTTGGTCGGGGCACAGGTCGGTTGGAGAATAAAAACATCTTTACCGCGTACATTCTCTTTAATCTCAACGGCAATCTCGCCATCAGAGAAGCGGGTAATGTCAGACTTACTTAGGGGAATGTGAAGATGGTTGGCGACGGTTTGGGCAAGTTCAGGATTGGCACTTCCTGAAAAGACGGCCATATATGACATGAAAAAATCCTATGGTTGGGACAGTGGGGTTAGCAAGATTATTTTACCATTTTTTGCCATCATTGCAAAGACTCAAACGTGGTAAAATGCCACTGCATAAACAACAAACGTAAAAAAACCAGTCTTTCAACTAGCTTCTTTACTCTTCTCAACCAAAAGAAGATGGCAGAGGCGGCTGGACTCGAACCAACGGATGTCAGGATCAAAACCTGATGCCTTACCAACTTGGCGACGCCCCTATAAAGTGTGATAAATTTTTTAAAAATTTACAAAAAATGGCAGAGGCGGCTGGACTCGAACCAACGGATGTCAGGATCAAAACCTGATGCCTTACCAACTTGGCGACGCCCCTATATAGGCGGACAATTATACCGAAAAATTAAAATTATGCAAGGGCTAATTTTTAAAATTTTAAAATAAATTGCTAAGTATTTGAAATTTATAAATTTAAAATGCCCATTTAGTAAAGTCCCCGAGCAAAGAGTGCAGGGCAGGGGGCGTTGTCTATCAAGCGGTTGATGGCGGTGTCATTGAGTTCATAAGGAATGGGCAAAAACACCGCTGAGCCTGTGCCACTCATGCGTGTTTTGCTACCAAACTGATGTTCTAGGTTGCTCAGATAACCAAAGGCATGGGCAACTTTGGCAGAGCGTGCCAGTACCAGCGGGGTAAAGACGTTGGTAAACAGGGCATTATCGCCAAAGAAGTTGGCACCCGATAGGGCGTGATGGCTGTACACAGGGCAGTCCCGTTTGAACTCATCACAACCAAACAGTGTGGCGGTGCTGATGTGTTCATCAGGCAATAGCACCAGATAGCCACAGTCGGGTAAGTCAATGGCGGTCAGTATCTCGCCAATGCCTGTGGCGATGGCGGAGGATTTGTAAAAATAAGCAAAAATAAAAAACGGCACGTCCGCCCCAAGGCTCGCCCCAATCTTGATAAGCTCATCGGCAGAGAGCCGAAGTCCCCACAGCTCGTTGATGGCGATGAGCGTGGTCGCACAGTTAGACGAGCCCCCACCCAGTCCTGCCCCTGTGGGGATGTGCTTTTCTAGGATGATTTGGACGGATGAGGCATAAGCAGGATAGCGTTTGGCTAGGGTCTCGACCGCCTTGACGATAAGGTTGTCATTGATGTCGTCGGTCAGCTCATCTGCCCCTATCAAGGTCACAAGCTTTTGGCTCGTGGACGTGCGAAAAGAGAGTGTGTCGCCAAAATCGATGGCGGTAAAAACGCTTTGCAGATGATGATAACCGTTGTTCGCCCTGCCAGTGATGTGCAAAAACAAGTTTAGTTTGGCAGGCGAGAATAAAGTAAGCTGGCTCATGATATCAATTCGGATAAACAATGGTCATCACCACACGGTGTCCGTCGGTGTGATTGATGACAAGACGGCTGGGGCGTGGGCTGTTTTTGGGGTATTCAAAACTGGCTGTCCAGTCATCATTGGTGCTTTGGGTGAGTCTGCCTTGTTCGTCCTGCTGACTGTCGGTGTCGCCTTGGGCGGTTTTGCCGACAATCCAGTGGGGCAGATGACTGATGGGGGCGTGCCAGCCTGTGGCTTTTTGGAGCAGTGCTTCGGGGCTGTCTGCCTGTATCTCGCCTTTGTCGTTGGTGAGTGTGGCTTGCTGTCCGTCATAGCGGATTTGGGTCGCCCCCATGCCAAACGCCCCTGTTAGGTCAATGGCAAAGCGTTCATCTTCTTGTCCCCAGTTATAAAAAGCACTGCCTGCCTGTTTGCCGTTGGCGGTGTTTGTGGTGATGCCGATTTTACCGGTGATGGCAAAGCGTAGGACATCATCATAAGTCTGCTCGTTGATGACAGGGGCGGTCTTGGGTAGGGTTTGGCAAGCGGTAAGCGAGCCTGTGGCGACTAGGGCAAGAATAAGGGGGTGGGTAAATTTCATGGGTGTCCTGATGATTAAATGGTAAATAATGATGAGTAAGGAATTAATGAAGAATGATGGTTAAAAAGATTTTTTAAAGTTGTTTAACAGTTGTTTAAAAGTTAATTTAAATAAGACATTGCCAAATAAAAATACATATTAAAATTTGGATGTGTGGGGTGAATTATTTGTCCAAAAATTAATTTTACATGGAGCAAATTGCAAGTTGCCCTTACAAATCAATTAACAATCTCAAAAATCATTTCCCAAACTCTAATACTCCTGCATTTCCTGCCCTGTGCGATTTTGTCCAAAGGCAAATCGGTTTTGTAGGTCAGCGAGCAGGTGATTGACCTTGTCAGATTCACCAAGCCCTTGATAGGCACGCAGCAGGGTAATGCCTGCATTTAGATTGGGGGCGACTTCATAAGGCACTTCCAAATAGTCTAGCACCGTCTGATAATTGCCCTGTGATAGAGCGTGATTGCCAAGTACAATAAGTGCTTCAAGCTGTAACTGTGGGTCATAATTGGGGTCATCTGATTTGATTTGGGTAATATCCAATGCTTCATCAAGTGCTAAGAGGTCATTTGGGTTTTGGCTTAGGCGAAGTTTGATGTCAGCCAAGCGATATGCAGGGTTCATGCGGTCAAGCTCCAAGAGCTTATCGATGGCAAAGCGTTTGTCATCATCGCTAAGCTCATTTTGCAAAAGCTGAAAACTGGCAAAGAGCAGGCGGTCATCATCGGGATATTCACGATTGGCGACGGTGAGTAGGTTTTGGGCTTCGGTCTTTTTGTCTTGACGCAATAAAATCTCAGCATGGAGCAAATAGCTGTCAATGGCATAAATCTCAAAGTCATCACGCAGTCGCACCAAAGTGGCAATCGCTTTGTCCACGTCATCTTTGGCAAGATAATAGCCGACCACTTTGGTGCGAGCGTCTAGCACATGCTCGTAGTCTTTGACTTTTTCATAATGTTCTTTGGCAAGGCTAAGATTGTCCGAACGTTCATAACTGATAGCAAGGTAGTAATTGGCACGGCTATTAAAAGCGGGAATGTCAAGCAAAGAGGTTAAAATTGTGCGAGCGTTCTCGTATTTGCCAATGTCCAGCCCGACCAAGGCAGTCAGTAGGGCGACATCAGGGTCTTTGGTTTGGCGGTTTGCCACTTGCAATAAATCCCACGCTTGTCCAAGCTGACCCATGTCTATCTCATGACGAATCTCATATAAATGCAGTTCTTTGATGGTGGGTAATTGCTTAACTTTTTGGCGGATAAATGCCCACATGGCGGATTCTTGACCGCTTTCTTTTAAAATGTCTATTTTTAGGGTGATAAAAGCAAGATTGTCAGGTTCATCTTTTAGAGCTTTATTGACGTGAACCAAGGCAGGAGTATAGTCTTTTAGGCGTAGTAGCAGACCTGCTCTTAGTACCGACAGCGATGGATTGTCATCTTCCATATTTTGTAAGGCGGTAAAAAGCTGTCTTTGTTCATCGGGGTTTTGTGGAAAAATCCCTGTCAAAATCCCCGTCAAATCCGCCTTTTCATCATAATCCAAAATCATCGCCAACATGGTGTTTGCTTCATGGTAGTCGCCTGCTTTTAGGGCAAGATGGGCGACATAGAACCATGCAGGGATGTGTTCAGGGTTTTGTCGTTGCCACGCCCGAGCAAAGGCAAGCGATTGTTTGGGGGTTTCGTACTCAATGGACAACGCCAACGCACGCTCAAAGACGGCTGTGGCATTGGCGGTAAAGCTCTCAGCTTTATAGATGGTCAAAGATTCACCAATCTGCCCCCTGTCCACGCCAAACTCAGCCGACAGCAGGGCGTATAAATCAGGATAGCCAAGCATGGGCGTGCTGTCATGGGTGTTTAGGGTGTCATCAAAGATGATGTCGGGGATGTCTGCGGTGTCGGCATTGGGTGGATAATTATCAGTGCCGTCATCGATGTACTCGCCATGCTCGCCCAGGTCAGGCTCGCCATGCTCATCGGGTGTAGATGGGGTGACAGGTACAAAGGCAGGCTCTGTCGTCTGTGGCGTGTCTTCATCGCTGTCTTGGGGCGGGATGTCGTTGCCAAGACTGCTGTCATCATCATAAAAGGGCAGTAGGATTTTTAGCAATGAGTCAAAAACCCCTGCCTGTGCCGTGGACATGGTTTTCTCGGCAAGGGGCAGAAGTGCCAACACGCACAGCACTAAAATGACGCGTTTTTTATAAGTGGGCTTAGTTCTCTGATGAGACCGCTCAATATTTGGCGTTGCACTCATGATAAAAATCGATGGATAAAGTGCCTTATTATAAGATGAAATGCCAAACAGTTGCAATGTTTTGAAACAATTTTAATGTAAAATTACCAAAAATATCAACATGGGCATGCTTGTGAAAATTGTATAAAGCGTATATAGCCATTTTGGGTAAAAATTTGGGTAAAATTGGGGCAAAAAAAGACCCACTGAAGGAGGGGCAGTGGGTTGAGGAAAAAGTTATGATGGTTATTAATGGGGATGGGAAGAATTTTTTCAAGACCAAAGAGATAAAAAATGATGACCGTTGTTTTTTTGTATTGTATCACCATTTTTATTGATTGTCTATCAGGGTGTGCTTATCTTTACATGTCTGATTTTACATGTATGAGGTGATTGATTTGAGATTGCTTTTGCTCAAATGGTGTTTTTATTGAAAAGTTTTATAAATAGCCCCATTTTTTGCGTGTTTTTGGCAAATGGTGTTATAATAATCCGTTTTATCATTTGTCTGATTTGTTTTATCCATCAATTTTGTCCACCAAATAGTTAGCATACTTAGCCTGCCATGAAATTAGCCGTCATCGGAGTTAATCACAAAACCGCCCCTGTTGCCTTACGAGAGCGGTTGTCGTTCGGCTCGGATTTGACGCAAGCAATTACGGACATTTGTCATCTTGACGAATCGGTTTTGGGTGTGGTCATCGTCTCTACTTGCAATCGCAGTGAGATTTATGTGGGATTTGATGATGAATGGCAAGCGACCCATGATGATGTGAGTGTGCAGGCAAGGCTTGTGCGGTCATGGTTTGCTAAGTTCAAAGGCGTGGCATTAGATGACATGTTGCCTTTTTTGTACATTTATGAGAACAATCGTGCTTTGAACCATTGGCTTAGAGTGGCGTCAGGGCTAGATTCGATGATACTGGGAGAGCCACAGATTTTAGGGCAAATCAGAAAAGCAGTCTCACAGTCGCAGGCAGTCAATGGGATGGGCAGTGATTTTCATTGGCTCACTCAGCAGATTTTTGCATCGGCACGCAGTGTTCGCCGTGATAGCAAAGTTGGACAGCAGGCGGTAACGTTAGGGTTTGCGACCGCCAAACTGGTTACGCAGATATTTGACAAGCCAGAGAATACCACGCTACTGATGGTGGCAGCAGGCGAGATGAATCGCCTTGTCGCTCATAACGTGGCAAATCTTGACATGAAAAATATCATCATCGCCAATCGTAGCCCAAAGCGTGCCGAACTGCTAAAAGATGAGCTGGTACAAATGGCAGAGAATGCAGGGCGGTCAGTGCATGTTGAGTGCGTGGGGCTGGACAGTCTGGGGCAGGTGCTAAGCCGTGCCGATGTGGTGAGCAGTTGTAGCGGTAGCATGGATACGCTGATTAGCACAGAGATGGTCAAGCATGCCCAAAAGGTGCGTCGTCATCGCCCGTTGCTATTGGTGGATTTGGCGGTGCCACGAGACATCGACCCTGCGGTGGGCGGATTTGATGATGTTTATCTGTATTCGGTGGATGATTTACAGCATGTCATCGCAGGCAACCTAGAAGAGCGAAAACAAGCGGCGGTAGAGGCGGAGCTGATGGTCAGTCAGCTGACCCTAAGTATCGAGAGCCAAATGCAACTGCTGTCCGCCAGACGTTATATTGCTGATTATCGCATGATGGCGGACGAGCATAAGAACCGACTGCTGTCACACGCCAAACACCGTCTGGCACAGGGTGATGACATGATGACGGTGTTGGATGAATTTGCTCATCGCCTGACCAATACGCTCACGCACTCGCCGTCACGACTCATTCGAACCGTTGCCACGCACCAAGATTCACAGCTTTTAGAAGTGGTGGCGACAGGGCTGATGGACTACCGTGATAGGCGGGTCTGACTGGTTTAGTTGAAATCACCTTTACTCAAAATCCCCCAAATTCATCTTTAACGCATCAAAACACACGCCCATGTCAAAGCCTCGATACTGCAAAAATCGCAGTTGGCGGGCTTTTTCTTTGGGGTCTTTTGGGATATTGTCGCCATATTTTTTACAGCGGGCTTCTACGGCAAGTTTAAGCCAGTCTATCTCGTCATCTCTGTCATTACCCCTGTTATCATCGTCCAAAATCGTGCCGTCCGCCACACTGTCCACATCACTCATGGCAATCAGCTCGTCCACACCGCCAAACGCCTTGACATCAAGCCCTGCTTTTTTTAGGCTATCTGTCAGATACCGCACGCCACGCCCCTTGCGTACTGCTTCACGCACGAGCATGGTCGCACAGCGTGTGTCGGACTGATAGCCTTTTTCGGCAAATTCATCAAGCAAATCATCTACCGCCTGTGGGTCGCAGTCTTTGGCGATGAGCTTGGCTTTGAGTTCGTGGCGAGATAACTCTTTTTTGGATAAATAATAAAACGCCAGCCAACGCAAATAGCGGGTTTCTTTGTCGGGAAGTTGTAATTTTTCAATTTCCACTTGGCTGAGTAGTTTTAAAGAATTATCATCAAGCACCGTTTGACTGTTGTCTTTTAATAACAAATCCACCGCGGACGGCTTGTCATCGCTTTTTTGGGATTTGCGTTTGCGTGTGGGTGTTGGCGTATCGGTTTGGGAGTTGGAATTTTGGGTGTTTTTAACTATTTTTTTAGATTTTTTAAAAGGTTGTTTGGCGGTGTTGGTTAAATTTTTTGGTTTATCGGATAAAAAATTGTCATCGGATTGTTGGTATGTATTGCTGTTTTTATCGTCCGTTTTATCGGATTTTTTGGTATTTTGATTGTCCGTATTGTTATTCTTGTTATCAAAAGTTTTAGCAGACACAGGTTGCCCCATGTCTGCCAAAATGTCATCTAAGGTTTGTATTTTTATGGGTTTGACCATAAAAATTAGTCGTCCATGCCTTCGACATATTCAGGCACTTCGCCGTCATCATCGCTGGGGGCGACTGGCACGACATTGGCAAGTTTTAACTCACGGATTTTGGCTTCAATCTCTTGGGCGATTGCAGGATTTTCCGCCAAAAATTGACAGGCATTGGCTTTACCTTGACCGATTTTTGAGCCTTCATAGCTGTACCACGCCCCTGATTTGCCGACAATGTCAAGACTTGCCCCGATATCCACAATCTCGCCCAAGCGGTTAATGCCTTCGCCATACATGATGTCAAATTCGGTTTGGCGAAATGGGGGAGCCATTTTGTTTTTGATGACTTTAACACGAGTTTCAGAGCCGATGATATCTTCTTTGTCCTTGACCGAGCCGATACGGCGAATGTCTAAGCGTACAGACGCATAAAACTTCAATGCATTACCGCCCGTTGTCGTCTCAGGAGAGCCGAACATAACCCCAATTTTCATGCGGATTTGGTTGATGAAAATCACCATGCAGTTAGAGCGTTTGGCGTTACCGGTGATTTTACGTAAGGCTTGACTCATGAGGCGTGCTTGTAGACCCATGTGGCTGTCGCCCATCTCACCTTCAATCTCAGCTTTTGGGGTTAAGGCGGCAACTGAGTCCACAACAATCAAATCCACCGCCCCAGAGCGTACAAGCATGTCCACGATTTCAAGGGCTTGTTCACCATTGTCAGGCTGAGACACCATAAGTTCACTTAGATTCACGCCCAGTTTTTTGGCGTAAATGGGGTCTAGGGCATGTTCTGCATCAATAAATGCACATTTTCCGCCTTGTTTTTGGCATTCGGCAATGGTCTGTAAGGTCAGCGTGGTTTTACCCGAGCTTTCAGGGCCAAAAATCTCAACAATACGCCCCTTTGGCAGACCGCCAATCCCTAGGGCAATATCAAGCCCAAGCGAGCCTGTGGAGATGGTCTCTACATCTGCCTTAACAGACTCATCACCCAAATTCATGATGGTGTTTTTACCAAACGCCTTTTCAATCTGAGCCAAAGCCATTTGTAATGCTTTTTCTTTATTACCTTCAATATTATCGTCTTTTTCTTTGGGTGCTTTTGCCATGAGAATTACCTTTTTTGTATAAAATTAACATGATGGATTGTGCCTATTTTAGCACTTTTTTGAAAAAAATGGCGGTAATTTTTGCACTTTACCCACACCATTAGTAGTATACCGCAACCGCCAAAACGCCACCCCCAAACAAAGCACCGCCACACTTGCCAAATATGCC
>ERZ1023310.104-NODE-104-length-22336-cov-7.050312_pt1 | contig 22336 bp, 19 predicted proteins | sample MGYA00380476_ERZ1023310 | MGnify/ENA primary metagenome ERZ1023310 (study PRJEB33173, sample SAMEA4830346) | metagenome | study: EMG produced TPA metagenomics assembly of the PRJEB25223 data set... | reverse complement strand
AAGATTGGAGGTTGGATTGTATTGATAAGCTGTTCTTTTATTTTATGTGGTTGTGCGGTAGTTTTTAAGTTCGGTTGGTATATACACTGTAACAAAAATCCGCCCAACCTTGATTGAGCGGATTTTTATCATCTTTCAAATTGGCTTTGATAAGTCGGATTAACTTTGACGATAATTCGGAGCTTCTTTGGTAATCTGCACATCATGAACGTGCGACTCTTTCATACCTGCCGATGTTACCTTGATAAACCGTGGCTTCGTGCGTAGCTCTTCGATGGTCGCACAGCCTGTATAGCCCATGGACGAACGCAGACCGCCAGCGAGCTGATTGATGATACCTGTTACCGAGCCTTTGTATGGCACACGCCCTTCAATGCCTTCTGGAACAAGTTTTTCCACGCCTTCTTTGGCATCTTGGAAATAGCGGTCAGACGAGCCATTTTGTCCGCTCATCGCCCCAAGCGACCCCATGCCACGATACGCCTTATAATAGCGACCTTGATACAGCTCCATCTCCCCAGGGGCTTCTTCTGTCCCTGCAAGCAGTCCGCCCACCATGATACAGCTTGCCCCTGCCGCCAAAGCCTTTGCCATGTCGCCAGAAAAACGGATACCACCGTCAGCGATGAGCGGAATACGCTCTTGTAAGGCACTTGCCACGTTGTCAATGGCACTAATCTGTGGCACGCCAATGCCTGCAATGATACGAGTGGTACAGATAGAGCCAGGCCCGATACCCACTTTGACAGCGTCCGCCCCAGCGTCAAGCAGGGCGAGGGCGGCATCGCCTGTGGCAATGTTACCGCCAATGACTTGGATATGGGGGTATTTTTTCTTGACAAAGGCGACTTTATCAATCACGCCACGACTATGCCCGTGAGCGGTATCCACCACAATCACGTCCACGTTCGCTTCCACCAACGCTTCCACACGGGCTTCGGTGTCCGCCCCTGTACCGACTGCCGCCCCCACACGCAAGCGGCCTTGGGCGTCTTTGGCAGCGTTCGGGTTATTTTCGGCTTTGCTAAAATCATTGACGGTAATCAGCCCTTTTAGGCGAAATTCATCATCAATCACAATCACTTTTTCAATGCGGTGCGTGTGCAGTAAGCGTTTGATGTTCTCGGTAGATTCGCCTTCTTTGACGGTAACGAGCTTATCCTTTGGAGTCATCACATTTTTGACAGGTTGGTCAAGATTGGTCTCAAAACGCAAATCACGGTGCGTTACAATCCCCACCACTTGACGGTTGTCGTCCACCACAGGCACGCCCGAGATGTGGTTTTCACGAGTAATGCGAAGTAGCTCGCCCACACTTGTCTCAGGGCTTACAGTAATGGGGTCGGCAACGGTGCCTGCTTCAAACTTTTTGACGTGGCGGACACGACTGGCTTGACGGGAGATATCCATGTTTTTGTGGATAATACCCATACCGCCAAGCTGTGCCATGGCGATTGCCATTTTTGATTCGGTAACGGTGTCCATTGCCGCCGATAGGATTGGCAAGTTTAGATTAATCTCACGGGCCAGGCGAGTGGATAGATTCACGTCTTTGGGTAACACTTCTGAATAAGCAGGTAATAGCAATACATCATCAAAGGTCAGTGCTTCATAACTTAGTCTTAACATAACAGCCCCTTATGGCAAAAAATGAATAAAAATACACATCAAAAAACCGAAAAAGGCTAAGCAGTCATCTGCCTAGCCTTTGGATATACGGTTGCTTGTTCGTTTTAGCATTGTGTATCGGTTTGTGCGTGTAAAATTAGCGGTGCATTATACGCCAGATTATCCGATTTGGCAAATGTTTTTTTATGATTTATAATAGGGCTTACCATCCCATCCAATACAGACCAACTTTGGACTAATTATGAGACACTTTATTCTTACCTGTGCCTTAGTATTAAACGCTTGCACCGCCCCAAACACTACGGATAACACCAATACATCCACCACCTCAAAGCCCACGCTTGATGTCGAACAGCCCGTTTGCACGATGGAATATATGCCTGTATGTGCCACGCTTGAACAAAACGGACAACAATTTACCAAGACCTTTGGCAATCGCTGTTCGGCTCACAGTTTTATCCCAAAAGATACCAAAGTCATCAAGGTAGATGATGGGGCGTGTGAATAAGGTACCAAGCAAGTACTTGGTACGCACCATAAAACATCTGGGGTATGCTCAACCATCATCAAGCCAATACCATCAATGGTACATACCCTATCAATAACAGTCAATAACCAGACATCATCACATCAACCCTCACCCTATTTTGGAATACAAGAATGAAAACCCAACATCTTATTTTGGCACTAGGCATGGTGCTGTCCATTACCGCCTGCTCTACGCCTAGCACCTCTTCTGCCCCCACTACCATCTCCCAACCCACTCATGATGACGTGCCTTTTAATCATGGCATGCCAAAACTAAAAAAGCCCATACAACATTGCACCATGGAATACATACCTGTGTGTGCCACCCTCAAGCAGAACGGACAACAATTTACAAAAACCTTTGGCAATCGCTGTTCGGCTCATACTTTTATCGATGAAGGGGTAACTGTCGTAGATGTGCGTGATGGCGACTGCGACCCGAGCAAACAAGCACTGATGAGATTTGGTCGTTGATGGTAGGCACACCAAATAAATTTAATACAGATTGGATATCTCCCATCGCAAGCCCTGCCATATATGAATTTTATATAAATACGGAGAAAATATAATGAAATTTATTATTGTAGCAATATTAATGACCTCATTGTTATCTTGCGGTTATGATAAAACTGAACATCATGTCGTTTCGGAAATTAATGTTGCCAGTACAGACGAGTACGACCGTTATGTTATACAAAAAATAAATGACATCGCAATAAATGGCGTCATTGATGATAACGAAAAAACGAAAAGGTTATTGTTGGACTTGGTACCAGAAGCAAATCGCATGAATGATGAGAATGAAAAGTACAAAGCATTATTGCAAATATATGCATTAGCAGATGTTCATAAAGCCATAGATTTTATTGATGAAGTTCTTAGGGATAACCCCGATCATTGGTTGCTTATTTATAAATGCCAACTCATGAAAATCAATGATTACGACAATGATAAGATAACAAATTGCTTTTCTCATGTTGCCAAAAAAGCAAAAGAAGAAATTAAGAAAAATAACTATAACAAAAAAGACAGCCCAAAAGAAATTTTGTCTTACTATTTGGCTGAAATAAATGCTGGAAATGTAGCGTATATTCAAAAATCAAAAGATTTATTAGATGAAATACCAGACCCAAAAAAGAAAGACGAGCTGTATCAAATTTTTAATAGTCAAATAGATATTGAAAATTAACATTTTTATTATTCGGTTTTATGCATTAAAATCACTCATAGAAAATAACATAAAACTGTTAATATCACTAAACAATAAACCACTACACCCCCAACACATTTATCAATAGCCCCATCGCCCAACCAACCATTATCGCCAACAGCCATATCATTTCATTTCTTTGAGTGCGTTTGGTTTTATAAAACCGCCAAGACAAAGGCGTGGCGATAAATGCAATAACAAATCCTACCAACATATGACCCGTTGGCATGACACAGAGTTGTATTCCAGCATCATCGATAAAGCAGTTAGAGCCAAATAAAAAGGCAAATAAAGTACCACCAAACCAAAACACCCAAAACCCCACCACAAAAAACAGCACGGCAAAAATACCGTCAGCGACCTGTTTAGCTTCTTTGGCAAAGATAATATAAGCAGTCATCACAAACATCATTACACCCAACACCATCAGCCCGCCAAATGTCATCACATCATTTGCCAAAAATGCACTACCACCCACCAATAACAAGGCGATGATATAGGTAATGATTTGTTTATAAATGGGTTTTGTCATGATTTATTTACGAGTGATAGCAAAACTCTCGGTACTATCGCCAAGCTCTGCTTTAAAATATATCTTATCATCTGTATTATCATCGGCATAGGTTTTCTCAAAATCCACGCCAACATAATCATATTTGGGCGCTATCAACACTTCGGCTTGCTCATTGATTAAGCCATATTTGCCCTGTTGTCGTACGACATAAGTATCCCCATAATACGCTGGCATGATCATCTCATATTGATAATCGGACAAAAATTTGCCGTCAGGACTCATCAGGGCGTACTGTTCATCTTTGGCAACGGCAAATAATCGCTCTGATAAAACTTCTGCACCGTCATAAATAAAAGCAATGACGGGGCGATTTTGTTTGTCAATAATACCATATTTGCCTTGCCCCTTTACACTCGCAAAACCGTCTATAAAAGACAACCTAGCATAATCATAAACAACAGGAATGACAACGCTTGCACGGCTATCTATATAACCGTATTTACCGTCCTTTGCTACCCTTGACAAACCACGATAAAAACCACCGATGTCATCATAAAATCCCATTGGCACGACAAACTCGCCTTGTTCATTGACAAGCCCAAAAGTGTCATTTTTACCGAGCTTACCAAACATTGATTCTTGACTGTTTCTTTGCGTAACCACAATCAGCACATCGCTTGGCTCTGTGTTACTGTCATACGCCCAATCATCAGGAAAATCAATCTCATGATAAAGTGCAGGTAAAATAAGCTTGCCTGTCTTGTCAATCAGCCCAATCGGATAAGGAAAGTCGCCAAATGGCGTTTGCACCATATTACCCACTCGTGCCACGCCTTTTTGATTTAGGCATTCTTGATAAGTAAAGGGAATTTGTGTGGTTGGTTTAACACATGACGCATCAAACTCATCGGCATTTGCCACATTTGCCACACCAAAAGCCAAACCAATACCACACAACCAAAATAGATATTTCATTGATATTCTCTTTTATCCATTAACCAAAGAATCTAAATTTGATAATTTACAAGGGCAAATTGCAATTTACCCCTACAAATCTATTCAAAATTATCATTAATTAGTTGGACGTAAGGTGCTAATACGCACCCCACCAAACTCAAAAATAATCTAAATTCTCCGCCAGCTTGTCCCTGCCCTGCTGTCTTCTAGCTCCACGCCTTTTTCTTTTAGCTCGGCACGGATTTGGTCGGCAAGGGCAAAATCCTTATCGGCTTTGGCTTGTTTGCGTTTATCAATCATCGCCAAAATCTCACTCTCGGAAATACTCTCATCGCCAATTTGGGCTTGCAAAAAGGCTTGGGGGGCGGTTTGAGCGATGTTTAACACGCTCGCCAAGGTCTTTAATATCACGGCAAATTGTAGCCCGCCTGCTGTGTCGCCTGCCTTGACCGCTTTATTTATCTCGCCTGCAATCTCAAACAAGATACTCACCGCTTGGGCTGTATTAAAGTCGTCATTCATCGCACGCACAAAGGCTTGCCCGTACTCGCTTCCCCACGCTGTCTCGTCCGTGCCTACCACGTCAAACGGTTTTAGGGCGTGATATAGGCGTGATAAGGCGGTGTGGCTTTCTTTTAGGGCGGTATCTGAGAAGTTAATCGGACTGCGATAATGGCTAGATAGGATAAAAAAGCGAATGGTCTCGGCATGAAAATCCTGCAACACTTCACGAATGGTAAAGAAGTTGTTTAAGGATTTGCTCATTTTTTCGCCGTCCACATTGACAAAACCAACGTGTAGCCAGTTGTTGGCGTATTGTTTGCCTGTCGCCCCTTCGCTTTGGGCAATCTCGTTTTCGTGGTGCGGAAACTGCAAATCATGTCCACCGCCATGAATGTCAAAACTCTCGCCCAAACAGCAGGTACTCATCGCACTGCACTCAATGTGCCAGCCAGGGCGACCCAAGCCCCACGGACTTTGCCAATGCGGTTCGGACGGTTTGGCAGATTTCCACAGCACAAAATCAAAAGGGTTGTCCTTGTCGTCCACCGTCTCAACCCTTGCCCCTGCTTGCATATCGGCAAGTTTGCGTTTGGAGAGCTTGCCATAGTCAGGGAAATTTGCCACCTTATAATACACATCGCCACTTGCCCCTTGATAGGCTAAGTCTTTGGACTCTAAGGTATTTATCATATCCAGCATCTGCGGAATGTGGTCGGTTGCTTTGGGTTCGCTGGTCGGACGTAAGCACCCCAAACGGTCGGCATCTTCGTGCATGGCACTGATAAAACGCTCGGTCAGCTCGCCAATGGTTTCGCCGTTTTCGTTTGCTCGTTTGATGATTTTGTCGTCAATGTCGGTGATGTTGCGGACGTAGTTTACCTCAAAATAACGAGACAACCAACGATAAATCACATCAAAACTCACCATGACCCGAGCGTGTCCGATATGACAATAATCATACACCGTCATGCCACAGACGTACATACCCACTTTGCCGTCATGGATAGGAACAAACCGCTCTTTTTGTGCCGATAGGGTGTTATAAAGGTGTAAATCGCTCATGGTGTGCCTTTTGGGTAACTGGTGTAAATAAAAGCCTTTATCATAGCAGAATTTGGGGGAAAGTGCTATAATTTACCAAAAATTAACCAAGGTCATCACATGAGATATTTACCATTGGCATTACTTGGCTATGCCATGTGTGCATCGGCAGTCAATGTCTATAACCCAAATGATTTATCCGATATCAAGACCTTGGATAATGTCAAAGACGTTGTGTTATATGGCGTACATTTTGACCATGTGCTACTGCAAAATACAGAACCCTGCATGAAGCCTACTGCTGATTTTGAATTTGTAGAATGCCCAAACCACCAAGGACTTGCTCGGGTTGGTAATTATGTCCAGACCCCTTTTGGTCAAGCCCCCTACCCTTTGGGCATGATAGACAAAGACGGCAAATTATTGCTAGATAATATTTACCACGAAATCCATACCCCCAAAATCTTACAAGACATCGCCACCGATGTCAGCTCCCAGTCTTTTGTCATTACCACCTTAGACCTTGACGGCTTAGACGAGTTAAAGGCAGACGATGAGTCTGATATTGCAATGGTCATTGATAAAAGAATGCAATACGCCTTGGTTGATAGCAAAGGCAGAATGATTGTGCCATTTGGGCGTTATGATAACATCATCAATGGATATGATGATGTATTTACTGTCGAAAAAGACGGGCTGTATGGCGTGATAGACGCACACGGTCATGAAATCATCACACCCATGTATGACAACCCAGTCATGTTTTATCAAGGGTTTTCAGGTTTATATAAAAATGGTAAATATGGCATCATCAATTTAAATAATCAAACCGTGATTGATTTTAAATACAACGTCATTTATATGGTTAAAAGTGACAGTGGCGATATGTTTTTTAATGCAGTGATGGGCAACACGTCTTATTTATACAACAGTCAAGGCGAAAAAATTTTTGAATTAACCTACCCCGATGAGCATGGGATTTTTAGGGATGACATTAATGTATTTCAAGGGAAGGATTTTTTTATCATCGCTCCTGATTTTTATAAATCAAGCGGTCAAGTGGGGCTAATAGACACCACTGGCAACGTGATATTACCTTTTGAATATGACGTTATTTATTCATTTTTGACAGGTCTTGCATCCGACCTTGATATGGATGATGACCCACGATACATCAAAGCCATTAAAAAAGACGGGGTTTATTTTTATGACGCCACAGGCAAACTTATAAAGCAGACCAACCCTTGACATTTATGGGTGCTATTAGGGCGTGCCTACCACTGATAACATTTATAAAATGCGATGAATATTTGACTTTAAAAAGCACCACAAAAATACCCCAAATCGCTTTGGGGTATTTTGCCGTTTTTTATCTTGCCATAAAAGATTAGTAAGTCTCATCAGTCTCAACGATGGTAATCTCGTTACTGGCAGGCTTTTCTGCCTTAGGCTCGGGCTTGGATTCAGACTTAGGCTCAGTTTTGGGTTCGGCTGTTGGCTTGGACTCTGTTGTAGCTTGTGAATCCGCTTTTGGCTCTGCCTTAGGTTCTGCTTTTGGCTTGGGTTCAGGTTTAGGCTCAGGCTTTGGTTCAGTCTTTTGTGGTGTGCCACTTGGGACATCCTCAGGCTGTAAAATCGCCTCCTCAGGTCTTGGTATCTGGGTAGGTTCAGGCACCGATGGCAATTCCACGGGGCGGATTTGTACCGTGGGGGCAGGCACGATGTTGCTTGATGATTTGCCGATTTGGGCGGTCTCACGTTTGGCATTGGCTTGGTTTTGGCGATTCATCGAACGCACCGCTGTCGCCATGGTCTCAGACGCCAGTGCGATGACAGGCGTATTGTTGTCAATGGCAAGTGCCTCACCGTCCGCTTGGAACACAAAATCTCCCACCAGACGGTTACCACCCATGAGACTCACGTCTTTTTCGATGGCTTGCTCTTCTAGGCTTGCCACGCCTGCACCGCTAAACGTCTTATTGGCAAAGGCAATCTCTTCGTTAGGCAGGACGACATGAAGCTGTCCACGGCACTCACCACCGTCCTCGCTGACGTTTTGCAAGTCAATGTCCAGCCCCGACAGGCGTGCCTTTAACTGCAATGACAGCTCATCACTCGCCCCATTGCCCAGTCCACGCACAGACGCAGTATAAAGCTCATCACGCACAAGGCTGACGACACGGTTTTTTAGGCTGACATCATCACAGACCGCAGCAGGGCGGTCAACCACTTCGGGGGTCGCAACTTCAATCTCTGCCTGTGCCTGTGGCTCGGGACTGTCTTTTTTGGTGCAACCGACCATGCCAGTCAATGCAAGGGCAACGGCAGACACACAGGCTAAATAGTTAAATGTTTTCATGGCTTATCTCAAATTTGGTTTCAAATTTACTTATAAAATAACTTCAAAAAGTGGTCGCCACTTGATACAATGACGCCCAACAAGGCGGTATCATCAAGGCAAAACTTAGCCATTATACCACGCCAAACCCATTTGCCAAATTATTTTTTATCATGAATCAGCCCGTCCCCCACCCCCATTTTAATGACCGTAATTTTAATGACATCGCCGATCATTTTGCCAAAAAAGTCTATGGCGGTCTAAAAGGTCAAATCCGCCTTACCGTGTTAGAGCGGGACTTATCCGAGCATTTGCCCGACCGTCCACTTCGGGTGCTGGACGTGGGGGCAGGGCTTGCCCAGATTAGCCTAAACCTTGCCACCCGTCATGACGTAACTATCAGCGACATCTCCGATGAGATGCTACAAAAAGCCCAAGCCACCGCTTGTGAGCTTAACGTATCACCCCGCTTTATCGTTGCCCCTTATCAAGAACTCACACACCTTTTAAAAGGGCAAAAATTTGACCTAATCCTATGCCATGCCGTACTAGAATGGCTTGGCGAACCTGCCAAAATCATGGCGTTTTTTGATGAATTTTTAGCCGATGATGGTTACTTGTCTTTATGCTTTTACAATCCTGCCAGCATGATTTATCGCAACCTTATCATGGGTAATTTTTATCAATTAGCACGCCCCAAACCCGCCGATAACAAAAGTCTAACCCCAAACAATCCTGTGCCTTATGAGACGGTCAAATCATGGCTTGATGATAAAAAATACACCATTATTTGCCAATCAGGGATACGAGTGTTCTCTGACTATACTCCCTTAAAACGTGGCGGACTGGGTAATCCTGATGATGTTATGGCGATGGAACTTAACTACTCCCAAACGCACCCTTTTTGGCAAATGGGGCGGTACTTGCATATTTTGGCGAAAAGGTAAGATAATTCACTCTTGACTCAAAATAGCAACTTATTGATTATTCAATAATTATTTTTAGGTTGTAGGGACGAATTGCAATTCGCCCTTGATAAACAAAGCACTTATATAAGAAGCCAGAATGGTATAAGACACCAAAAACACTTACTCTTTTTCTTTTAAAAAATCATCTTTTTCCAAAAAGACATCGCCCTGCTCATAAGGATTTTCATATTCCTTAACCACTTGCAAATCCCGAATGTTCTTTTGAATGGTAATCACCGCAAAGAGCGATAAGGTAAACGCCATAAAATAATAGCCCTTTTCGCTAAGTAGCAAAGTGGCGTTCCATAGACCCACGGTCATCAGTAACACCGCAAGCCCCAACGCCAACCAACTAATGCCATAATAAATACCCGACACAGGGATATTTTCTGCTTTATCACGAATGGTTTTTTGTAGGCTAATCGCCGCATACAGCCCCAATGCCAACACCGCAAAATAATAGCCCTTCTCGTTTAACATCATCTCGGCATTCCACAGACCAACCAAAAAGCCAAGCACGCCCACGCCCAACACCGCCCAAGATGCACCGACATAAGCCGATGTTGGTTTATTAATGATTTGCATGGTTTTTTCCTTTCATCATTTAAAAAAAATTGATAGATATTTTTAGAGTTTTGAATAATATAGCAAAATAAAGCAAAACCGACAAGTGTACTTTATGGCATGATTTGGCTTTTGGCATTGACCATATTATAAACAATAATACGATTTTTGACCCAATTTTTCATAAAATCATCGCACCGCCTTGCAATTTGCCACGCCTGCCACCATAACAGGTCAACATTATAAGAATTTATTTGGAGTTTATCATGTCTGATAACCAAACCTTGCCCCTACTTGCCGTGCGTGATGTCGTGGTCTATCCACACATGCAAATTGCCCTATTTGTGGGACGTGAGCAGTCCATTAACGCCATACAGCTTGCCGATGAGAGCTTTGATGGTCATCTGCTTGTGGTCTCACAAAAAGACTCGCTGTCAGAAGAGATTAACACCGACAATCTCTACCGCTTTGGCACGGTGTGCAGGGTCATTAGCACCATGCCCCACGACGCTGACGAAAACTGCCTAAAAGTACTCATCGAAGGACAAACTCGTGCCGAAGTGGCAGGCGTTGATATTGATGAGACGCATAACGCTTTTGTGGCGGTGTTTCATGAACAGGCTGTTACCGACACGCTAAGCGATGATGACAAAGACGCTCACAAAAAGGTGTTGATGGATTTCTTTGCCAACTTTGCCGAAGAAAACCTACGCAACGGGCGTGAGATTACCCGTGTGGCAGGCAAGATTAGCGATTTGACCGAACTCATGTACTTTATCGCCACTCGGGTGTCCATGCCCCTTGACAAGAAACAAACGCTCCTTGAAGATGGCGACATCATGGATTATTACCACACACTGACCGAGTTTTTTGTGAGCAATCATGCCGAGCAGTCGCTTGAAAATGAACTCCAAGAAACCGTGCGTAAGCAAATGGAAAATAATCATCGTGAGTATTTTTTAAATGAAAAAATGAAAGCGATTAAGTCCGAGCTGTCCGATTTAAATGACGGGGCGGACGAAGAAGATGGCGAACTTGAAAAACGCCTAAAAGAAGCTGACCTGCCTGATGATGTCCGTAAAAAAGCCGAAACCGAATTTAAAAAGTTAAAGCAAATGCCCCCAAGCTCATCGGAGGCGTCTGTCGTGCGTGGCTATGTGGAATGGATACTTGACACCCCATGGAAAAAAGCAAGCAAGGTATCCATTGACCTAAATAAAGCCAAAGAAACCCTAGACAAAGACCACTACGGGCTAGACGATGTCAAAGACCGCATTGTTGAGTACCTAGCAGTACAATCTCGTGTCAAAAAACTGCGTGGCCCTATCCTATGCCTAGTCGGGCCACCCGGTGTTGGTAAAACATCTCTTGGCGAGAGTATCGCTCGCGCCACAGGGCGTAAGTTTGTGCGTATGGCGTTGGGCGGTGTGCGTGATGAGGCTGAGATTCGTGGGCATAGACGCACCTATATCGGAGCCATGCCCGGCAAAATCGTACAGTCCTTGGCAAAAGTAGAAGTCAAAAATCCGCTGTTTTTGCTTGATGAGATTGACAAAATGGCACAGGACTATCGTGGCGACCCTGCGTCTGCTTTGCTAGAAGTGCTTGACCCCTCACAAAACAACAGCTTTAACGACCATTATCTTGACCTTGATTTGGATTTGTCGGAGGTGATGTTTATCTGTACCGCCAACAGCATGAACATACCGCCAGCTTTGCTTGACCGTATGGAAGTCATTCGTCTGCCGGGCTACACCGAAGACGAAAAAATGAACATCGCCCAAAATTATCTCACCCCCAAAGCCCTAGAGCAAAACGGGCTTGGCAAAGATGAGCTTGACATTACCGATGATGCGGTGCTTAGCATTATCCGCCACTACACTCGTGAAGCAGGCGTGCGTAACCTTGAACGTGAGATTAACAAAATCAGTCGTAAGGCGGTGCGTTCGCAAGTTGAGACTTATGGTGTTAAGCCCAAAAAAGGCACAAAAATTGAGCCGTTATCAGTAACGGACGACAACATCGCTGATTATCTGGGTGTTAAACCGTTTGACTTTGGGCTTGCCGAAAAAGAACCTGAAATCGGTCGTATTACAGGACTTGCATGGACGTCTGTGGGCGGTGAGCTACTCACCATTGAGACCGCCACCATGCAGGGCAAGGGCGAGCTTGTCTTTACAGGATCGCTTGGCGATGTCATGAAAGAGTCTATCCGTGCCGCCATGAGCGTGGTGCGAGCTGGGGGCGAGCGTTTTGGTATCAGCTACGACAAATTCAAAGACACAGACATTCATGTGCATATGCCCGAAGGTGCCACGCCCAAAGACGGCCCGTCCGCAGGTATTGCTCTGACCACCGCCCTAGTATCCGCCTTTACAGGCATTGCCATTCGTGCCGACATTGCCATGACAGGGGAAGTTACCTTGCGTGGTAAGGTACTAAAAATTGGCGGTCTAAAAGAAAAACTGCTCGCCGCTCATCGTGGCGGTATCAAGCACGTGCTTATCCCCAAATCCAACGAGCCTGACCTTGCCGACATTCCTGACAACGTCAAAGAGGGCTTGACCATTCAAGCGGTTGAGACCATTGATGAAGTCCTAAAAGTCGCCCTAGTCGCCCCACTCATGCCCTTAAAGCCGAGCGTGGTCGTTAAGGCGGACGAGCAGACGTTAAGAAGCTGATTAAAAAAGCTAGTTAAAACACCCCAAAACTCTGTCCATTGGCAGGGTTTTTTGTGGGTACATTTTGGCTTGTCTCTTATCCCAAAATCCGCTAAGATAGGGAGGATTTCTCTTATTTCTCTTAACTTATTTTAATTTGGTGATAGCCATGAAACCACTTCTAAACCCCCCTTCTCATCGCCCTATCTCTTTTACCCTTATCTGTTTTGGCGTGTGTTGAGCCGTTGCTACCCAATTTTGACGCTACGGATATGGAGTATTCAGAAGGACTTCTTGCGGTAAAAAAAGACAGCAAGTGGGGCTATGCCGACACCACAGGCGAAGTTGTCATTGATTTGACCTACGAGCATGCTTCTGGTTTTTCAGAGGGCATGGCAGTCATCAGACTAAATGAAAAATATGGCTTTATTGATAAAACAGGCACAGTGGTTATCCCCATTGGATATGATGATGCTTGGGATTTTTCAGAAGGTTTGGCATGGGTGATACAGCACGGCAACCTAAATTCTATCAATAAGAACGGCAAGGTGGTTATTTCTACGGATTATGGACGCACCAACAGTTTTTCGGAGGGCTTGGCAGGTGTGGCAAGTGATAAAACATGGGGATTTATTGATAAAACAGGGAAGGTGGTTGTTCCTGTCCAGTATGATTGGGTTGGGGGTTTTCAGAAGGCGTGGCAAATGTAGAACAAAATGGCAAGTGGGGATATATTAAATCTCTTTCCAAACTAAAAATAAACCCTTATAAGTATTGGGGTTGAGGTTTTTAAAAATCCACAAAAATCGGGGTTTGGAAAGAAGTCTATTGACAAATCAGGTAAGGTGGTCATTCCCTTAATCTTTGATTATGCGGGGGAATTTGTCAGGGGTATGGCAGAAGTTAAGCAAAATGGCAAATACGGCTATATCGACAAAACAGGCAGTATCGTCATTCCTACCATTTATGACAAAACAGAACGTCTTGATGATGAGTTGATTGAAGTGGAGCAAAATGACAAATCGGGCATGATTGACAACACGGGTAAAGAAGTCTTACCAATTGAATATGACTACATTCGTGATTTTTCAGATACGCTCATGATTATCAAGCACCATGACAAATTTGGCGTGTTTTATAAACCAGAGCAAACCATTTTACCCACTTGGTATGATGATATTACAGAAGATGATGACGGCTTGGCAGTGTTTTGGCGACATACCTTAGGCTTTTTAAGCAAGATTGTGTATAAATTATCAAATGGTAAATTTGGCATACAAACAGGCTATTTTGACAGCAAGGGTAATGAGATTAGCCCCAATCAACATCATCAAGAAAATATCCAAACAGCAACAAGCAATCTCGCCATGAATATTAACAAAATAACCCATTGTTCAGGCTAATCAAATAAGACAATTTTTTAAAGTTATTTTAAAAGGATAAAATTATGAAAAAATTTCTAAACCCCCTTATCATCACCCTATTCCTTTTATCCTTACCTGCTTTGGCGTGTGAAAGACCACAGGTGACGGGGTATGATGGAGCTGGTTGTTTGCAAGACGGATTGGCGGTTGCAAAAAATAACAGCAAATACGGTTTTATTGACAAAACAGGCAAAGTGGTTATTCCTGTTCAATATGATGATGCTTGGGGTTTTTCAGAAGGATTGGCAGGCATAGGGCAAAACGGTAAATGGGGTTTTATTGACAAAACAGGTAAAGTGGTTATTCCCATTCAATATGATGATGCTTGGTCTTTTGTAGAAGGATTGGCAAATGTAAAGCAAAACGGCAAATGGGGTTTTATTGACAAAACAGGTGAAGTGGTTATTCCCATTCAATATGATGATGCTTGGGGTTTTTCAGAAGGATTGGCAGGCATAGGGCAAAACGGTAAATGGGGTTTTATTGACAAAACAGGTCAAATCATTATTCCCATGCATTATGATAATGTTTTGAGCTTTTCAGAAGGATTGGCAAATATAGAGCAAGAAGGCAAATGGGGGCATATTAATAAAACAGGCAGGGTGGTTGTGCCTATTCAATATGACTATATCGGGGAGTTTTTAGAAGGCCTGGCAATCGCACAACAAAATTATAAGAGGGGGTATATTGATAACACAGGCAATGTTATTATTCCTATTCAATATGATTATGCTTGGGATTTTAAAAATGGCAAAACCCTAGTGAGACTAAATGGCGAAATCTTTCATATAGACAAAACAGGCAAACGCCTAGACTAGCCCCAAGCGTTTTTGCGATGATTTTTGCCAAAACCGCTTTATTTTTAGTATAATAATATAGGGCATGCCTACCCTTTATAACACAATTTAAAATTTACAAATATTTTAAAAATAATTCCCTGTTTTTGCATGAAAAATGGCTAAATCTTGTTTTTCATCGTCAAAAGCTCGTTTGATAGAATAACTATCAAACTTCACTTTTTCCTTGAAAAACGGGCGATTTTTCTCATTTTTCATTGCAAATACAAAAGGTAGGCACGCCCTATTTTAACATCACTTTAAGAGCCGTCATGACTATCCAATCCCTACTTCACACCCACCTACAAACCGCCATGATAAACGCAGGGGCGGACAAAGATACCGACCCTGTCATCAAGCAATCAGGCAAGCCCCAATTTGGCGACTACCAAGCCAATGGCGTGATGAGCGTTGCTAAAAAACTTGGCACAAACCCACGAGAATTTGCCCAAAAAGTGCTTGATGAGTTGGCAAACAGCCAAGCCTTGGGCGGTATTGCCGACAAATTAGAAATCGCAGGGCCGGGCTTTATCAACATCTTTCTTGACAAGGATTTTCTTGCCAAATCCGCCCGCACCGCCCGCACGTCCGACCGCTTGGGCATTACGTCCGACCACACCGAGACGGTTGTCATTGACTATTCATCGCCAAATGTCGCCAAAGAGATGCACGTTGGGCATTTGCGTTCTACCATTATTGGCGACAGCTCGGTGCGTGTGCTTGAATTTTTGGGCGACACCGTCATTCGTGCCAACCATGTGGGCGACTGGGGGACGCAGTTTGGTATGCTCATCGCCTACCTTGAAAAAATGCAAAACGAAAACGCCTCCGACATGGAGCTATCCGACCTAGAAGCCTTTTATCGTGATGCCAAAGCGACTTATGACAATGATGAAGCCTTTGCTGAAAAAGCTCGTGGCTATGTGGTCAAGCTCCAAAGTGGCGATGAGTATTGCCTTGCCATGTGGCAAAAACTCGTTGCCATTACCATGAGCCAAAACCAAGCCAGTTACGAACGCCTAAACGTAACCTTGACGGACAAAGACATCATGGGCGAGAGCCTTTATAACCCCATGCTCCCCGATATCGTCAAAACCCTAAAAGAAAAAGGCGTGGCGGTAGAAGATGACGGGGCAACCGTGGTGTATCTGCCTGAATTTAAAAACAAAGAAGGTGAGCCACTGGGTATCATCATTCAGAAAAAAGACGGCGGATTTTTGTACACCACCACCGACATCGCCGCCGCAAGCTACCGCTATCACACTTTGCACGCTGACCGTGCCATTGTTTATTCTGACACTCGCCAAGCCCAGCACATGGCACAGGCGTGGGCGATTGCACGGCTTGGCGGATTTGTGCCTGATACGTTCAAATTAGAACATCACAATTTTGGCATGATGCTTGGCAAAGACGGCAAACCGTTCAAAACTCGCACAGGCAGTACGGTCAAACTTGCCGACCTGCTTGATGAAGCGGTTGCCCGTGCCACCGTCTTGATAGACAGCAAAAACCCAGACGTAACTGCCGATGAGCGGACGGCACTTATTGATGCGGTTGCCATTGGGGCGGTCAAATATGCCGACCTATCCAAGCACCGCACGACCGATTATGTGTTTGACTGGGACAGTATGTTAAACTTTGAAGGCAACACCGCCCCTTATATGCAGTACGCTTACACCCGTGTGCGTTCTATTTTTGCCAAAGCAGGGGTAAATCCTGACACGCTAACAGGTAAGATTGTCATCACGGACGATAAAGAGCGAGCGTTGGCGGTCAAATTGCTACAATTTGAAGAAGCCCTACGCCAAGTCGCCAAAGACGGTACGCCCCATGTGTTGTGTGGCTATCTGTATGAACTCGCTGGCATTTTTTCATCGTTTTATGAAGCCTGCCCGATACTGTCGGCAGATGACGACACCAAAAATAGCCGTCTGCAACTGGCAGATTTGACCGCTAAGACCTTAAAAACGGGGCTGGATTTACTCGGTATTAAGACGGTTGAGAAGATGTAATTGATAAAATCATGATTGCCATCGGGGTTGTCCTAATGGCAATTTTTTAAATTGGACGCACTTATGTTTGACAAATTTGGCAATATCAACACCGACAATTTAGACATTACCGCCCTGCCCCATTGGTCATTTGGCGACAGTCCACAAATGGCGGACGAGCTTATAGGGCTTGTCCTAGACGGTAAAAAGCGAGCCACTTGCACCGCTCTGCATTGGCATTTGGACGAGCCAGTTTGCCCTGTTGGTAGCCTACAAGTCATCACAGACGGACAAAACCGCCCACGCTGTATTATCCAAAACACCGCCCAATTCATCATTCGCTTTTGTGATGTGGATGAAAAGTTGGCACGCCAAGAAGGTGAAGGCGATTTATCGCTTGCCTATTGGCGGACGGCTCATCAAGAATTTTTTGAGCGGTTTGGGGTATTTGATGATAAAATGTGGTTATTGTTTGAGACTTTTGATGTTATAAAAATCCTTGATTAGCCATTGCAAAATCATGCAATCATGCTATGATAATAAATCATTTATTATCCGCTTATCATGAATACGCCCACTTTAACGCTATCACGCCGTTATCATTTATTACGCCAAAGAAATGACACATGGCGATTATTAACCGCCAAACGTGCTCCCATTATTTTGGCGTGTGCCGAACAATTATTCATGAGCCAAAATCAAACGCCCACCATGGATATGGCGGTGCAGTTATTAACCAATTGCTTTAATGAATTTATTCATGACAAGGAATTGATTGATAAAGACCCACACACATTAGCCAAACAAGAATAGAGAGATTGGCTAAAACGTGGCTTAATCATAGAAAGAAATAATGAAGTTTTTGCAACCGATGCCCTACAAAAAGCCATTTATTTTATCAAAGGCTTAGAAGATGATACCGTCATGACTTCTACGGCGTCAAGATTACAAACCGTCCAATCAGAAATAGAAAAAGCCTATATCCGCCTAAATCCCAATCAACAAGAAAGAGAACAATATCTCCAAAAACAAATAAACCTATTACATCAAGAATTAACCAATGTTAAAAATGGCGATTTTGAATTATTAGATACGCATTCATCCAAAGAAATACTCCAAAATATCTATGAACTTGCCATGAGTCTATATCATGATTTTCGCCGTGTGGAAGATTCTTATCGGCAAATGGATAAAGAACTAAGAGAAAAAGTCATTCGTGAACAATATCATCGTGGGCAGGTAATTCACACGTTATTGGATTATCATGATGAACTAATTAGCACGCCAGAAGGTCGGGTATTTCAAGGATTTAATCATGCCTTACAACATAATCATATTGACGAACTCAATCATCAAATAAAACAACTGGTAGCATATGGCATTAGCCAAGATAGCCTAACACCCACTCAATTATTCAATTTATCCACGCTAATTAGCTCTTTAAATAAAGAAGCCAGTCAAGTCATTCGTGCCAAACAAAATATGGAAAAAGACGTTAGAAGTTTTATCCAAACAGGCTTGGCAACCGAACATCACAGGGTTGGCGATTTATTAAATCAAATATTTAAAGAAGCTCTCAATATAGATTGGCAAGATAATAGCACCAAACACACGCCAAGTCATCTACCACCCATTGCCATTGAGTTAAATAAAATTGCCAGTATTGAGTGTTTTTTAATTCATGAATATAAAACAGATGACAATCATCAATTAAATCTAGATAATCAAAGCATTGATTTAAACAGCGTAGATTCATCATTTTGGCAAGCCTTGGACGGATTAGACAGGCAAGATTGGTTTGATAAAACCAAAGCCTTATTATCCCAATCAGACAAACCCTTATCCATTGCTGATTTACACCAACAATTACCCATACCTGATAATTACGATTTAGAAGCGATTGCTTTATGGATTGAAATGGCGTGTCGCACATCATCCATATCGGACACTTATGAATATATTATTCTAAAACGCAATACAAATCATGATGAATTATGGCAATTTAAAGTACCTGTTATCGCCTTGCAAAAGCACCATTTTGATGAATTATCATTAGATGATATTTAAAAAAGGATTATTATGGATACGCAATTTCTTTATGATACCAACCAAACCTTAAAAAATGCCATCCAAGATTTATTAAAACATGGCTATATAGAAAAACATCAAAAGCCCAATATTTATCAACAGCTATTTGGCAATATAGACTTTATCAATGCTTATTTGTCCATCATGGATTTATCAATGCACATTGACGATATTCGTGGTGTTATTTATGTTGGTGTCTATCAAAAAATTTATGATATCATTATTGATGATACGACAAATCATGAAACTCATGATGAAAATAACCATGATGACAATCCAACCAATAATAGTCATAGCCCAATACCATCTTATGATAAAATGTGGTCGCACCCTTTTATTCGCCGTCAAAGATTAACCTTGCACCAGTCTTTATTAATAGCAATTTTAAGACAAAAATTTGTGGAAATAGAAAGCCAAAGCGGTGTTGGTACAAATACAGTTTGGGTAGATTTTGATGACCTAAAAAACCAATATTTTTCTTACATCAATCATAGTGGCAGTGAAAAAAGTGATGATGATTCTTTAAAACGCTTATTATCCCAATTAAAAGACTATGGCATTATTGGCGATATGGACGAACAAGGCAAAATTATCATTCGCCCCCTAATCGCCCATTTGGCAAATCCTGAAAATCTTGGTCAGTTTTTAATGCAATTAAAAAATCTAAATGGAGCATATGATGAATAATGGCAGTTATTTTTTACATCAAATAGATGTCTATAATTGGGGCGGTTTTTATGGATTGCACACCGCTCATATTGATAAAGAAGGCACGGCGATTATTGGGCAAACAGGCAGTGGCAAAACCACACTCATTGATGCCTTGATGACTTTATTAGTTGCCAAGCCTTATTACAATCTTGCGTCCACAGGCGGACATGAGAGCGATAGGGATTTGATGAGTTATATTCGTGGCATTGCCAATCCAGATGATAAAGACGATACCAATCGCACAGGCAAAACCATAACGGCAATTCGTGCTTATTTTTATCCCATTAAGACAGATTCATCAACACAAATTTATCAGCAAGAGTTATTTAGCGATGATACTTTTGTTAGTCAAAACCAACCAAAAAAATACCGTCCAACTAACCGCCATTTTTTGGATAGACAGTAATAGCAATCACGCCAAAGACAGAAATGATTTATGGATATTTTCTCATGATGATTTTTCTTTAAAAGAATACATTCAAGAATTTCATCAAAGTGGCAAACGTGGCTTTAAGGCATGGATTAAAAATCATGACAATATTCATGTATTTGACAGCAAAAGCAGTTATTTATCAAAAGTCCAAAGCTTTTTTGATGTATCAGACAATGCCTTTAAATTATTAAATCGCACCGTGGGCTTAAAGCAATTAAACAGCATTGATGAGATATTTCGTGAATTGGTATTAGACGATGAGTCTTTATTTGAAAAGGCTAATGACATCATCACGCAATTTGATGATTTAAGTCAAATACGCCAAGATGTACAAACCGCCAAAAAACAACAACAATCTTTATTGCCACTTAGAAATCTACAAAAACAGTGGCAAGAAAATGACAATCGAATAACGCACATCAATACTTTGATTGATTATTTGCCCATTTGGTATAACTATCACGCTCATGGTATTTATGATGACATTCAAAAAGAACTAAAAATAGATAATGAGCAATTAAAAATAACACTAAATCACGCCGAACAAGAAAAAGAAAATACCAAACAACAAAAAGAGTTATTACAAAGCCAATATTATCAAAAAGGCGGTAATGACATTACTCATCTAAAAAGACAGATAGAGCAAACCCAAAAAGACCTTGATAAAACTTCTAAATATCATAAGCAATATCTCTCGCTTATTCGTTATTTTGGTTTGACTTATCAAGACAGCCAACAAGACTTTTTGAAAAATAAAGAGCAATTAGCCAATATCCAAGAGCAAATTCGTCAAAACATTGAAAATAAAACCCAAGAATTGCATGAAATCGGTGCAAAAAGACACTCTCATCAAAATGACATCACAAACATCAACGCACAATTAAATGAAGCCAAAAAACAAACATCTAATATTCCCTTAGAATTTATCAAATTTAAAGAGAGCCTTGCCGAGCATTTAAATATCGCTTGTGATGAATTGTATTATTTGGCAGAATTGATAGAAGTGCAAGACAAAGCATGGCAAGGGGCGATTGAGCGAGCCATTGGCAGTCATCGCCTAAGATTATTTGTGCCAGAACATCTCACACAATCAGCACTGGCATGGGTAAATCATCGCCAAAATCGTTTGCACGTGCGTTTATTTAGTGCCACAAATACACCCACTCACAAAGAGATATTTCATGACAGCTTTATTCATAAATTAACCGTTAAAGACAATCCTTTGTCATTATCAGTATTTCATGTATTGGCTGACATTGATAGGCATTGTGTGAATGATACCAATGCCCTGCAACATACCCCACACGCCATGACTAAAGAAGGCTTGATGTCCAATAAAAAAACATTATTTTGACAAACAAGACCAAAAATCCCTAAAAGATGATTGGCTAACAGGATTTGATAATAAAAATTTGGTTCATCAATTAAGCACTAAATTAAAACAATCAACTGATGAATACAAAATAGCCGATCAACAATATCAGAATTTATCCGATATAATCAAAGAATTAAATAATAAAGAGCGAAGTATTATATTATTAAAAGACATGGCATTTGATGATATTGATGTTATTTCATTATCAAACACACTTAATAATCTCAATCGTCATTATCAAAAATTAACCAAACCCGATGGCGATTTGGCAAAATTAAATAGACAGATTGATGACTTAGCCCATGAAATTAACAACCAAGAAAATCTAATTACAGACATCATGGTAGAGTTAAAAGAAAATGAAAAAGACATCAAAAAATACACCCAAGAGATTGATAAAATTAACCATTTCTTTAATAACATCAATATGAAAGAAATCATCACTCACAAAAACTTTATCGCCTTAAAAGAGTATTGCCCGCCAATCAATAAAGACAATATTCACAATATTGACAAGGAAAGATTGGCATCTTATGAAAAGCTAAATCATCAAAAAGATGATTAT
>ERZ1023310.100-NODE-100-length-23968-cov-8.284615_pt1 | contig 23968 bp, 19 predicted proteins | sample MGYA00380476_ERZ1023310 | MGnify/ENA primary metagenome ERZ1023310 (study PRJEB33173, sample SAMEA4830346) | metagenome | study: EMG produced TPA metagenomics assembly of the PRJEB25223 data set... | reverse complement strand
GCACGCAAGACTTTTGAGCAAGTTGTGAAGTTTGTGGAATAGTGTTGATTGATTGATCACTTTGCATTTAATATTTCCATTTTTATCATTAGGTATCCATTATGAACACCATTAAATCTCGTGCAGCGGTGGCATTTGCCCCCAACGAACCCTTAAAAATTGTAGAAATTGACGTAGAACGCCCCAAAAAAGGTGAGGTTTTGGTCAAAATCACTCACACAGGCGTGTGCCACACAGATGCCTTTACCTTATCAGGTGCTGACCCAGAGGGGCTATTTCCTGCCGTACTTGGGCATGAAGGAGCGGGCGTGGTGGTAGAGGTAGGAGAGGGTGTAACAAGTGTTGCCGTTGGCGACCACGTCATTCCGCTTTATACAGCAGAATGTGGTGAGTGTCTGTTTTGCCAGTCTGACAAAACCAACCTATGTGTTTCTGTGCGAGCCACACAAGGCAAGGGCGTGATGCCAGACGGTACCAGCCGTTTTTCATATGAGGGCAAACCGATTTATCATTATATGGGTTGTTCTACATTTAGCGAATACACGGTGGTTGCTGATGTGTCACTTGCCAAAATCAACCCCGATGCCAACCCCCAAGAAGTCTGTTTGCTAGGGTGTGGGGTAACAACAGGCATTGGTGCGGTGCATAACACCGCCAAAGTACAGGCAGGCGACTCTGTGGCAGTGTTTGGCTTGGGTGGTATTGGTTTGGCAGTCATTCAAGGGGCAAAACAAGCGAGTGCTGGGCGGATTTTTGCCATTGACACCAACCCTGAAAAATTTGCGTTGGCAAAAGAATTTGGGGCAACCGACTGCCTAAACCCAAAAGATTTTGACAAACCAATCCAAGAGGTACTCATTGAGATGACCAAATGGGGCGTTGACCACACTTTTGAATGTATTGGTAATGTGAATGTCATGCGTGCAGCGTTGGAGTCGGCTCATCGTGGTTGGGGGCAGTCGGTGATTATTGGTGTGGCAGGGGCAGGAGAGGAGATTTCCACCCGTCCTTTCCAACTTGTTACAGGCAGAACATGGAAAGGCACGGCATTTGGTGGCGTCAAAGGTCGCAGCCAATTACCCCAAATGGTAGAGGACGCCATGAGTGGCAAAATCCGCTTATCGCCTTTTGTTACGCACACCATGCCATTAGAGCAAATCAATGATGCGTTTGATTTAATGCACCAAGGTGAGTCAATCCGTTCGGTGGTGCATTATTCTTAACTCTTAAATGCTGGTTTGGTAAAAAGACTGTCTTTATGGGCGGTCTTTTTTGTGTAAATGATACTAATTCCTAAGCAAATTTTATTTTTTGGCTAAATTGTGTTACAATCTTTCGGATATTAACAAATTTTGGACAGATTTTGTTCAAGATGAACGTCATTGGTGCAATCAAATATGAATAGGACTGATGTATCTCATCAGTCTTTTTACTGGGTTATTGTTTATCCATATTTTATTGCACTACCATATCATAGGAGTGTAATATGAGTACGTCTACACCCAAAAAACACAAACATGGACTGAACATGCCTGTGTTTTTGACATCAGCAGGATTGATTACCTTTATTAGCTTGTTTGCTGTTTTATTGCCCGAGCTTGCAGATAAGACCTTTAAAGCGGTGCAATCGGTGATTGTAGATAATGCCAGTTGGTACTATGTGCTGACGGTGGCGATTATTTTATTGTTTAGCGTGTATTTGGGATTGTCAAAACTTGGTAACATCAAGCTAGGCCCTGACCATTCTCGCCCTGATTATAGCAATTTTTCATGGTTTGCCATGCTCTTTTCGGCAGGCATGGGCATTGGGCTTATGTTTTTTGGTGTGGCAGAACCTGTCATGCATTTTTTAAACCCACCACATGGGGATGGCAGTACGGTAGATGCTGCTCGTCAAGCCATGCGACTTACCTTTTTTCATTGGGGCTTGCATGCTTGGGCGGTGTATGCGGTAGTGGCTTTGATTTTGGCGTTTTTTGCCTATCGGCATAATTTGCCACTTACCTTGCGTTCGGCTTTGTATCCACTCATCGGCGATAAAATCTACGGCCCCATTGGTCATGCGGTAGATGTGTTTGCGGTGGTAGGGACGCTCTTTGGTTTGGCAACGTCGTTAGGCTATGGTGCGTTACAGGTCAATACAGGGTTAAATCATATGTTCTCATCCATCCCTGTGGGGACAACCAGTCAGGTGATTTTGATTGCCATCATTTGTGCACTGGCAACAGTATCGGTCATCTCAGGGCTTGATAAGGGCGTAAAAATGCTCTCTGAGCTTAATCTGGGTTTGGCGGTTGTGTTGTTGCTCTTTGTGTTATTGGGTGGCTCAACGGTATTTTTGATGCAAGCCTATGTTCAAAATGTTGGCTCATACATTTCAAATATTGTTGGCTTAACTTTTAATTTATATGCCTATAACAAAACCGATTGGCTCGGTGGTTGGACGATTTTGTATTGGGGTTGGTGGCTAAGTTGGGCGCCGTTTGTGGGTTTGTTCATCGCTCGTGTCTCTCGTGGGCGTACTATTCGTGAATTCATACTTGGGGTGCTCTTTGTTCCTGCGGGGTTTACTTTTTTGTGGATGACCGTATTTGGCAACTCCGCCATTGACATGATTTTAAATCAAGGCAACACCATACTGGGCGATGTGATTAATAAAGATGTGTCGCTGTCTTTGTTTGCCTTTTTAGAACAACTGCCCATGTCGGGGCTGTTTAGCTATGTGGCACTTGCCATGATTATCGTGTTTTTTATCACGTCAGCAGACTCTGGGGCGCTCGTCATGGACATGCTTTGTTCACATGGTAAGGGCAGTCGTGGGGTGCGTTATCGCCTGTTTTGGTCAATCGGGGCGGGCGTGGTTGCCATTGCTCTGCTACTGGCAGGCGGTCTTGGGGCACTACAAACCATGGCAATCGCCAGTGCATTGCCCTTTGTTACGGTGCTGATGATTGCGATGTATGGGCTGTTAAAGGCTCTAAACGTGGACGCCCAAAAACAAGAAATCCTACAACAAAATCTAAGCCTGCCCTTACCTGCCCAAGGCAGTGGTGTGTGGCGTGAAAGATTGCATGTCATTATGAATTTTCCAAGTCGCTCTGCGGTGAGCCGTTTTATTGACACCACCGTCAAAGAGGCGTGTCAAGACGTGGCAGAAGAGCTACGGGGCTTGGGTGTGGACGCCAAAGTGTTGAATGAAAAATCAGGCAGTGTGGTACTGCTGACCAATCACGGCAATGAGATTGACTTTGTCTATAAGGTACGTCTGTCAAGCCACGCCCAGCCTGATTTTGTCCATAGCGATGATGACACCAGCACGACAAGCGATGACGATACCCAGACCTATTACCGTGCCGAGGTGCATTTGGGTGAAGGTGGGCAGGATTATGACATTATGGGATGGAGCAGTGAAGGGGTCATCAATGACATCGTGAGTCAATATCATCGCCATATGCACTTTTTGCACAGTTTGCGTTAAAAATTTTGTATTCTTAGGATAATAAAAAAGGTGCGAAGTTCGTGCCTTTTTTGTTGGGTAAAATGGGATTTTTTAAAGTTTAATTAAATTTGATTTTGGTTGTTTTTATAAAATAAATAAAATTGGGATTTGAATAGATTTTAAAAATTGGTGAATGGGGTGTTTATTTTTAATTGTTAAAATGATTAAATGTAATTATTTAATTTTAAAAAAATACGCCAATTGGCAGTAAGGTGCGTATTACGCACCCTATAATATTGGGTTATAAAAATGATGTTTTAGCTTTTTTGGTATTGTTCATCAACAATACCTTTGGGTAGATTTGTAGGGGCAAATTATATTTGCCCTGTGATAAAATGTTGATTTTTGGGCGAATGTGATTCGCCCCTACACGTCCAAATTTTAAAATATATCTTTATTAAATCTCTTTCCAAACTAAAAATAAACCTTTATAAGTATTGGGGTTGAAGTTTTTAAAAATCCACAAAAATCGGGGTTTGGAAAGAAGTCTATTGAACAACACCCTTTTTTATTAAGCCCAAAATCAATCATCATTCAAACTAATACCTACCTATCACAATTATCAATTTCCAATAATAACCCAAACCCTTTATAATACCCATATTTTCAATCATCTAGGAACACTCATGACCTATCCTACCCAATCCTAAGCCGCATTTAGCCCAACCACACCACTTGCCCCACACAGCTTTGAACGTCGTGAACTGCGTGCCGATGATGTGCTGATTGACATCATGTATTGTGGCGTGTGCCATAGCGATTTGCACACCGCTCGTAACGACTGGGGCTTTACCCACACTTATCCGATTGTGGTCGGACACGAAATCATCGGACGCATTGCCAAAGTTGGCGACAACGCCCAAAAATTTAAGGTAGGCGATTTGGTGGGCGTGGGCTGTATGGTGGATTCTTGCCGTACCTGCTCGCCATGCCAACACGGTTTGGAGCAGTACTGCGAACACGGCAACACAGGCACTTACGGCAGTCTTGACCGCCATGACGGCACGCTAACCCAAGGTGGTTACAGCACGTCTATCGTGGTGAGCGAAGATTTTGTGTTAAAAGTATCCGAAAACCTAGACACCCAAGCGGTCGCCCCACTACTGTGTGCAGGCATTACCACATACTCGCCCCTACGTCATTGGAAAGTTGGCAAAGGCACCAAAGTGGGCGTGGTCGGACTGGGCGGACTGGGGCATATGGCGGTCAAACTTGCTCATGCCATGGGGGCGGACGTTACGCTCTTTACCCGTTCGCTTGGCAAATCCGATGACGCTTACCGCTTGGGGGCGAGCCGTGTGGTGCTGTCTACCGATGAAAATCAGATGAAGGAAGTGGCAAACACCTTTGATGTCATCATTGACACCGTGCCATACACCCACGATTTAAAGCCTTATGTGCCGACACTTGCTTTGGACGGCACGCTGGTGCTGGTCGGCTTGGTGGGCGAGCTGGAACAAACCATTAACACCGTGCCGATGATTATGGGTTGCCGTAGCATTTCTGCGTCTGTGATTGGCGGCATTGCCGAAACCCAAGAAATGCTGGATTTTTGTGCCGAGTATAATATCGTGCCAGATGTGGAAATGATAAATATGCAAGACATCAACACCGCCTATGAGCGTATGCAAAAAAGCGATGTGAAATATCGCTTTGTGATTGATATGGCGAGTTTGAAGGGGTAATGCTGTTTGTGGGGAGTAGGGAAACACCGCTCAGCGAATCGTTGGGCGGTGTTTTTTTATGATTTAAAAATTTAAACCACATCAATCCAATCACGGTCGGCTAACGCTTCTAAGGCAATGCCGTGGATAAGCTCACTCGGTGCGGTACAAAGGCTTGATAAGACACGGATTTTATAGCCTTTGGCAAGGGGTGATAAGGCGGTGTGGGTTACGCAGTTTTGGGTCATGATACCGCATACGTCCACCTGCTCAATGCCGTGTTCTTTTAAAATATCCAGCAAACCCGTGTTTAAAAAGCTGTCGGCATGTGCCTTTTGTACAAGCGGTTTGTTCGCCAAAACGCTCGCTACCGATGAATACAGTTCCGCTCCGTGCGAGCCTTTGGCAAATAGCGGATAATCTTCTGCCATGATGTGCTGAACACCGATGACAAGCGTGCCGTTGTCGGATACGCTTTGGGCGTGTTTGGCGATGTCTTGGGCGATAGCGTCCACGTTGAACTGGTCAAATTTGCCATTTGCCGAGCCGAAATATTCGTTTTGTACGTCAATAACTAATAGGGCGGTTTTCATAAAAGAGCCTTAAAATGAAATGGATTTGGCGATATTTTAGGGCAAATGGTGCGGTTTGACTATGGGCAATATTGCCATTTATCGCAAGGATTTTGCCAAAATTTAGATGTTAATCTTTGAAAAAAATGCTATAATTACAAGTTTAAATTAATGATTTTTAGAAATGTCCAAATTTACGTTTATTGATTTATTTGCAGGTGTTGGCGGTTTTCATTTTGCATTAAAAGAGCTTGGTGGCGAATGTGTTTTTGCCAGTGAGTGGGATTTAAATGCTCAAAAGACATACTTTGCCAATCATGGTATTATGCCTTATGGTGATATCACGCTTGATGAAACCAAAAATCAAATTCCGCAAAATTTTGATATTTTGTGTGCAGGTTTTCCTTGTCAAGCATTTTCGGTTGCAGGTTACCAAAAAGGATTTTCTGACAGTCGTGGTACATTGTTTTTTGATATTGAAAAAATTGTTGAAAAACACCGTCCAAAAGCTGTGTTTTTGGAAAATGTTAAAAATCTTATCTCGCATGATAAAGGAAATACCTTTAAAATTATTTTAGATATTTTGGAAAATAAACTAAACTATCAAGTTTTTTACAAGGTTATGAATACCGCAGAGTATGCCAATATTCCCCAAAATCGTGAGAGAATTTTTATTGTTGCTTTTGATAAAGATATTTTTAAAAATATCAATTTTGAATTTCCAGAAAAAATTAAATTAACCAAAACCATTCATGATATTTTGGATAAACAAAAACAAGATGACATTTTTTACTATCAAAAATCAAAATATTATGAGCAATTAAAACAAGAAATGCAAAATAAAGACACCATTTATCAATGGCGTAGGGTTTATGTGCGTGAAAATAAAAATGGATTATGCCCAACTTTAACGGCTAACATGGGAACAGGTGGACATAATGTTCCTTTAATTATAGATGACTTTGATATCCGAAAATTAACCCCAAAAGAATGTTTTGCATTTCAAGGCTATGACATGAATAAATTTGTCATGCCTAATATTGCCAACAGTAAGCTGTATATGCAAGCGGGAAATTCGGTAACCATGCCATTAGTTAAGAGAATTTCTGAAAATATCATTAAGGAAATTAACAATGATTAGATATAATGATGATTATTTAGAATTATTAAAAATAATGACTTCATTATCAGGACTATTTAGTGATAATAAAGTGCCTTATTTATATTACAGAAATGCAGAAAATTTATTTTGCTATGCTCTAAATGCTAAAAATTTAAGTCGTGATGACAGTGCATTTGACGCATTGCTAGAAATTAACGGCATAAAAACAGGTATTGGCTTAAAAACTTTTATTTGTGAAAAAGAACAAAAATTAGAAAAAGTTGCAGAATTTAACCAATTAGCCAATAAAGAATTTCGGCATTTGAGTGGCGATGAGTTGGTTTTTGCTGTTGCCAATGCAAGAAATGAGCGAATTGATTTTGCCAATAGATTATATGGTGTTAATCAAGCAATATATCATTTGGTGACTAGGCGAGAAAATGAACTTAGATTATTTGAAGAAAATTACGATAAAATTGATGTTAATAAAATAAAAATTAAGAAAGTTAAAGATAATGGCATAGAATTTACAGATTCTATTCATGATTATAATTACAGTTTTTCCAAAAGTACTTTATTTAAAAAGTTTCATTTGCCAAGCGATTATTTTTCATTACCAGTAGAGATTATTTCTGAACCTTATGATTTATTATTACGATTTAAGGAACTAATTGAAAGTCAAAACAAACAGACAGAACAAAAAGAATTTGTTGTTTTGCCGTTATATTCCACTAGAAATGGCTTAGTCCCCGAAAGAAGTGGATTAAATCAATGGAATGCTAATGGTAGAAAACGTAGCCTTGATGAAGTTTATATACCTATTCCTGTACAAATTCATCAAAATTTCCCTAGTTTTTTCCCAAGTCGAGATGAGCCTTTTGATTTAATCACGCCTGATGGCAAGATTTTAAATGCCAAAGTCTGCCAAGAAAACTCAAAAGCCTTAATGACCAATCCAAATTCAGCATTGGCAAATTGGTTGTTGCGACAATTATTGAATTTAAAAGAAGGCGAAATTGCAACCAAAGAACGTTTGGAGTTAATGGATTGTGATAGTGTGATTATTACCAAAAATAGCCAAAATCAATATGAGATTGACAAGGCAAAATTTGGTAGTTATGAGCATTTTATAAATAATATTTGAAAATACCCATAAATACCAATGCACACCCCACCCAAACTTACCCTATACGCCCAAAACGACTGTCATGATTTTGTTTTTAATTTGCCATTTTCGCTGTTTCAAGCCCAAGTGGACGGCAAGGCGTTGTTTGATTTTAGTGTATGTAGCGATAGCGGTCGTGCGATTATGACCGAATTTGGGGCGAAGATTGCCGTGCAGGGTAATTTAACGCTTATGGATACTGCTGACATCATCGTGATTGCAGGGTGGGTGGGCGATATGCCAAGCAGGGTATTTGTGGAAAAATTGCAATCAGCTCACCAAAACGGCAAAAAAATCATTGGCTTATGCTATGGTACATTTGGGCTAGGTTATGCAGGTATATTGGCAGGTCGTACGGTGGTTACGCATTGGGCAGGCGAGCGGGCATTTCGGGAGCTTTTTGCCGACATCGCCTTAGACGGCAACCGCCTGTATATTGATGACGACAATATTTTAACATCGGCAGGGGCTTCGGCAGGTCTGGACTGTTGTTTGTATTTTATCCGTACGCTGTATGGCGTTAGCGTGGCGAACCATTTGGCACGGGTCTATGTGTCCGCTCCGCACCGTGAGGGCGGTCAGGCTCAATTTGTGCAAATGCCTGTAACGAGCCATACCAAAGATGATAAGATTAACGAGTTGCTTGATTTTCTTAGCAAAAATCTGGCTGATACGCACCGATTGGACGAGTTGGCGGACAGGGTGCATTTGTCCAAGCGAAGTTTTAACCGCCATTTTAAAAATGCCACCAATATGACCTTATCGGAGTGGCTTATCGCAAAACGCCTAGCCTATGCCCAAGAATGCTTAGAGATGAGCGATGACAACATGGAACTTATCGCCCAAAAGGCAGGTTTTGGCACGGCAAGCAATTTGCGTATGCAGTTTAAGGATAAATTTGGCGTGTCCCCACAAGCGTGGCGAAGAAGTTTTGGGGGTGGGTAGTATGCATTAAACCACCCCAAGCACCCCAAGCGTGTCCTTTTGCACTTTTAAAATATCGGCGTGTATCGCCAATCCCTTATGTGCCAATACTTTTGGGATAATGGCATGGTGCGGATTAACCGTGACATAAAAAGCATTGGGGAGCTGATGAGTGAGTTGCCAAAACGGTTCTTGGATAAACATCGGGGTCATTCGCCCAACGCCAAGTTCCAAAAATACGATGTTTTGACCGCCAAACTCGTCCAAAAATTCACGGGTTTTGCGGTATTCGTCTTGGTATTTTTTGCCTTCCAAAAACACGGTCGAACGCACCCACGGTTCCATTTCTCGTCCACATTTTGGGCATTTGGGGATATGCTCGTCTGCCAAGCACAGGTCATCATCGATGAGTTTGTCCAATTTGGGATAAATCTCGCTGGCATCATAAATCTCATCATGACACCGCCGACTGCACTGAATATACCGCCAGTCGCCCTGAATGGCACTGACCTTATCCGTGCCAAACACTTTTTCAAATTGAAAATCATGATTGGTTGTCATTACATGAAAAGTCTTATTTTTCATGAATTTGGCAATGTCGGTATACGTCTCACCCACATCAGCGTCCAAAATCATGCTAATCCAATGGGCAAAAAACCCCATCGCTCACGGCTGTTTTGATAGCGATGATACAAGCCGTCAAAACCGCTCTGATAGCCGTATTTGTCCCGAAACGCACTCATCTGACGCACAAAATGCTCATCAGGCTCATAATAATGGCGAAAACCACTCGCCGCCGACATTCTGCTTGCCCCACCCACCAAAATGGCGTCCGCCTGTGTCAATTTATCGGCAAACAGGCGAATTTTGTCGTCATACGCCAAATCCACCCCAACAGGTGCAATTTCTGAACCAAAACTAAACCCATATCTAGACATTTAATAGCCCCTTTAACTCGCTTACAGAATTTGGTACATCATCTTCGGTGGCAAGCACCAACTGCTTGCCAAATTCTGCTAATTGTTTACTTTCATCAATTCTTAAAAACTTCTTATCCAAAGCGTCCAAACCCAGCCGATAACGGTCTAGTGCGTCTGCGTCTTTAAATAAGCGATATAAAAATAAGGCATTTTTATTATTATCAGACTGTTTGGAAATTTCATTCATGCCAATATCATCAGGCAGGTCATGATAATAACTTGCCCAATAACTTTCTTTATAAAAAGGCAATTCATGCTTTTGACAATAATCTTTATAATAATCCGCCCCACGTTTGCCATGTCCGATATCATAACCGTCATCAAATCGTTTGCTGTCGTGAAATACGGCGGTATGACAAAGTATGGTTTTGCTTTTATCATCAAGCCCCAATTTATCCGCCAATATCAAGGCATATAACAGTACTCGCCCACAATGATTGATACCGTGCAAATGACTGTCAAAATGAAATGCTATTTTTTGGCATAACAATTCATACCAATGGTCAAAATCATTTTGCAGGTGCTGATAAATTGTTTGATTAAAAATATTGGCGTGTAAATATTGCTGTAATGTCATCTTGTTGCCCAATCGTGAATAACGCTTGCCAAATCGCCATTGATACCCACCGAACGATTTGCAATTTCATCGGGTATCCACAGCTCGCCTTTATTGACGCTGATATAGAAGGCATTGGGATTTTGGTAGGTGTATTGCATAAGTAGGTGTATTGCATAAAAGGTTGTTTGATGAGCTGATTTCTTATGCCCACGCCCAATTCTAATAAAACCGTATTGCCATGTTTGCCCTGTGCCAATATGTCTTGATAGGCGTGTCTTTTTTGTTGCCATGTTTTATCAAAAACAAAATGCTCATCAAGCTGAACGTGGATTTTTAATTCGCCACCGCATTCTTGGCATTTGGGAATGTCTGATGTGGCAATTTCCCCATTTTCTATTTGTGCCAATTGGGTCAAAATATCCGTGCCGTCAAATACGCTTTGGCAGGTTTGGCATTCTAAATCTTTGCCTACGCCTTCAATTTCAAACAAGCGATTTTCATCAAAACCTGCTAGGCGAAAATGGTTGTCAAAATTACTGGTAACAACAAAATAATTTTTATCTTGGACAAGCTGATACAAATCATTCATCACGGCAGTAACAGGGCGTTTGATGTTCATATAATGATAAAGTCTGGCAAAATACGCCCAATAATTTTCGGGGGCAAACGGATAAAAACACCCCCGAATGATGTTATTAAAACCAAACTTTTGGGCAAAATCGCCAAAATGGTCATAAAAATCTTGGTTTGAGCCAAAAATATGAATGCCTTCACTAATGGATAAACCGTTGCTTGCCCCGATGATGAGCGTGTCGGCAGAGTGGATTTTGTCTAAGGCTTGCTGTAATTCATTCATAACGCATTGCTTTTTGTGGATAGTTTGGTTATTATAATTCATATGATTTTTTAAACAAGTATGCACTTTTTTGGTAGATACTATCTTTTTGGATGGTTAAAAGGATAGCGAGATGACCGATTTTGTTCCGCTTAGTTTTGATGATGAAACGCCTTATTTTAATTACACCTTGTCTATTATTAACGGCAAATGGAAATTGTTGATTATTTTTGTATTGGCAAAATATGAAGTGGTGCGATACAACGAATTACGGCGACTTTTGGGCGGTACGATTACCTTTAAAATGCTATCAAACACCCTAAAAGAAATGGAAAATGACGGCTTGGTCAATCGCAAAGAATACCCGCAAATCCCACCCAAAGTAGAATACAGCCTGACCGATAAGGGACTGTCTTTAATGCCTGTGGTGCGTGCGATGTGTGATTGGGGTGGGAAGAATTGTTCGGCGTAGGACGATGTGGCAAATGTGAACGGCTAAATCCCAACATTCCCAACACCGCCAAAATCGGTTACAATACCCCTTTTTATTATCCATAAAAGCACAATGACCAACTACACCACCCAAAACCTAGAAGTCCTAGAGGGGCTAGAACCCGTCCGCCGTCGCCCCGGTATGTACACCGACACCACACGCCCCAACCACCTTGCCCAAGAAGTCATTGACAACTCGGTGGACGAGGCGTTGGCAGGACACGCCAAGCACATCACCGTAACCTTGCACGCTGACGGCTCGCTGTCGGTGCTTGATGACGGGCGGGGTATGCCCACCGACATTCATCCTGAATTTAAGCAGTCGGGCGTGGAGCTGATTTTGACACGCCTGCACGCAGGGGGCAAATTTAGCACGGACAATTATGCCATTAGTGGCGGTTTGCATGGCGTGGGCATTAGCGTGGTCAATGCCTTATCCAAGCGTGTGGACGTGGTGGTGTGGCGAGACGGCACGCAGTATCAGATGAGCTTTGAACATGGCGTACCGACAACGTCCCTAACCCACGAGCCGTCTCCCACCAAGAAAAAACGTGGCACACAGGTGCGATTTTGGGTAGATGAGCAGTATTTTGACAATCCCAAATTTTCTATCAAATCGCTAAAACACAACCTAAAAGCCAAAGCCGTGCTATCGGCAGGGTTAAAAATTGACTTTGTGAGTGAAACCGAGCCGTCCGATAGCGAAAGCTGGCAATACACGGACGGCGTGGTGCAGTATTTGACCGAACAGCTTGGCGAGCTTGCCATTATCCCTGATACGCCATTTTATTTTAGTCAAGAGCCGACAGGGGGCGAACGTGGCGGAGCAACGTTTGCCATAGCGTGGCTACCCGAATCAGGCACGCCCATTTGCGAAAGCTATGTCAACCTAATCCCCACCGCACAAGGCGGTACGCACGTCAATGGGCTACGCACGGGCATTACGGACGCACTGCGTGAGTTTTGTGAAATTCATAGTCTTTTGCCCAGAAACGTCCGCCTAACCGCCGATGACGTGTGGGACGGGGTCAATTATATTTTGTCCTTAAAATTTGCCGAGCCACAGTTTAGCGGTCAAACCAAAGAACGCTTATCAAGCCGTGAAGCGTCGCCACTGGTGCAAACCCTTGCCAAAGACGCATTTAGTCTGTGGCTAAACGCCCACCCCGACACCGCCAAAGCCATAGCCGAGCTTGCCATTAGTAAAGCAGGCAAACGGCTAAAATCCGCCCAAAAAGTCGCCCGCAAAAAAATCACCCAAGGCCCTGCCTTGCCGGGGAAATTAGCCGATTGTAAGGGCGAGTTTAAAGACGGAGCGGAACTGTTTTTGGTGGAAGGCGACAGTGCAGGCGGGTCTGCCAAGCAAGCCCGAGACCGCCATTTTCAGGCGATACTGCCCTTGCGTGGCAAAATCCTAAACACATGGGAAGTCTCGCACGACACCGTATTATCCAGCCAAGAGATACACGACATCGCCATTGCCATTGGCGTAGACCCAGCGTCTGACGATTTGTCCGAATTACGCTATGAAAAAATCTGCATTCTGGCGGATGCAGACTCGGACGGCTTGCACATTGCGACCTTGATTTGTGCGTTGTTTGTCAAGCATTTTCGCACGCTTGTGGAAGCAGGGCATTTGTTTGTTGCCATGCCCCCACTGTATCGCATTGACATCGGCAAGGACGTGCATTATGCCTTGGACGATGATGAATTGAACGCCATTTTGAAAAAAGCAAAATCCAAAGGCAAACCGCAAATTACCCGCTTTAAGGGCTTGGGCGAGATGAACCCCGACCATTTGCGTGAGACGACCATGAACCCTGATACCCGCCGTTTGGTGCAATTAGACATTGATGATTTTGCAAGTACCAGTGGCGTTATGGATATGTTACTTGCCAAAAAACGAGCGTCCGACCGCAAGGCGTGGCTAGAACGCAAGGGCGATTTGGCGGATTTGGCGGTATAAGATGACCGCTTGCCCCATTTTGTCCGCCTTGTCCGCCCTAAATGACGTGCCTTATCCTTTATATGTGGCGTGTAGTGGTGGGCGAGATTCGCTCGCTCTGGCGTATGGTTGTTATCTGTTGTATCAGCAGGGCAAATTGGATACATTACCCACGCTCCTGCACGTTCATCACGGTATGCAACAGGCAAATGACGACTGGGCGAGACTGGTGGGAGCGTGGGCGGACGAGCATGGATTTGACTGGCAAATTCTGCCTTTAACACTGACCAAAAAAACCGAAACATCAGCACGCACCGCCCGTTATCAAGCACTCATGGGGGCGATGACAGATGATGGCGTGCTACTGGTGGCTCATCATGCCGATGACCAAGCCGAGACGGTGCTTATGCGACTGATTAATGGAGCAGGCGTGCAGGGCTTATCAGGCATGAGAGCATGGCAAGCCAAAACCGTACAAGGGCGGACGATGAGCCTACATCGCCCCTTGCTCGGCGTATCTCGGCACGAGATTACCGCATTTGCCCACGCCCACGCCTTGCCCTATGTGGACGACCCGACCAATGACACAACCGACAACGCTCGCAGTCTTATCCGTAATGACATCTTACCACGCCTAACCGCCCTAAACCCCAAGGTTCGCCAAAACATCGCCCGCACCGCACATCTCATGAATGACGCTTACGCACTCATCAGCGAAACGGTGTTTGAATTGGTTAAAAAATGCACCCTTGATACGACCCACACGCCTTTTGTGAGCTGTTTGGACATTCATGCATTACGCACGCTGTCGGCACATGAGCAGTCGGCGGTGGTGCGGTTTTTTGTGCAAGCGGATAACCCCCTACCGCCCAGCTATCAGACCGTCAGCGATACCCTAGCATTGACCGCTCGCGATGATGGCGACCACAGTACAAAGATTTTTTGGCAAGGCGGTGATGATGGCGATGACGTGAATGGTAATGGCAGGGCGGTGGTGCTGTGCCGTTATAAAAATGCCCTGTATCGCTATCATCACGAGCTGTGGTTGTTATTACAAAATGAGATGAGTGATGACAAAATCGCCCTAAATTCATCTAAAATTATCCTAAAACAAAACGCCACATTTGCCATTTTTATGGATTTTCATGATGGTTTGCGTGAATTGTTGATGGATAAATCGGCTTATATTCGACCTGTTCGCCGTGATGAGCGGTTGCGGATTTATGAGCCGTATATGGATAAGGACGGTCAAACCCACATCGGCTTTACCAAATTAAGCGGTAAAAAACTCTACCAACGCCTAAGCATTCCCACATGGCACCGTGCTAATCTGTGGGGGTTGTATGTCCATGATGAGATGGTGCTTGTGATGAGCATGGATAAGTGGTGGCTGACTGACAATGCTATGTTCCATGCCTTGCGTGGGGCGTTTGATGATGGACGGTGGGGGCGGACGTTGCTTGTGGTGGATAGAGTGTGAAAGTTTTGCACAATTGGGGCATTTCATGTAAAATGGCGGATTGGTTAGAATTTTAAAAGAGTGATAATAGGACAATACATGACGGACTTTCACGCATTACAAAATAAAACGGTGGTATTCATCGGTGGCGGTAACATGGCAGGGGCGATGATTGGGGGGTTATTGACCGCCAAACGTTGCCATGATTTGACCTTGACCGTTGGCGTGTCGGACAAAAATACCGATAAGAGAGAATGGTTCGCCAGTCAAGGCGTATTGACCGCCACACCTGACACCGCCCATGAACTCATCACAAAGGCGGACGTGGTGGTGCTTGCCGTTAAGCCCCAAGTGCTGATGGACGTTGCCCCAAGCCTTGCCCCATATTTGGCGGATAAGCTCGTCTTGTCAGTGTTGGCAGGCGTGCCATGTGCGACACTCCAACGAGCCTTAGGCTGTGGGCGTGTGGTGCGTGCCATGCCAAACCTACCGTCTGCGGTGGGAGCAGGGGCGACAGGGCTGTATGCCGATGAGACGGCAAGCCCGTCCGATAGGGACGTGTGCGAGGCAGTCATGACAAGCTGTGGCGTGGCGGTGTGGGTGGACGATGAGACCAAACTGCACGCTGTTACGGCGGTGGCAGGCTCTGCTCCTGCGTACTTTTTTTATGTGCTAGAACACATGACCGCCCAAGCGGTGGCGATGGGGCTGACTGCCGATGATGCTCATCGTTTGGCGGTGCAGAGCATGATAGGGGCAGGACTGCTTACCAAAGATGGCGACCCACAGGCACTGCGTATGAGCGTAACATCAAAAGGCGGAACGACCGCACAGGCGTTGGCTTCGTTAGAGCGTGATGACGTCGGCGGTGCGTTTGGGCGGGCGATGGTGGCGTGCTATGACAGAAGTGTGGAGCTAGGTGCGTTATTTGATGATAAATAATTTAAATTTTACTTCATTCCCAACTTAAAATAGCAACTTATTAATTTTTTAATCATTATTTTGGATTGTAGGGGCAGTTTATTCGCCCTTGATAAATCAATTACTTATAAGTTGAGAATGGAGTAAATATAATCATTTAACTTCAAAATACGCCAATTAACGGTAAGGTGCGTATTACGCACCAATAAGGTTTTTTATTTAAAAGGTGCGTGGTACACACCTTGCCATACTAAAATTTAATCACAATTTGCCAATATTATTTAACCCACATCATTTTAACAATGACTGATGATAGAAACTACCACTTATGAATGAACCGATTACCATTATTTTTAATGTCGTTGTCAATTTTGCCTTAATCATTTGTTTTTTAAGGTTTATGTTTCAGTTCGCTGAGATTGACCCCAAGCACCCTTATGCCAAAGTTACCTACATGCTCTCGGCGGTGGTTACGCTGTTTGGGCGGATTTTTCCTGATTTGGGTAAGGGGCGATTTAGTACATCGGCGGTGGTGCTGATGTTGCTTTTGACTTTTATCAAGATTGCGGGCATGGCGAGCATTTTGGGTAAGCCCATGACTCCGCTTGTGCTGTTTTTTAGTGGCAGTTTGACAGCGATACTCTCGCTCATTGACATGTTCCAGTACATCGTGCTTGCGTCGGTCATTCTAAGCTGGGTCATCATGCTGTTTCAGGTCATGCACCCACTCATGGAGCTTATCATGCAGATGGCAGAGCCAATTGTCGCCCCATTTCGCAAAATCACGCCCAATCTGGGCATGCTTGACTTTTCGACATTGGTTGCCATTTTGGTGCTGGCACTTTTGGAGATGGGCATTCGCATTGTGGGCGGTAATATCTTGTCGGCATTGGTGTAGGCTTGCCTTTGATTTTTACATTTATATAAAAATTAGCACATAAAGTACACAATACCTTGTCCAAATTTTGTTAGAATAAAGCTAAGTTTAAGGACTTACCATTCATTTATTTACTTTGGACTATTTTGGAGAATGCCATGTTAGATAATGCCGACCACACCATGAACGACCTATTTGCTCAGCTTGGTCTGCCAAATTCAGACAGTGAGATTGATGCTTTTATCAAGGCAAACCAACTGCCAGAAGGCGTAACCTTAAAAGAAGCTCCGTTTTTTGATGAACAGCAGCTCATGTTTATCCAAGAAGAGTGGAAATTGGATGCTGTGTGGGCGTTGGTGATTGATGAGCTAAACACTCGTTTACATGAAGACAATAAGCCTGCTTGATTTAACTGCTTTATTTGCATGATGTTAAACACCGTTTTATGCGGTGTTTTTCGTTTTTGGAATAAGCAATGACTTATCGTGCATATCACTTTTTGGGTAAAGTTTGCGATAATTGCCCACGTTTTTATGATTTGGAATAAGGGCAGTTCATGCTATCACAATTTGATAATAATGATTGGATTATCATTGTCTTTTTTGTGCTTGGGGCGTTGTTGCATGGGATTACCGGTTTTGGTTATCCCATTGTCGGCACGGCAATTATTGCCAGTTTTTATGAATTGAAAGTGGCGGTGGCGATGGTGGTTGTGCCGTGTATTGTCTTAAATCTCATCATGCTACGTACAGGCGGGACGATTATTGGCAATACCCTAAAATACGGCAAAGAGTATTTTTGGCTGTTTTTGACAAGTTTTATCGGTGGGATTATTGGTGTTAAGCTGTTATTGCTATTCCCAGAGAGTTATTTAAAAATTTTTTTGGGTGTTACACTGATTTTTTATGTCATTACCCAGTACACCAAATATCGCATTAAATTTAAAAAAGACAATCTTACGATGGCAATTTTTGGGTTTATTGCAGGGGTTATCGGCGGTGTTACCAATGCCATTGTGGCGTTTTTGATGGTTTATTTGTTGGGGACTGACCGCACCAAACATGAGATGGTGATTGTTAATAATATCAGCATTTTGATTACCAAGATCATTCAAATCGTCATGCTTGCCCCTGTGATTATTGGGTTTAGCAATAAGCAAATGTGGCTACTTGGCATTGTGATTTTTATTTCGCTATTTTTTGTGTATATCGGCTCATATATTAGAAATAAACTCTCCCAAGAGATTTTTAATCATGCCATTGCTGTGATGTTGCTGGCGTTGGGCGTTTATGCGTTGTGGCAGGGCATTCGGATTTTGTAAAAAGCTTGAAAACAAAAAAACGGTTCAATGTTGAACCGTTTTTTATGCTTGTACGATGACTTAGAAACGACTGCTTAGGGTAAGCTGTACACGGTCGCCATCTGACTTTTCGCTTTTAAAGTAGTCATAATCTAGGATGACTCGGTTTCTTGGGTCGATCTGATAGCTGGTGCCAACGCTGGCTTGGATTTTGTCTTTGCTAGTCTCCCATGCATCAAAAGCGACATCGGTGTTGGTGCCTGAGTAAGCACTGGTAACGGTGGCGTCTTGTTTAAAGACGTTGTCGTATTGTAGTCCTGCTTGGACTTGCCATTGGGGGCTGATTTGATACTGGGTATCTACACCAATGGTGCCTTGCCAACGGGTGGCATCGATGTCTTTGACTACCACAACACCGTCATCAAAGTGGGTATTGTCATGCTGATATTGATGATAGCTGACCCCGATGTATGGCTTGATGCTGGCGTTGGGGCTTAGAGCGTGTGATGTGCCAAGGTGGATACCGCCAGCATAGAGCTGACCGTCATATTTTTGTTTGGCACGGGTGTTGTTTTTGGCATCACTGCCCAACACACCTGCTTTTGCCCATAGGGTGCCTTTGATGTTGTTACCTACATCGCCATTAACACCCACAGTTACGGCGGCGACGTCTGTTTTGATGTTGTGATTGGTGTTGCCGTTTTGCTCATCCAGTTCAAGGCGACCTAGGTCAAGCTGTAAACCTAAGCCAAAACGCTCGCCTGTTTTTGCCACGCCAATGCTTTGGTTTCGAACTTCACGCTCGCTTTGACTGCTTGGCAGGTCAAGCTCATATTCTTGATAGGTGCTTTGTAGCCACACGCCATTGGGGGTGTCTGCCATGTTTTTGGCAAAATTGGTCGCTTGGGTGCTACTTTGCTCGATGGCGTGGACGGCGTTGTTGGCATAAAAAGCAGGGTCAAGGGCAAATAAGGCTTCGTTATATCTGTCGCCAATCACGGCAGGCGTGCCAGATGTGTTAAGCAAGGATTTGTTGGTTGCCATTGACATTTTGTTGGCAAAACCTATGGCAAAGGCTTTCTCGTTGGTGGTAAGTGTGCCTGCATCATCTTTGGTATCTAGTTCGCTAAGCACTTTGTCTATGTTTTGCTCAACCATACGTCGCCCGATGCTGGCATTGCTACCACTGCCCATGTTGGTCAGTTTGTTGCGTTTGGCACTGACGACCACATCAGTTTTGGTGGTGGCATCAGGCGTGGTCTTGCCATCGGTGCCGACTGTGCCACTGTATTCGGTTTTGATGATGCTAAATAGGGCGTTGCTGGATGTGACGGTGTCAAAAGTACCGCTTAGCTCGCCTGCTCTTAGCACGGTGCTTTTTGAACCGGTCTCTTTGATGAGTCCATCTTGGATTTCATCATACAAGTCCAGCGTGCCGTCCAAAGTGGCTTTTTCGGTAACGGTCAAAAGATTACCAAATTTGGCTTTAAAGGTGCTGTTGCCATCCATGGTATAAGTGCCATGAATGCTTAGATTGCCTTCGTTATTGACCGTACCACTGGTTTGTCTGACGTTGCCCGTTGTGCCATAGCCTGTCAGCTCGCCACCTGTGACATTGATGACTGAGTTGCCGTTATTGCCGTTGATTTCAAGTACGCCTTGCTCAACGGTGGTGGCACCTTGATAGGTGTTATTGCCTGTTAGGACAAGTTTGCCATCACCAGCTTTGGTAAAGCCGTGCTCACCTTTGATGTCGTTAGAGAAAACAGACACGGTGTCTTTGTCTGTGACATCTAGTACGACATTATCCCAATAAAAACCGCCATAGCCTTGGGTGGCAGCGATGGTGTCTAACAGTCCCCAGCCGCTTTCATGCGTGATGTTTTTGCCACCGATGTTTTTGATGGTGCGACGTTCATGCCATGAAAGGTCTGCTTCCACATAATACTTGTCTTCATAGGTATAGTGGTCGATATCATTTGGCTTGACATCAACTTGTTTGAGTCCTTTGTATGTTGGACTGCGTTCTTTGATGTCGTCAAAATCTTGGGCAGTGCTAAGCAGGGTCTGCACCAGATTTTCATTTTTCATCCAAGAATAAGCCCCCTTGACCAGTAGGGCGGTGCCTGTGACACGAGCGGTGGCAGGAGATGTGCCTTGATAGCTGATGAGCTCGCCCGTGTTGTCATGGCTGATACTGGTGGATGGTGCTGATAGGCACCACTCGGCAGCATCGCCACAGTGGTTGGCTTGGTAGAAGTCTTCACGGGGTGATGACACCGCCAAAAAGCCTTTTTTAAAGTCGGGGTTGAGCTCGGGAGCGAGTCTTTCGCCATAGGTTGTGTCTTTGCCTTCATTGCCTGTGGCATGGATGAGTAGGGCATCTTTGTTGATAATGAGCTCATGAATGGCTCGAACCTGCGGATGTTCACTGTTTTTGGTATCGCCATCAGGGGTGTGTGCCTTGGCGGTATTTAGCCATTGGTTGTCGCTTTCGTTGGCATCTGGCACATAGCCCCATGAGTTATTAAAAATCTGAACGCCTTGGGTCTCGCTAAGTTTTAGCATGGCGGTAAATTCATCGCCTTCATTGCTTTTGTCGCCATCGGTATAAGCGTGAATGGTGGCATTGGTCATGCCGTTATTGCCTGCGATGATGGCTGCCATCTTAGAGCCGTGTGAGTCGACAGGTTTGTACTGTGCATAAGGCAGGTGATTGGTGCAGCGGTTGCTGTCAGAACAATCCACTAAGTTGGTGCCACTTAATCTTGCTCCGATAAGGTCAAGGTTCTTAGGATAGATGCCACTATCTATTACACCTACGTTAAGCTCGGTGGTATCGATGCTACTTTTTAGCTCGTGTAGTTTGTTGGCGTATTGCTGTTGGTTGAGTCCATAAAAAATCTCTGATTTGTTGCCAGCGGTTTTGTTCTTGTTTTTAACCCAAAAATCCATATCGGAGTAGCCAGTGATGGTTTCTGCTCGGGCGGTGGGCTGAGCGATGTTGGCGTGACGCTCATAAGTGGGTTGTTGTTTTTTGATGACATCATCATCCGTGGGGGCGACATAGGCACGAGCTTCGGTGATGGCGATTTGCTCGGCAACGGCTTCTGTCTGTGCTTTTATCGCTTTGGCACGGTTTAGTGCTTCTTCGGCAGTCGCCACAGCGGTTTTGGCGGCATTGATGGCATCATTATCAGAGCTGATGGCTTGGGCATCTGCAAGTGCTTTTTTGGCATCCGTTAGGGCTTGTTCTGCTTGGGTCTTAGCCTGTACTGCTTGGGTTTGGGCGACTTTGGCATTGGTTAGGGCGTTTTCAGTGCTAATCAAGGCAGCCGCCTGCTCGGTGGCAGTGTCAGCGGTTTGTTTGGTACCATCTAGTTTGTCTGCGATGTCATTTGTCCGCTGATGAATGTCTTTGGCAGTGGCGATGATGGTGTTGATTTTATTCGTATTGTGGTTTTGTTGTTGGGTGTTGTGATTATCAATGACGCCCTGTGCCTGTGTGATAACCTGCTCTGCTTGTTGTTTGGCTTGTTGGGCTTGTTCTAAGGTTGTGTTGGCATCGTTTAGAGCATGCTTAGCACGATTGATGGCATCTTGGTTGCCTATGGTGTTAGCAACTTGCAAAGCACTTTGGGCTTGGCTGATGGCACTTTGGGCTTGGCTGATGGCACTTTGGGCTTGACTGATGGCAGTTTGGGCGGTTTGCTTGGCACTTTGGGCTTGGCTGATGGCAGTTTGGGCGGTGGTGGAACTGCCTGCTTGGGTTTGGGCTTGCTTGGCTTGGTTGTTTGCACTGCTAAGTGTGTCGGTCGCTGTTTTGTTGGTGGCGACGGCGTTGTCAATTTGGGCATTTGCCTGTGCCAGCTGTTTTGCTTCTTCTTCGGCACGTCTGGCGGCCTCTTCTTCGGCTTTTTTCTTAGCCTCTTCTTGGGCTTTTGCTTGTTCAGCGTTTAGGTGATTTTCCTTAGCGATGCGTGCCTGTTCTAACAGTTCATTAGCCTGTACTTTGGCAGCTTCAAGTTCGGCAAATAACTGCTTGGCATGAGCCTGCTTTTGGGCTTCAAGTTTGGCAAGTTCCGCTTTTTTGGCATTATCATTGTCAAGCCCTGCTTGATATTTTTGTTTGGCAAGTGATTGAGCTTCTTTTTCAATTTCTAGCCAAGCGTGGTATTTGTTATTGATGGTATTTTGTAGGTCGTTTGCTTGATTGGCAAGATTGGCATCGGCGATTTGAGCGGTCTTTATCGCTTCTTTGGCATGTTTGATGGCATCGCCGTAGACGTTTTTTTTTTTTTTTGCACGCTTGTGTGCGTCTTTGGCACTGATGGCAAGTGGGTCGGCATGATTGATGATAAGATTGGCATGTCGTGTGGCATTCATGTCATCATCAATGGCACAGCCTGTGGCACTCATTGCCACAAAAACCGATACGGCAAGGGGTCTTAGGATAAAACGATGGTTGATGTTCATACAATTACCTATGTATACAAAATGAATGTTTACAGACCATTCCATTGTAACACTTTTTGGTCGCTTTTGTAAAAAAGATTAAGTCAATTTAAGTGCATTCTTTGTATAAAATGACTAAACATGGGCAAAATCCATCACGATACGCCATTTTTGCGTTTGTTTTCAAAAAACAACATATCCACCACCACAAGCCCCATGCCCACCATAATGCCAATATCGGCAATGTTAAACACAGGATAATGCCACACATCGGCATAATGAACATGAATAAAATCAATGACATGACCATACAAAAAACGGTTAATGACATTGCCAATGGCTCCACCCAGCACAAGGGCAAGCCCCCATGCCAGAATTTTGGCATTTTTGGGAATTTTGCGAAGGTAGACCATGATGAATGCTGATACCAAAAGCCCCAATGTGGCAAACAACCACTTTTGCCAACCACCTTGATTGGCAAGAAAACTAAACGCCGCCCCACGGTTGTAGGCAAGCGTCCAGTTTAAAATCGGCTCAATGACGCTTACGCTATTGCCTTCTACCACAAGCCATTTTTCAAAAAAAATCTTGGTCGCTTGGTCAAGGATAAGTACGACAAGCCCAATAAGATAATAAAGCGTGGCTTTATTGGCGTTGGGCTGTATCGGTGGGGTGGTGCTGTTTTGGGTATTTTCTGACATAATAAAAATTTCTTAAAGTTTTTTGGGTGATAAGGTGTGTCATCAAGCATTTCTTTTTTGGCAATAAAATAAGTCATTGTCCGTTTATTTTTTGCCTTGCTTTTTAATGGGGCGTAGGTGCATATTACGCACCTTACTATCATAAGGGCGAATGTCATTCGCCCCTTGTATTATAATACCTAAAACAAAACCCCATTATAAGCAACCATAATGGGGTTTGTGAGAAAGTAGCGTTGTTTCGCCCCTTGTGCTTAAAAGCACGCAGTGTAGATGTTAGCCTACTTTCTCATCCATCATCACCCCGAATGGTATCTTAGGCACGTTGTTGTAGCCTGTATTCACAAGGTTGGAGGTTTATATGGATGATCCATTAAATCTCTTTCCAAACTAAAAATAAACCCTTATAAGTATTGGGGTTGAAGTTTTTAAAAATCCATAAAAATCAGGGTTTGGAAAGAAGTCTATTATACTACATTGGTATTGATGTTGCCAAACATAAGTTTGATGTTGCTGTTAAA
>ERZ1023310.99-NODE-99-length-24004-cov-184.578563_pt1 | contig 24004 bp, 24 predicted proteins | sample MGYA00380476_ERZ1023310 | MGnify/ENA primary metagenome ERZ1023310 (study PRJEB33173, sample SAMEA4830346) | metagenome | study: EMG produced TPA metagenomics assembly of the PRJEB25223 data set... | reverse complement strand
GTATTTAACTTAAGCAGTTGCCACAAAAACCAAACCTGAAAGGGTTTGGTTTTTTTATTGGGCAGAGAGTGTAAAAAAATGTGCTGGATTGACCAACACATTTATTACATTTTGTATTTTAATTTAAAAGACTAGATAGTCAGTGAATCCAAATACTTTTCGGCATCAAGTGCAGCCATACAGCCAGTACCTGCCGAAGTGATGGCTTGTCGATAAGTATGATCAGCAACATCACCAGCGGCAAAAACACCATTGATATTGGTTGCTGTTGCATTGCCGTTTAATCCGCTGTTGACAACGATATATCCATCTTGCATATTTAATTGACCATCAAATAGTTTGGTATTTGGTTTATGACCAATGGCAACAAACAGACCCATAATGTCTAACTGTTTGATTGAGCCATCTTGAGTGGACTCAATCATAATCCCCGTTACGCCCATGTCATCACCAACGACTTCTTTGATTTGATGATTCCATTCTATTTTAATACTACCATCTTTAACTTTTTCAAATAACTGGTCTTGTAGTATTTTTTCGGCACGCAAAGTATCTCGGCGGTGTATCAAAGTAACTTCGCTGGCAATATTTGATAAATATAAAGCTTCTTCAACAGCGGTATTACCGCCACCGATAACAGCAACTTTTTGATTTTTATAAAAAAATCCATCACAAGTTGCACATGCTGAAACACCTTGACCCATGAACTTTTGTTCAGATTCAAGTCCTAGGTACTGTGCGGTTGCACCTGTAGCAATAATAAGGGCATCGCAGGTATAGACACCGTTATCGCCCACTAGTGTAAAAGGGCGATTGTGTAAATCCACTTGGGTAATACTGTCATAAATGAGCTTGGTGCCAAAGCGTTCGGCATGGGCTTTCATTCGCTCCATCAAGCCGTTGCCCGTCAGACCATGTGCATCGCCTGGCCAATTATCAACTTCAGTGGTGGTGGTTAGCTGTCCACCAACTTGTAAGCCTGTAATAATGACGGGGTTTAGATTAGCTCGGGCGGCATAAACGGCTGCAGAATATCCTGCAGGACCTGAGCCAAGAATGATAAGGCGATGGTGCTGTGACATAGAGGCACTCCTAATTTAAGTAGTTAATTTGTGCCTTAGTATATAAGACCGATTGAAATAATTGCAAGAAAAAAGCCCAAATCAAGCTGTTTTGGGCTTTTTAATGAAAAGATGGTTACTTTGGGTAAAGCGAAAATCAGTCTAAGAATGCAAAATGATCAATATCCATCTGCATCATGGTTTCGCTTGGCACGGTCATACTTTCAGCATGGGCTGAACTGCGTGGTAGAATTTTTTCAAAGTAGAATTCAGCCGTTTGAGTTTTAGCAATATAAAACTCTTTGGGCTGCCCTCCGCCATTTTTGATTTTATCAAATGAAACGGCTGCCATGCGTGCCCAATGATATGCCATCATCACATAGCCTGAATACATCAAAAAGTCATCAGAAGCTGCCGAAACAATATCACGGTCTTTACGAGCAGTCAGCAATAAGCGAGCAGTCAGCATATTCCATTCAGCACACAGTTTGGTCAGCACCCAAACATATTTTCGCATTTCTTTGTCAAGTGCATATTCACCACACCATTTCATAATGCCAGCAGTATAATCACGAATCGCTTTACCGCCACCATGTAATAATACCTTGCGACCTAATAAATCAAGTGCCTGTACGCCTGTCGTACCTTCATACAATGTTGCAATGCGTGCATCACGAGCGATAAGCTCCATGCCTGATTCTTTGATATAGCCGTGTCCGCCATAGATTTGTTGGCCATGCTTGGCAGCTTCAATACCAAGTTCAGTTAAAAACCCTTTTAAGATGGGTGTAAAAAACCCCATTTTATCATCCCACTTTTTGATGGCGGTCTCATCACCTTTAGCAACCGCTTCTGCCAACTTGTCAGCATATCGTGCGGTATGATAAATCATGGAGCGAGCACCTTCGGCAAACGCTTTTTGGGTAAGTAGCATACGGCGAACATCAGCATGATGAATGATGGCATCGGCTGGTTGATTTGGCTCTTTGACACCTGATAAAGCACGCATTGAGCGACGCTCTTTGGCATAGGGCAGGGAGTTTTGAAATGACAGCTCTATATGTGCCAAACCTTGGATACCTGTACCAATACGAGCAGTATTCATATAAGTGAACATGGCTTTAAGCCCTTTATTTGCTTCGCCAATCAAAAATCCAGTCGCACCATCAAAGTTGATAACACAAGTAGCAGAAGATGTGATACCCATTTTATGTTCAATAGACCCGCAGACAACAGCATTTCTCTTATCCGCTTCGCCATCGGCATTTGGTAGGAATTTGGGTACGATAAACAACGAAATACCTTTAGTGCCTGCAGGTGCATCAGGCAGTCTTGCTAAAACGATATGAATAATATTCTCGGTCAAATCATGCTCACCTGCAGAAATGAAAATTTTACTGCCTGTGATTGCATAACTGCCATCTGCATTTGGTACCGCACGAGTTTTCATCTGATTTAAATCAGTACCGCACTGTGCTTCTGTCAAACACATGGTGCCAGACCACTCACCTGAGATAAGTTTTGGCAGATAAACGGATTTTTGTTCATCATCACCGTATTGTAAGATGGTATTGATAGAACCTGTCGTTAAACCAGGATACATTGCCCATGGCCAGTTGGCAGTACCCATCATTTCTGATTTAATCAGATTTAAAGACATAGGCAGGTTCATGCCACCAAATTTTTCTGGGTAGCTGATTGCTTGCCAACCACCTTCAACAAATTGCTGATAAGCTTCTTTAAAGCCAGTTGGTGTCGTCACTTCCCCATCTTTAAAAGTACAGCCTTCGGCATCGGCAGGCTGATATAGCGGCGCTAAGATATTTTCAGCAAAATCTGCAAAGCCTTCTAGTATCATATCCACCGACTCAGGATCTGCAGCGGCACCATTATCCAGTGTTTTGTAATGTGCTTGATAGTCAAGCATCTCATTCATTAAAAATTTAATATCACGCAAAGGGGCTTTATAAGTTAACATGAAATATCCTTTTATGTTCGATTTATCGGGCGTGTGAGTACTCAAAAACCACTTGAGATGCTTTTACTATACAGAGATTTTAATGTTTATTAAAGGGCTAAAATAATATATATAACTTATTTTCATAATAAACAATATTTATTATAATTATTTTTTATTAAAGTATAAAAAATACGATGCCAAATCAGCCATAACTGCCCATAAGTCATACAATGAGTTTTTGGTTTATCTCATAATTTACAAGCCCCGCCTTCACAACCTTCATCATTGATGCTATCAATGCCACCTTCAACCGCTATGCCATCAAAGTCATCAAATAGGTCATCTAAATCATCAAATAGCTCATCGGCTTGGGTTTGAAGTTGTTCGGTCATATTATTTCTCCAATCAAAGTAAAATTAAAACGGTAAAATCAAAATTGCACTTGGGATAAGTCGATTGTTTTGCCTGTCCATTGTTCAAAAGACAGTTTTGCTTGCTGGATTAGCATACCAAAACCATCAGAGATATCAGCACCTTGTTGTTTAAAATGTGTTAAAAATGCCGATGGTTTGCCATACATCATGTCATAGGCAAAACTTGCCGAGCAGCCACCCAAATCAAGTATTTGTCCTGTTGTTGTGGCAGAAGTGGCATTAATAATCACATCAAATTTTCCACCAGTCTTTAGCTCATCAAGTGAATGAGCGCTGAGTTTATCGGACTGAAATTCATTCACCAAATTTGTTGCTTTCAAAAAAGTGCGATTAAAAATACTGATGTATGCACCCGCCTCTAGTAGTGGTAAAATGACGCCCCGTGCCGCACCACCTGCACCGATAAGGGCAATTTTTTTGTTATCCAGCTCGATTGCCTGTGCGTACAAATCTGCAACCAACCCACGACCGTCAGTGTTATCACCATACAGACCTTGTTGGTCTTGTAAAATGGTATTTACCGCACCTGCAGCAAGGGCATGCGTACTTAGGCGTCCGTTTGATTTAATCATATCAAATGCCATTTCTTTAAAGGGCAGGGTAATATTTGCTCCCACACCGCCCCCAGCAAAAAAAGCAGACACAACGGCGGTAAAGCTGTCTGCATCATTGGGGCAATATTGTTTTTGATAGCTCACAGACAGCCCAACACTGCGCGCAAAGGCGGTATGGATTTGGGGGCTTTTTGAGTGACTGATGGGATTGCCAATAACGATAAAATGTTGCATCATTTGGATTTTTGGTCGACTAAAATGGTCAAAGGTTAATTTTATCAAAATTCGTTGCCAATGGGGTGGAGTCTATGGGCTTTTATGTTAAAATTAGTAAAATTTTATTGATGGCAATATCATGACAAGCGACCAACCTACGAACAACGCCAACATATTCTCCAAAAAAATTCGTAAAACTTGGCTGATTTGGGCAATCATCTTGGCGGTATTTGTGATATTGTTTTTAACTTTTCGCCCCATCACCAAAGATGACGCATTGGTCAAAGATGATGGTGAGGTCAAGGTCTATGAGCCTGTCGTCTATGATACTGCCACATGGCAAAAGGCTGCCAAGACAAGCAATGAGATTGAATCACTAAAAGCACAGCTTGGCAGCACTGCCACAACAGAAGAGGCACTTGATTTTTATGGTAGGCGTGCGACTCGTTATCGCTTTAGTACGCCGTATGAGCCACCGCTTTATCTCATTGAGTCAGAGAATTTCTTGGAGGTGGTTTGGTATTATGCTGCGTCCACTGACGATGAGGCAACCAAAGCGCAGTCTTTAGATTTTGCCAAGCGTGCTTATCGTATGATGAGTATGCTTGACCAAAATACAGGCGCACATGTCGTGCATCAAATACTTCACGGTATCGCCATGGGATCTCAGCGTGTTGGTATGCTCAATCTTGAGCAGGCAGATTGTCAAGATTACCGTTGCCAAATTGTCCTGCATAAATAAATGGCTATGGCAAAGTTTTATCAGTATTTCAATCGCACTTTGGTGACATCAGATGATCATATGGATGATCGAGCCTTTGCCTTTGGTGACGGGTTTTTTAGCACCATCGGCGTACACCAAGGCCAGATACTGTTTGCTCAATTACACCACAACAGAATCACGCATGGCTTAACTGTTTTTAAGCTCAATTTGGATGTTGATGAGATGATGATTTGCTTAAGTGAGCTTGCCCATCAAATGACAGAAGGTATCATCAAAATCATCATTACTCGGCCAAGGCAAAGCATGCGTGGCTATGGTTTTTTGTCAGTGCAGCCCGCCCAAGTGTTGATTAAAGTGATGTCATCAGCGATTTATCAAGGCGTATCGTTTATCAAAGGTATACCTATTCAGCCAACCATGCCACGCCAAATGGTCTGCTTGACACACAAGCTATCTCATCGCCCACCGCACTTAGCAGGAATGAAGCTGATTGGTGCCACAGAACAGGTTTTTGCACACGCAGAGCTGCTTTATCGTCAGAGCGTAGATAATGGCATCTTAGATGGTTTGGTTGGCAATGTGCATGGTGAATGGATTTGTGCGACGATGGGGAATGTGTTTTATCGTCTTGGGCAGAATTGGTACACGCCGTTGGTTGATAAATCAGGCGTCTTGGGAGTTATGCGATGTGCCGTTATTCAAAGTGGGCTGCTTGGTGATGTTAAAGAGCGTTTATTTACCAATGCAGATCTTGATTTAGTCAATGGCTTAATCACGACCAATGCAGTTCGTGGCATGACCGCTATGTCAATGCTTAATGGGCGTCAATTGACGCATCTTTTGGGCTGATTTATCCATCTATCATGAAGTGAGTTTGTGACATGTGCTAAATTTATGGTCATTGGTCACAAATTTTTGCTACAATAAATAAAATATCTATAGCAGACCGATTATGACAGCTTCCAAAAACCCACAAAAACCGCATCAAACACCAAAGCATAGGCGTTCATCAAGACACCTAAAAACCCAAGCTTCATCTAATTCACCTTTTAGAGCTGTACTTTTAATGACGGCTTTGGTTACCACATTGGTTGTACTTTTTGTCGTGTATCAGTCAATTTATGCAACGACTGGTCATCCAGAGCATATACTTACGGTGGATAAAGGCGAGACTTATCACAGTCTTTTGAGTAAAAAACCTTGGTCAGATGCATTTTTGAGTTCGGCGTTTGTGACTAAGGCATATGTGGCACTTGCCACAGATAAGTCGCTACAAGCTGGAAACTATCAAGTGCCAGCAGGTGCTAGCCTTGCTCAGATGATTCGTATTTTAAGTCAGGGCGGGATGGCGACTGAATTTAGTTTGCGTATCATTGAGGGTAAGACGGTTAAAGAGTTGTATCATACGCTTAAGACGACCGATGGTGTGGTTTTGAAAGTTCTTACCCCGCCTGCAGATGGCTATAGTTGGACAGATGTGGCGCGTGATAATAAAGCGGTGGCACAAGCACTTGAGATTGAATCACCCAATGGCAATTTAGAGGGTATGTTTGCACCAAATACTTACCAATTTTCACATGGCACAACTGATTTAGAAATTTTAAGACGCTTATATCAAGATCAGATAAAAATTTTGAATAAAGCTTGGGAATCTCGTGATGAAACTTTGCCTTATCAGACACCATATGACGCACTGATCATGGCAAGCATCATCGAAAAAGAAACGGGCATTAAACAAGAACGACAAATGGTTTCAGCGGTGTTTGTCAATCGTCTGCGTCAGGGCATGAGACTGCAAACAGATCCGACAATCATTTATGGAATGTTTGACCGTTATGATGGTAAGATTTATCGAAGTAATATTGCCGAAAAAACAGATTATAATACCTATCAAATTGATGGTTTGCCACCAACGCCCATCGCATTACCTTCGGCAGCTTCCATCAAAGCAGCCATGCACCCTGCTGATACCGATGTGATTTATTTTGTGGCAACAGGCAATGGGGGGCATACTTTTAGCCGCACCTATCAAGAGCATCAAAAAGCTGTGGCAGAATATCGTGCTTTTATGAGTGATAGTAATCAATAAAAGGGTAAGTGCATGCAAGGGAAATTTATCAGTTTTGAGGGTACTGAGGGCGTGGGTAAAACCACGGCAATTGAAGCGCTCATTACTCGTTTGGTGGATCGTGGCATACAAGTCGTACACACACGAGAGCCAGGTGGTAGTGAGCTGGCCGAGCAGTTGCGTCAACTATTTTTAAATCCGAATGCCAATATGAATGCCGACACAGAGATTTTGCTGATGTTTGCTGCACGCAGTGATCATTTGCATCAGGTGATTTTACCTGCAATCAAATCAGGTAAATGGGTAGTCAGTGACCGCTTTTTTGATAGTACGGTGGCTTATCAAGGTTTTGGGCGATATCACGGAAAACAAGCGGCATTGGCTAAGATTGAGCTTTTGATTGAGCAGTTTGTGCCCATTTATCCAGATGTGACGCTTTGGCTTGATTTGGATGTGGTTACAGGCATGCAGCGTGCCGCCAAACGCAGTGCTGCCGACCGATTGGAAGCCAACGACATTGCTTTTTTTGAGCGTGTGTATCAAGGTTTGGTATATCAGCACAGCCAGCACCCCAATCGTATTCATCGTATTGACGCCAATGGCACTGTGGCAGAAGTGGCGGTGCGGATAGATACCGCTTTGGGTCTTGATTGATTGCTTGATGATTGATTACTTAAACCAGTCAAGCCTGCAATCGGCGTATAAAATAACTGTAAAAATGCCATCTAAATGTGATAAACTACAAAAGATTATTCTGCTTTTTAAAATCTTGGCTAAAGCAGGTTCAATCGTATTCATCATAACCAAAAGTATTTAGCAAGGTGTCTTATGACAGATGCGTATCAACAAATCAAATCAACATTAAAAGGTGTCATGACCGCTTTAGTGACTCCAATGAAGCCAGATGGTTCGGTGGACTATGATACGCTTGCTCATCTGATAGATTGGCAGATTAATGAAGGGGTTAATGCCTTGGTGGCGGTAGGTACCACAGGTGAGGCGGCAACACTTGCAATTGATGAGCATATCGATGTCATTCGCTTTTTTGTGAAGCAAGTTGCAGGACGCATTCCTGTAATTGCAGGTACAGGCGCAAACTCAACGCGTGAAGCCATTGATTTAACCATGGCTGCCAAAGCATCGGGTGCTGATTTTGCTTTGCTGGTTGTGCCTTATTATAATAAACCCACCCAAGAGGGCATGTATCAGCATTTTAAGGCGGTCGCCACAGCAGTTGATATACCACAGATAGTGTATAATGTTCCTGGGCGTACCGTGGTTGATATGTGTGAAGATACGGTCAGTCGTTTGGCAGATATTGATAACATTGTTGCCATCAAGGATGCAACAGGTAATCTTGAACGAGGCATCAGTCTAATTCGCCGAGTGGGTGAGCGTATGGTGGTATTATCAGGCGATGATCCAACAGCACTTGAGCTGATAAAATATGGCTCAAAAGGTGATATTTCTGTTACCTCTAATATTGCACCCAAGGCGATGAGTCAAGCGTTTGGATTGGCACTTGAAGGTCGTTTTGAGGAAGCTTACCAAATTCATGATACTATTGTTCATCTACACCGTGATTTATTCATTGAGTCCAGCCCCCAGCCTGTCAAATATGCCTTACACAAAATGGGCAAAATTGGCATAGGCATTCGTTTGCCTATGGTTTGGCTGGCTGAACACTATCACGAAACCATTGATAATTCACTCAAAAAAGCAGGGTTGATTTAGTTTGAGTAATACTCGCTGACATGCTGATAAATATGGGTAATGACCAAATACAAGACAAAAGTGGAAGGTTTATGAAATTTTTAAAAATCACGGCTGGTGTGTTAACGGCTAGCATGATGTTGACAGGCTGCACAACAACCAAAAATATTCTGTCAAAGCGTAATAATGGCAGCTTAGATTATCGCAATGAAAAAAAACTGGTGCCTATTCAGTTGCCAGCACAACAACCAGCTGCAGAATTTACACCTTTGTATCATACACCAAATTCGGTGAGCCAGTTGCCAGATTTTATGAATGAATCAGGTAAGCAATATCAACTGCCAAGACCACCGAGCGTTAGGTAATATCGCTTAAAGCTTTGGATGACTTCCTAATTTATTAATCAAATGAGATTACCATGCAAAAACAAGCACTACTTTATACTGGAAAAGCCAAATCCGTTTATGAAACTGACCATTCTGACTATTTGATTTTACATTTTCGTAATGATGCCAGTGCATTTAATGGCGAAAAAATGGAAAGCCTTGACCGAAAAGGTATCGTTAATAATCGTTTTAATGCTTTTATCATGCAAAAACTTGCAGATGCAGGCATTGAAACGCACTTTGAAAAGCAGCTTTCTGATGATGAAGTTTTGGTAAAACGCCTAAAAATGATTCCTGTGGAAGCTGTTGTGCGTAACTATGCTGCAGGCGGTTTGATGAAGCGTTTGGGGCTATCTGAAGGTTTGCCATTATTACCACCAACCTATGAGCTATTTTATAAGGACGATGCACTTGGTGATCCGATGTTGAGTGAGTCAACCGCCATTGCTCTGGGTTATGCCACTGCTGATGAACTTGCCCAAATGCAAAGCCTGACTTTGAAAGTCAATGAAGTATTATCAAAACTGTTTGATGATGCAGGCTTGATGTTGGTGGATTTTAAATTGGAGTTTGGGTTATTCCAAGGTCGTGTGGTACTTGGTGATGAATTTTCGCCAGATGGCTGCCGCTTGTGGGATAAGCAAACCAAGAAAAAACTTGATAAAGATCGCTTCCGTCAAGGTTTGGGCGATGTGGTTGAGGGCTATGAAGAAGTTGCTCGCCGCATTGGTGTACCTTTGTAATTATTTACAGATTTTGAAGATAAAGCCATGTATTTTCAGATGTATAAAATTGTTACCTATATCCCTGAGCCTGATTTAGAAACGGTAAAGACTGCGATGTTTGAAGCTGGTGCAGGTCATTTTGGTCAGTATGAGCGTTGTAGCTGGCAGACCTTGGGCGTCGGTCAGTTTTGCCCCTTGGAAGGTGCTAATCCAACGATTGGTAAAATCGGGCAGGTCAGTCAGGTTTCTGAATGGAAAGTGGAAATGATCGTGCCTGAAAATAAGCTGTATGAAGTTGTTGAAGCTTATAAGCGTGCACATCCTTATGAAGTACCCGCCTACGAAGTCTATCAAACGGTAGATGTTGATAGTGATTAAGCTTACCAAATTAAATTAATTAGCCAATCCTGTCATAAGCCTTTGGAAATATTCAAAGGCTTATTGATATGATACGGTTTACTCATCTCATTTAGGCTGATGGCATATTAAAAACCAACAAATAATCGGATTAGATTAAAAGCATATAACAATAAGGTAAAGCGATGAAGTGGTGAAATAGTGATTTCATAATAATCCAAAAATGATAAAATCATGACATAGATTTTATTATTTTAATTAAATGAAATATAAAAAATAATAAATTTTATCATAATAGCATGAATGAATTTTAGGTGTTTTGGGTTGGTCTTTTATGCTATGATAGACCAATTTTTATGAAAATTTTGGAAGTGCCATGTCAACTTTGCTGAGTCATCACGAGTATCTTCGCCTCAAAAGTCAGGGCTTTAGCCATGTACCCTTAATCAAAAAACGCCTTATGGATGATGCTACGCCTGTGTCGGTTTTTGCCAATATCAGACAACTCAATCCCAAGGCATATCTGTTTGAATCGGTGGTTGGCGGTGAGCGTTTTGCACGCTACTCGATGATTGGTCTGGGCAAGGGCGTATATTTTGAATACCAAGATGGCGTTATGCGTGTGGGGTCAGAGCTTGTAGGTACGGTATCAAGTACCAAGACCGATCAGCCATTTGATGAGATTCGACGCTTCATGGGACAATTTAACATACCCACCAAAGACGATGTGCCAAATTTACCAGTTTTTAGTGGTGGTTTGGTGGGGTATTTTGGCTATGATTTGATACGCACGATTGAACCGACGGTTGGGCATTCTGATACGCCCAATCCTTTGAATTTGCCTGATTTGTGGCTAATGCTTTCTACAGAAGTGGTGATATTTGATAATCTTGAGCATACGCTTTCTATTGTGGTTTATGCCAATTGTGATGTTGAAAATGGCTATGAAGATGCACTTGGCCGCTTAACGAATATTGAAAATGTCCTAAATCAAAAGCCAGATTTGACCACCAAAGTGCATCCGATACCAAAATTTGTATCAGCCACAGGCGAGCAAAAATTTTGTGATGATGTCCAAAAAATCAAAGAGTATATTTTGGCAGGCGATGTCATGCAAGTCGTACCCGCCCAAAGATTGTCAGCCAAGTTTGAAGCAGATGCACTTAGTGTGTATCGAGCACTGCGTTATTTAAATCCATCGCCGTATCTATTTATGTTGCATGGTGAAACTTTTGGTACGACCAAATCACCGTTTGATATTATTGGTGCTTCCCCTGAGATTTTATCCCGCATCGAAAATGGTACAGTAACGGTCAGACCATTGGCGGGAACACGCCGCCGTGGCAGTGATATGGATGAGGATTTGGCACTTGAGCATGAGTTGTTAAATGACCAAAAAGAGATCGCAGAACATCTGATGCTCATTGATCTTGGGCGTAATGATATTGGGCGTGTCTGTGAGATTGGTTCAGTTAAAGTGACAGATAAGATGTTCATTGAACGCTACTCGCAAGTGATGCATATCGCCAGTAATGTTGAGGGGCGTGTACGCCAAGATGTCGATGCTTTAGATGTGTTTTGTGCGACCTTTCCAGCGGGTACTTTGTCTGGTGCGCCAAAAATCCGTGCCATGCAAATTATTGATGAAGTTGAGCCAGTGCGTCGCACCGTTTTTGGTGGGGCGATCGGATATCTTGGCTGGCATGGCAATATGGATACTGCCATCGCAATACGCACAGCGGTCATGAAAGATGGTCAAATCCATGTACAAGCTGGTGCGGGCGTAGTGGCAGATTCAGACCCTTTGGCTGAATGGGACGAAACCAACAAAAAAGCTTTAGCTCTTATCAAGGCGGTAGAGCTGGCGTGTAGAGGGCTTGAGATTTAGTATTTAATGATTTTGTAATTTTTGACAAATGCTCAAATTTATCTGAACAAAATCATCCCATGTGATTTGTTCAGATAAATGTTTTTTATAATAATTCTCTACCTGGCAAATCAACGGCCTGTCATCATAAATAGTGCATAATTTGGTCGTCTCATTAAAATGCAGACAAGTGCCATCACCGCGATCTAAATAAGCTGTTTGATCGCTTAAATGTACATTACGGCAGCATTGTCCGCAAGCAGTGCATGGAAATGGCAATAGACTCATTTTTTTGTTTTGGTTTTTAGCCAAGCTATAGTACTTGATTTATCGCCCATCTCGAAAGGAAGTTTGATATTTCTTCGAGTTGTTTCTTGCTTTAATATGATATTTTTTTCATATTCGTTCGAGCTTGCTTTTAGGGCACTCGCCAACGCGTGTAATTCTGCTGTGTTTAAATTAAATTCAATGCGAGCAAGTTCAGTAACATATCTATCAAGTTCGGCATTGATTTCCTTGATATGCTCAAGAAAATTATCATATTTGCTCTTTAGGCTATCTAGGTATTTCCAAACTTTTTTCATGATTGAGCTATGGTCAATAAAATAAGTCGTACCAAGCACAAGAAGTCCAGTCGCAAATGCACTGAGGAATGATGCAATAAGATCACCATAAGGCACCGCTGAGAGCAGTGTGATCAAATGCTGATAAAGCATTACGCCTAAAATGGTTGAAACAGTTGCCATCAAAATACGAATCACTTCGCGTGTCAGCTCACCCCAAGAAAGCTTGTTTGGGTTAAAAGTAATTAGCTTTACAACTTGCACAATATCTGTCCAAGATTCACGAAGCAACTTTCCTAGCTGCTTTGAGGTTGTGGCAAATATGTTGATAATTGTTGTAGAAAGACTGCTAAAAATTCCACTCAGCATATTGTCTTTAAATTTAGAGATAAACTCTTTGAATCTTTTTTTGACGCGTTCAATGACATTAAGAAATGCTTTTTTAGTTTCTTCCCAAAATTCGCTAAACTTAAAATTTTTTTTACAGCGATCAACGATCCTGGGAAGAAATTCCGTAAATTCAAACCAAATTTCAGCCAAAACCATGCCAATCATTTGTCGCTCAGTCATGCGTATGCCTTGACTTAGCGCATCTTCAGCAGTGTTTCTAAGGAATTTACTGCTACCATAATACGCTTGATTGATCTGATCGTTAATATCATTTCGGGCTTCAAAGTCTTTTTTACGCATCGCCTTTTGGTCGATGCTAGAAAGTGTACCAACTTCTTTTTGATAGTGCTGTAGTTTTCGTTTTAGCTCTAGCACCTCTTTGTTAGAAGCATTTTTTGGTAGATTTGCTAATTGTGTTTTGGTTTGGCAGATTTTTTTATTTAAATTTTCCACACTGTTTGGTAAAGAATCATCTAAAAATACATTGACTGGATTTTTATTTTTTCTAAGATTGATTTTGTCTAATGTGGATTGTAAATTTTTCGAACGGTTGGCAAGTTTAACCCCGTCTGATTCGGCAAGCAATCGACCTGGGTCATCATGAATCTCTTTGGCAGAAATGATATGATCCACATGATGTTTTTCTTGTGGTAACATGATTTTTGGCGATACACATCAAACAGCTTACCTGATTTTTTTAAGGCTTTATCTTGTCTGCCTTTTTCAATAAAACCTTGATCACGATGATAAGCGTAAGAATCATAGTCATCACGATTTTCATAAGCCAGTCTCTCCGTTTGAGTTGCCCAGACTCCTTGTCTGACATTGTGAATGGTATCAACATTACCACCCACTTTATCTTTAAACAAAACCAAATCCAGGCCAAAGGTCGTAACTAGGCTATGTGTTATGGTCTGATTTAATTCAGAAAGCCAATCAAATTGCTGAGCTTGCATATCGCCATCCTAAACAAGAGTAAAAGAAAGCAAACCACACTTATCAAGTAAGCATGGTTTGTAAACTATGATAATAAAGAATTACGCATATTGTGCCGATGCTTCTTCGGCACTGGCAAGTATTTCACTCATTTCATCTTCATTAAGCATATTCATACCATCAACTTGTTCGAAAATTAAATTGCTAGATTCGAGCGATGAGTATGGATATATGGTGTCTGTATAATGGGTGATGTGTTCAAGAACCAGCTCCTGTATAAGTTCAATATCCTTTTGAGTGATTGCCTCCAACTCCTCATACTCATACTCAAATACCTTTTCAATAGTACTTTCAAGATTGTCTTTAAACGTATCGATTGCGTCCTCTTTGTGCTCTTCAATCCCTTTTTGAGCCATTGGTATAACTAGATGTTTGATATTGTCACGAATTTCAGCAACTAACACCATAATATCATCCCTGTCCATATCTTCAAGGTCGTCATCCAGTTCGTCAATAGCATCCTCAAACTCTTCTTCATTTACTGCCGTAATGGCTTCAAAAAATGTGTAATTGCTTGCATAGTCTAAGGATTCATCTTGTCTTAGCTTTTTTTGCTTATCAATAGCAGTATAGATGTCGTCATCCAAACTAACGCTATTACCCAACGAATACTTTTTAGAATCCTCAAGATCATCCTCAAGCTCAGATTTTGCTTCATCCAATAAGTCAACCAGAGCATCCATTGCTGATTCCAGTTCGCAATAATCCGGATGATCATCGGTGATGTCCAAAGCATCCAAAAGTGCTTCGCTAGTCAAATGAGTGAGTTTGGGGAAGGCTCTACTTTTTCTGGATTTCGCAAGATTGTATATATTGACATATGCTGAATTTTCTTTAATCTTAAAAATAGGCGTTGTCATGATATTGGTCAAAATGGCGGCTAATGCGTAACCATTTTGAATTGAGACTATCAAATGCTCTTTTTCCTTAAGAATATCAACTTTGTTAGAGGCGATTAATTCTGACACATGCTCTAAATCATCATAATAATGCTGAAACTGCTCATAAATATCTCTAACACCTGAGATTATTTCATCAATATACCAATACATCTTATCTAGGTATTCAACAGCAGTTTCCGCCTTTTCCTCAAAGAGAGTAACTTCTTTTAAGCCCTCTTGAGCTTTATTTAACGCATCTTCAGTCTCACTAGAGTATGCCCAACCCATAAATGCTAAAGCAGGTGCGGCAACCACCCCGCCTAATACAGCCATTCCCCCTGCAATACCAAAGCCACCGGCTGCCAACGAGCCTCCACCAAGTGCTGCTAAAGTGGCGTTCGAGGCAGCAGCACCCGACAAGCCTGCAATTGCAGTACCAGTTGATGCCGTTCCAAATGCCATAACTCCTGAGTATGCAGCGAAACTAGCTAATGCACCGGAAGCTGCACCACCAGCTATATTTGTAGCTGCTGAATTAAAATTAACTGTCAATGCTTTAATTTGATTGAGTTTATATTCAGGTAAATTGAGAGTTAAATGCTTGTCTTTATTAATATCAAGCCTATCCAGCAACTCATCAACGATAATCTCGAATTTTTCAAAATCTCTAGCAATCTCTATATACTGTTCCCCAAGGGATTCGAGGTGGTTATAAGTATATTCTTGTTCAGACTCCAGTCGTTGTTTGCTTTTCTTATAACGTGTCTTAGCTTCTTCCAGTATTTTTTCAGCTTTTTCTTTATTGTCTATGCCGTCAACAGCAAGTGCTACCCCAGCAAGACCCAACAAGACTGCACCGCCAAGTATAAATGGTAAAGGCATCTTTGTTTCCTTATTTTAAAAGCTCTTGAACTTCATGTGTGAGCAAAAATTGTTTTTCGACCCATGCTTCAAGCGCTTGTAATTTATCATTAGTAACACCTAGCGCTTGAGAAACTTTGAAAATAATATCTTTTTCACTTGAATGATACTCGTTATTAGCATGTGCGATCCCAAGCAGCTCGAGCAATAGTGAGTATTTGGCAATTGGAGTATCAAAAATACTAGCCAAATCAGCCTGACTGGTGGATTTTACAGTAACATTTGGGTTGCACTGTTGGCGTAAGACATTAATCATTTGAGTTTCAAGATGGCTGATTTCACCATCTGCTTGAGCAGTCTGACGTGCCAAATCCAATAGCACGCCTTGCTGATCCAAGTTAAGATTGTGTAAAAACATAAATACTCCTTAATAGTCATTAATTAAGATAAGATTTTAGCTGAGAAACAAAATCATCCCGCCATTCAGCAGGCTCGATGATGGTTAAATGTGGTATCCATGAGCGAATCATCGGAAAAATCTGCTGCTTTTGATAGACACTGCATTGGATTAATAGCCCGCCATCCTCCAAACTCTTGATGATTTTTTGATTAGGCAAGATTTGTTTTTGTAAAAAATATCCCCGTGCATATTCATCTGTTTTGATGAGTACATTGGTAAGCTGATGACCGAACCAAATTCCTTGACCTTGATCAATCAATTGCCAGATCTCATCATCAGGCACAAAAGACTGTCCTTGTAAGACACTTAAATTAAGAATTTTACTGAGCCTAAAAGTTTTGATTTCATTATTTTGAGTGCCGATCAAATACCAACAACCCCGATGATTGAGAAGCTTATAAGGATGAACAAGCCGAGTTTGGTTCTTATAATCCAAGCGAATGATCTGTTGTTCGGCGATGGCACTTTTGATCAGGGGAATGATGTCAAAAAATGGCTCAATATTTTCATACTCATAGCCGACGATCTGCAGCTGGCGAGTATTTTGCTTAAGAATATCACGCAAAAACTGGATATCCATATTTGGAATCAACCGATGCACGCCAATTAAGCGAATCAACTCACCAAATTCTTTTTCACTAAGATTAAATTGTTTGGATTTATCCAAATAAACCATTTTGGGCTTACGAACCAATGGTAAATAGCGCTCCATACGCAATAAATCACGCCGAATGGTTTTATCAGACACCTGATACTCTGCTGCCAGCTCATGTGTATCCAATTTTTCATGGCTGCTCAAACGCATAAAAATATCAGCAAATCTATCTGCAAGTCTTTCGTGCTTGTTATCCATTGTAAATTCCCTGTAAGAAAAATTTGCAGAACCCAGAAGATTTAGTAAAATATTGTACTCATTTTGAGTAAATTGGTCAATATAGTGTAAATAGACATTTATGACCAAAAGTATTCATTCTGATCAAATGATCGCCCTGCGTGCTTGGCTGAAAGCAGAACGACGAAATCAAAAGCTATCCATGCGTGCCTTGGCTGCCAGAATGGATAGACCGCATTCGTTTGTACAGCGAGTAGAAGAAGGCGATCGCAGACTTGATGTGGTTGAATACATTTGGTACTGTGGAGCTCTGGGCATTAATCCTTCACTAGGTTTGCAAATCATACTTGAATGTCATAAGGTCAATATAACCGCTTAATGGGACAGGTTGTGTCCATTTGAATAAAATGATTCAATTTTTATGCGTTATTTTAAGTATAAGCAACAATCGGGTTATTTGAACATAAATAATTTATAAAAATCAATCAGTTATAAAAATTATCCATAATTTGAATTAAAATTTTAAAAAAAAGCTTGCACAATCTCAAAAATTTGGTATTATAAGCACCACTTAGGAAATATACCGCCGGCTTAGCTCAGTTGGTAGAGCAACTGACTTGTAATCAGTAGGTCGCCAGTTCGATTCCGGCAGCCGGCACCATTCCTAAAAATATTAGGTTAAGCCCAGAAAATGGGCTTAGTCTTTTACTAGACCAGTAAAAGAATGCCTAACAAACTTGGTGGGGTTGGGGAGCGGTCAAACCCAACAGACTGTAACTCTGTCGCGAAAGCTTCGAAGGTTCGAATCCTTCCCCCACCACCATTATTCCCTACCTAGGTATACTACCCTGCGGGTGTAGTTTAGTGGTAGAACCTCAGCCTTCCAAGCTGATGGTGCGGGTTCGATTCCCGCCACCCGCTCCACATTATTAGTTTGCTCTTGTAGCTCAGGGGTAGAGCACTCCCTTGGTAAGGGAGAGGTCGCGAGTTCAATTCTCGCCAAGAGCTCCATATTTAGAATCCTTAGATATTTCTAAGGATTTTTTATTGGGAATTTTTTGGGTGTAATTTATCATCTAATTACGCCAAGATTACGCCAATGAAATTACCTAAACCAAGAAAAAGAGGTCATTCTTATCGTATTGAATTAATGATCAATGGTAAGAGACTCTCTGCAACTAGAGATACTGCTAAAGAATGTGAACAATGGGCTGCTAGTAAGTTATTAGAACATAAAGCAAGTCATAATGATGAAGTGGTTGAATCGTCTATAACATTGTCAGAATTGCTTAAACTGTATCATGAGAACATTAGTAAATATAAAAGAAGTCAAAGTGATAAATTTACCAGAAGAATCTTATTAAGAGATTATCCTGAACTAAGTCAAAAACAGATACATCAAATCACACCTAAAGATTTAACCTTATGGCGTAATAGTAGATTACAGTCAGTAAAACCCAGTACTGTTAAAAGAGAAATTTCTTATCTTTCTGCTGTTTTTAGTTATGCAGTTAAAGAGTTATTTATCTTAACGATCAATCCTTTTTCTCAAGTCAGTAAACCTACGAGTTCTAAACCAAGAAATAGAAGGGTTACAGATAACGATATAAGGCTTCTTAAGCAAGCTGTAGATTGGACTGGTACTAAACCATCTAAAGAAAAACCACCATCACCAACTAAGCATATGAACCGTAATGCAGGTAAAACACTTGGGATATTACCACAACCTACTGCATTTCCTACATCTTCTAATGTATCACCCCTAACTGGTTTACCTAAACCACCTCCAACACAAAAACAGGCAGATAAACCAAAGGATACAGGAAAGCAGTCTACACAACAAGGAACAGCGACTAGAGCACCAGTAGGTGCAAAAAGAAGTTTGGAAAATTTTAATAAGACTGTAAATGAAGTGGTAAGATATTTTACAGGAAGAAAATAAGAATATATTAAATAAAGCTCTGATAATATCAGAGCTTTATTGCACCTACAGAAACATCATTAATAAACATAATAATTACCCCAATAAGTATTAAAATACCAATACCTAAAGATAAATATCGTAGTGTTTCGTGATACCAACCATTTATTTTGGCTTTGTGATGTAATGATTGAGCACCTTCAATTGACTGATTTAATACTTTATCTACAGCAGATTCTTTTTGTTGTACTTCAATCGTAATTTCATCAAGATCACCTAAATCCTCTTTCTTAATCTTGATGGTTATTTTCTCTGGCTTCTTATCCATAGTTAGTAGCTACTAGTTAATATAAGTAGTATAAAATCACCGCCTTTGGCGGTTTTGCGGTTGGCTTGAAAGTAATATAAATACTTAGTATAAAAAGACTACCCTATTAAGCTAAACCTTGTCAATAGAGTAAAATTTATACTCAATATCATTAACATAAATAATTGAATAAAAAGCCATGTTAACTGGCTTCATCAAAGGATTTTTTATATAACACTTCTTGAATGTCTACCCCAAATACTTCTAACCATGCTGAAGCAGGGTAATGGTTAATCATCAAACCATAATAGTCTTTTTTGGTTGGTTGGATTGATTTTGTTTGGGGTGATACAGGCATCATCAAAACCAATGGTAAAACCAAAGGAGCTAAAGGCATCAGTCATATCATAGAAGCAAGAATCCGTAAGGATAAGATGAGTTATGATAAAGTGGTTGAGATGCTGACACACAACATTGTGGAGACTATTGCACAAGGCAGTACAGCAGATGCTTATAATTCATCTAATGGCGTAAAAAATATTAAGATTACTCACAAAGGTTACTTTGTAGCTCTAAGGAAAGCTGAAGGCAGTAATGCTTGGGTGATTACTGCGTTTGAGATGTTTGAAGATGGTACTGGCAAGGGATATGGCAAAACCAGTCCTACGCACAATCAGTCCTATTCCGCTCGTACTGATGTGGGAGCTTCAAACGAAATCAATATAACACAGGTTACTACAGATAACAACGAAGACACTCGTTATTCAGAAATATTTGATGAAACGGATAAACAATCTGTATCAGAAGTGTTTAATTCACTGGATAGTCAGACACTCACTGATGGGTGGAATAAGCATCTACAAGAAGTTTGGGATAGTCTGTTTGATGGTAATATTGCTTATAATACTTTAAGTGAGATGGAACAAAAGAGTCTTTTAGACACTGCTAAACAGGTAAATAAAGTGTTTGTTCCACATACATTTAACATGACTGTCAAAGAACAGCTGTCTTACCAAGCAGTAACCAGTATTGTAGATTTCTTAGTAAACAATCATACTGATTCTAACATTACATCAGAGCTTAATAAGATTCATGCACAACTGATTAAAGCTTATCCTACTGCTGCTGATTTGTATCCTGACTATCATACAGTGAATGATGAAGTTAAAAATCTGTATGATACTGAACACAGTAAATTGTTTAAGTCTGTAGGTGAGATGAATAACTTAGCTTCTGTTGTTGCTTTGGTTTTATCATCACAAACATTTAATGAGCTGACTAATCAGAAAGTAGAATTACGCAAAACCAAGCATGATAGTTGGTTTGATAAGTTCATGAATTTATGGCACAAAGCTATGAATTTATTGAGAACCAAATATATCAATGCAGACAGTACTTCTGAAGCAGCCAAACAGCTTATGGCAAAACTGGTTAATGCTGAAACTAATGCTCGTCTAGCTCGTGTATCTATGATAGATAAAGCATGGAATACGGTCTATCAAAAGCCTATGGATGCTGCTAACTGGGTATGGGATAAGACTTGGGATATTGGTAGTGAAGCTATCATCAGTGGTTTACCTATGCCCAGTGAGATGCGTGATACTTGGCGTAGTCATAAAGAGCGTATTAAAGCAGCTAAGCAATCAGAAAATCTCAGTCAAAGTAGTGTTGCAAAGGATAGTATGAACCTTGCGATAGAAGCAGGTTTAGCTATTACTGGCTTAGATATGAATATGTCTTATGGTGGAAACCAAGACATCAAATCAGCAACACGGGGTTTTATTAAAGAAACTGTCAATGAAATGCTAGGTCAGCGTGGCGTGGGTCATACTGTAGAGCGTGTTATTCGTACTGTAAATAAAGTAGCCCAAGACCGTGCTAACTATAAGCAGTCTATGCTGAATAACTTTGCTTCTATTATGAAAGACCCTAAACGATTTGATAACCATGCTAAGCAGTCTATCACTCGTACTGTAATGATGTCTGATGCACAGACACTACTGCATTATCATGGTATGGAACAAACACTCAATTATATTGCTAACTCAAAACAACGAAAAGTTCGTATTAAAGAGTTGGAAGATAAGTTACAGTCTTTGTCAAAAAATCGTGAGCATTTCAATCAACTGCTTAAAGATACTAAAGACTTGGCTTGGTATATGGTAGGTGAAACAGTCTCAGGTGATGTGAAAAAGAATGCTGAATTGATTGCAACTTCTGCAGGTACAAGAAGCATTACCCCATACGAACAAATGGATCAGAATATCTTTGAAGTTGTAGATGAGCTAGTTACACTACATGGCTTAGAGATGGTTAATGGTGAGTATATGTACACAACACAAGATTTAATTCAAAATGAAGGTCAAGTGTTGATTGCCATGCTTAATACCCATCATGATCTTGTGAAGAAATCCAAAGAAGAATTTAAGGACAATCCATTGAACTATATCAAAGGATTTAAGCCTACCATTCATAATCCGCATGTAGATGTCGTTGCTGTAAAAGCTGAAGAAGTGGATGATTATATCCAAAAGGGTTATGAACAAGTACTGCATGGTTCTATTGTTCAAGATGAGTTAGATAATACTGAACCTCGCTATCTGATGATTAACAAGAACGCACCCTATGCTCGTTATAATTCTGGTGGTTTGGATATGAAAGATACTCACTTCCGTGGTTATGAAGTCTTTAACTATAAGACTAATGCTAAAGAATTGGCTCGTGTAGGTCAAGGTCGTTTAAACCGTAATACTGAACTTGCTAAGACAAGGGATGCACATAGCTATGACCCACGAAATATTAAGGGCAATCATCTCATTCCACGATATGGTAATGATATGCTGATTTTGGGTTATAACTATGAAATGTCAGGTGAATTAAGAGATAAGCTACTAGATCGTGATTTATCATTTGATATGATGTTAGCCACTATGGGTAGTGAATTGGTTGCTAAACCAAAGTTAGTAGATACACAGCGTACACTAGCACAGGTACTGGCTGAAGACGCTAAGAATCCTACAACTGGTTTTAAAATCTCACCTGTACACTTTACAGTGATTAACCCCAATTCTCCTGACCCAAGAGTTCAAGAGATGCTTCGTATGATGCCTTATGAGTTCTACCAAGAAATGCAGAGTCAATTTGGTAAGGGTAAACCATTTGTTATTCGTACAGCAGTATTTAATTCTGTCTTTGGTTTTAGAAAATATAATGTCTCTGAAATGTTTGATAAGGTAAGTGGTGAGCGTAATTACTTTGAGAAGTTCATGGTAACTTTGTATGAAAATATCTATGGTAAACAAGCTCGTAATAAAGCTGCGAATCATCAATATGTTTGGGAATGGTTTGTTACCCAAGCCAAAGACCTTATTGTGATTCGTTCTGTCAAAGTTCTGATTGGTAATATTATCGCTAATGCTTTAATCTCATCAGCTTACGGTATTACACCTACAGAGTTAGCAAGGGGTATGTTCTATGCTTGGAAAGAAGGTAAAGCTTATCGTCAATTACAAGCAGAAGAACAGCGTATTAACTTTGAAATGCTTAATACAACTTCTGAATCTCAGCGTAAAAAGCTTCAAGCAGAGTTAGTTGCTGTAAGACAGAATATGCAAAATTCAGGTATGCACGAGTACATGGAAGAAGGCTTGATGAGTACGATTGTGGAAGACATTGATATGGGTTCTGAAACCAAGTTATTTAAATCTGACTTTGAGAAGAAATTAGATAACCTAGCAGAGAAGATACCACAACCAGTACGCACAACAATGAAGTGGGCAACATTCCACCCTGATACAGAGATTCATAAGTTTTTGAGTGAATCTACTCAGTTCTCTGATTTTGCTGCTAAGTATGTATTAGCTAAGCATATTGAAAGAAAATCATTGAAGATGGGTAAATCTAAGAAAGCTGCATTTGAAGATGGTATCCAGATGGCTCAGGAAGTATTTATTAACTATGACATTCCTACAAACCGTACGCTACAAGCAGCCAATGATTTGGGTCTGTTTATGTTTACTAAGTTTACTGTGAGATTCCAACGAGCATTAGCAAGACAACTACATCAAAATGGCGGTCATGCAATGCTTCAACATTTTATGGTAGAAGAATATTTACCTGTTGCTGGTTTATTAAATCCATTCTTCCCTATGTTTAATACAGGTCTTGGGGCATTTACAGGTATTGGTGCATTAGCACAGTTACCATTAATAGCTATGTTCTTATGAATAAGAAGTGTGTCTTGATTTATTAGTCTAAAATTTCTATACTAATACGCACTAAAAACCTACCTAATATGGGTAGGTTTTTGGTATTTACTCCTAAATTACACCAACACAGAACAAACCCTTGATTTTAAATATGAAATAATCCCTTGGTAAGGGAGAGGTCGCGAGTTCAATTCTCGCCAAGAGCTCCATATTTAGAATCCTTAGATATTTCTAAGGATTTTTTATTGGGAATTTTTTGGTGTTTATGATCATACAATTTGCTTGGTATTTCGACTAAGGCAAGACGCTGGTTTGATTATTTCATTTAGATGGCTTAGTTGAGACATTATGATGAAATAAAAGAATTTAAATGTATTTCAATCAAAAATCTTATATGCTATAATGTGTCAGGATATGGTTTTGAATTTATTTATATATTTCAAAACCGTGGTGTTTAATTAACAATCGAGGAAACCATCATGGCAAAGGCCAAGTTTGAACGTGTAAAACCACACGTAAA
>ERZ1023310.93-NODE-93-length-24905-cov-5.998471_pt1 | contig 24905 bp, 17 predicted proteins | sample MGYA00380476_ERZ1023310 | MGnify/ENA primary metagenome ERZ1023310 (study PRJEB33173, sample SAMEA4830346) | metagenome | study: EMG produced TPA metagenomics assembly of the PRJEB25223 data set... | reverse complement strand
ACATCCAAACATCATTGTGTTTGTAGTAATTTTAAAGTTTCTTGGATGTATATAAGCGACTGATTTGTCAAGGGCGAATTGCAATTCGCCTCTACCACTCAAAAATAATTTATTGAATAATCAATAGGTTGTAATTTTAAGTTGAGATTGGGGTATAAATTCAATGACGTGTGGGAATAGGGGCATGCTAGGCACACCCCTTGATGGCGGACAATCAGTATTAAGCCAATTTAATCTTGTCTTTTAACAAAAACTCCATCAGTGCTTTTTGGGCGTGCAAGCGGTTTTCTGCTTCGTCCCACACGACCGAACGGGGGTCATCTAGTAGGTCATGGCTTATCTCTTCGCCACGATGAGCAGGGAGGCAGTGCATAAATAGCATGTCTTTATCGGCGGTATCTAGTAGCTTAGGCGTGATTTGAAAGCCTGTAAAATCGGCTTCACGTTTTTTCTGCTCAGCTTCTTGTCCCATGCTTGCCCATACGTCTGTAACCACAAGGTGCGAACCTTTAACCGCATCGGCAACACTATTGGTCAAAGTCAAGCGATGAGCGTATCGGGTGGTAAGTTCATTATTTGGCTCATAGCCTTTTGGTGTGGCGATGTTAAGATGAAAATCAAACTGCTCGGACGCTAAGATGTATGAGTTGCACATATTATTACCGTCGCCAACCCATGTTACCGTTTTGCCTTTGATGTCGCCTTTGTGTTCAAAAAAGGTCTGCATGTCGGCAAGCAGTTGGCAGGGGTGGTAATCGTCGGTCAAGGCGTTGATGACTGGCACGGACGAGTGTTTGGCAAAGGTCTGCACACGCTCATGGGCAAATGTGCGAATCATCACAATGTCGGTCATGGAGCTAATCACACGCGCCGAATCTTCTATCGGTTCGCCACGCCCAAGCTGAGTATCATTGGGTGACAAAAAAAGTGCTTGACCACCAAATTGCCCCATGCCTGTCTCAAAGGAGATGCGGGTACGAGTGCTAGATTTTTCAAAAATCATGGCAAGAGTACGACCAACAAAAGGACGATAAATCTCGCCTTTGTGTTGCATTTGGCGAAGCTCGCTGGCACGGCTGATGAGTGTGCGAAGTTCATCTTTGGATAAGTCAAGTAAAGTCAAAAAATGGCGAACGTTCATAAAAGTCCTTATTGCAATTATGGAAAAATAAAGGCATGAGTATAACAAATCTTTTTATAAAAATGCAATGCCTTAACCGATTTTATTGGTAAATACACCCAACGCCCCACTCTCAACTTTATATAAGTGATTGGTTTATCAAGGGCGAATTGCAATTCGCCCCTACAATTCAAAAAATAATTTCCTAATAATCAATAAGTTACTATTTTAAATTGAGATTAAAGTATCTATGCTACAACAACCCCCCGATGTGGGCGGTTGGTGGTTTTACAAAACAGCTCATAACTAATAGTATCCGCCCAATGTGCCACACTATCGGCAGGTAAATCATCGCCCCATAGTACGACCGTATCGCCCACGCTCACAGGCAAACCTGTGATGTCTATCACCATCATGTCCATGGCGACCCGTCCGACAATGGGGGCAAGATAGGTATGAGCGTCTTTGGTGATAGACACCTTAGCATCAGTAACCACACGGGGATAACCGTCGCCATAGCCGACACTCAGCACGCCAATGCGAGTAGGTTTGTCCGCTGTCCACAGTCCGCCATAGCCGACCTGCTCGCCTATATGTAGCTCATGCGTGGCAAAGATTTGGGCGGTAAAATTCATCACAGGGGATAAGCCTAAGTCATTGGCAGAGCTGTCCGCCACAGGGCTTGCCCCATATAAGGCAATGCCTGCACGCACCCAGTCATGATGAGCATGGGGGAAGTTGATGATACCTGCCGAGTTGCACAGTGAGCCTTGTACATCGCCGTATTGTGCTTTTAGGGTGGTTAGCACGTCATCAAACCGCTTGATTTGTAAGGCATTGGCAAGGTGGTCTTTGTCATCGGCACAGGCAAAATGACTGGTAAGAATCAGTCGATAACCCTTGTCATGCAAAAGTTTGGCACAGGCTAGTACGTCATCACGCCCAAAGCCCAAGCGGTTCATGCCTGTGTTGTATTTGAGCCAAATGGTGCGTGTGGGACTGTCTGTGGCAGGCGTGTGCGATAACGCCCAGTCCAGTTGAGCTTGACAATGCACCACGCATTCAAAGCCGTGTGTTTGGGCGGTGAGCCACTCATCTTGGCTAAACACGCCTTCGATGAGAATAATGCGTTTGGATGACTGCCCGCAAATCTCATGCACCGCCAAGGCTTCATCAAAACTTGCCACACCAAACGCGTCCGCTTGCATAAGAGCAGGCAGGCAGTGGGCGACCCCATGCCCATAAGCATTTGCCTTGACCATTGCCATGACGTGTGCATGGGGGGCGTGGCGTTTGATGATGTCTAGGTTGTGGGCTAGGGCGGTTTGGTTGATGGTGATGTGGGTGTGTCGCATGGGTTGTCCTGTTTATTTGTCATTTTGTTTGTCATTCTTCTTCATAATCATCGGGTCTGTCGCCAACGATGAGATTATCAAAGCGAGTGTATTCGCCCACAAACCTAAGGGGTAGTTTGCCGATAGGGCCGTTACGCTGCTTGCCAATGATAATCTCGGCAAAGCCTTTGTTGTCCGCCTTGTCCTTATAATACACTTCATCACGATAGATGAACATAATCAGGTCAGCGTCCTGCTCAATCGCCCCCGACTCACGCAAATCCGCCATCATCGGGCGTTTGTCGGTACGCTGTTCTAGACTGCGGTTGAGCTGAGATAAGGCGATGACAGGGCAGTTCATCTCACGGGCTAGGGCTTTTAGGCTTCGGCTAATCTCGCCAATCTCTTGGACACGGTTGTTCTCCATACCTGGCACTTTCATAAGCTGTAAATAATCCACGACAATCATGCCCAAGCCTTCGGGGTGGTTCTTGGCGATACGTCGGCAGGTGGAGCGGACTTCGGATGGCGGTAGGTTGTTACGGTCGTCAATGTACAGATGAGTGTTTTGAAAAAAGGTCATCGCCTGCGACAGACGCACCCACTCATCTTCGCTCATCTGTGCTGAGCGTAGGTTGCTTTGGTTAATGCTACTAAACCCTGACATCATCCGCATGAGAATGGATTCGGCAGGCATTTCCATGGAGAACATGACCACGGGTAGCTCCTGCACCAGCACTTCTTGGGCGAGATTCATGGCAAAGGTGGTCTTACCCATGGACGGACGTGCCGCCAAAATAATCAGGTCGCCCCGCTGTAAGCCTTGGGTTTTATTATTGAGCTCTTCAAAGGGTGTACGCAGTCCGATGAGTCCGCCTTGACGGCTTTTAATCTCAACAAGTTGGTCAGTCACGCTTTGCAAGATGTCTTCGACTCGCCGAACCCCTTGCTTGCCCGTGCCACGAGAGTAGTCTTCATTGATACGAAAAATATCTGCTTCAACCACGTCCAAAATCTCGCTCACGGTCTGTTTTTTGGGATGATACGCCAGATTGAGCATGGTATTGGCGGATTTGATGAGCTGACGATAGACCGAGAACTCACGCACCCGCTCGGCATAGGGGATTAGGTTAAAGAGCGTGGCAGGGCTTTGGTTGATTTGCATAAGATATTCTTCCCCGCCTGCCATGGCAAGTAGATTTTGCTGACTCAAAAAGTCATGCACCATCAGCGTATCATAAGGTTGATTGACCCGTGATAAATGATTGATGGCATTAAAAATTTGCCGATGACGCTCGCCATAAAAATCTTCTGCCTTGACAATGCCATCGATTTTCTCAAAGGAATCATCAATACTCATGAGTGACGCCAGTAACGCCCGCTCAATGTCCATGTTGTGTGGCGGTTGCAGGGTCAGTAGGTCATCATTGGTGGTTTTGGTGTCTTTTGGGGTGCTAACTTCGGTCATGGTGATTATTTTTAAAAATGGTGGTAAATTTTACCACAAAGCCCAAAAATGTGCTTTTTAAAATATTGATTAATCGGTAAAATAGACGACTCATTTATCCACATACGACATCAATATGCAGACCACGCCCCCCAAACCCCTACTCATTACCACAGGCGAACCTGCCGGCATTGGCATGGACATCGTCATCGATACGCTGACCCATCACGCCCACGCCTTGCCTACGCCCCTGATTATCTGTGCGGACAAACACGCCTTTGCTGAGCGAGTGGCACAGCTACAAAGACACAGCAAGGCACAGACGGATATATTGGCGGATATGGCAGTGATAGATGACATCGGTGAGATTGACCCATCTGCCCCACGCTCTATCTATCTGCTCCATGTGCCTTGCCCTGCCCCTGTGGTCGCAGGCGTGCTAAATGTCGATAACGCCCGCATGGTCAAGGTTCAACTTGACATCGCCCACACGCTCGCCACCACTCGCCAAGTCCGTGCCATCATCACTGCCCCCCTACAAAAATCGGTGATGATAGATGGTGGGGTATGCCTAGATAATGGCGATAAATTTAGCGGTCATACCGAGTATTTTATGCACAAAGCAGGCGTGGATAAGGTCGTGATGATGCTTGCCAATGCCAAGATGAAGGTTGCCCTAGTAACCACGCATATCCCCCTAAAAGACGTACCCGGTGCCATCACACCCCAAGAGATTCGCCAAACGGTGCAAATCACGCACGATGAAATGGTGCATAAATTTGGCATAACTCACCCCAAAATCCTAGTTTGCGGACTAAACCCCCACGCAGGCGAAGACGGACATCTGGGTGATGAAGAGCTGACGGTCATCAATCCTGTGCTACAAGCCTATCGCACGCAGGGCATGAACATTAGCCTTGCCATGCCTGCCGATACACTCTTTACCGAGCGGAATTTGGCGGCGGCGGATGTGGTGATTGCCATGTATCATGACCAAGGGCTTGCTCCCTTAAAATCGCACAGTTTTGGCGATACGGTCAATATCACGCTAGGCTTGCCCTATGTGCGTACCTCTGTTGATCATGGCACGGCATTGACGCTGGCAGGGACAGGGCAGGCGAGCAGCAGTAGTCTAAGGCGTGCTACCGAGATGGCGGTGATGATGAGTGGGGGCTGACGGTATTTGTCTGTTTTATCAGTTCATCACATCATGCCATCATCTTCTGCCATTGCCATGCTGTCTTTGTAACGGGTTAATTTGATGTATAAAAATATGCCAAAAACAGCATTAATCATACCCGTGATTAAAAATAATTGGGGAATGGATAATGTTAATACCGTTAAAATGATAATAGAGAAAATGGCAGAGCCAACCATAAATATCGCATTAAAGATATTATTTGCCCCAATAATACGTGAACGATGACTGATGGGGGCATAAGCCTGCATAAAGGCATATAATGGCACGATATAAATACCCCCTGATAGACCCAATAAAAACAAATCAGCAAACACCCGAATTGTGCCATTTAGATTTAATATCTCACTGATGGTATAAGTACCATGGGCAGGTGCGATGATATGTATGCCACTTAGTGACAAATACAAATCCACAGCAAACACGCTAAGTCCGATGATGCCAATGGGCAAAAGTTTTAGGCTGATTTGGTTTTTGGTGAGTGTTTTACATAATAACGACCCAATGGCAGTACCAACAGAAAATAGGGTCAATAATAAAATCACCACAGATTCATTACCATGCAAAATCACTTTACTAAACTCAGGGGTTTGGGTTAAAAAAGTTGCCCCATAAAACCAAAACCAGCTATTGCTCAAAATGATAAAAAATAATAACGGCAAACTGTATAAATATTTGATGATGCCAAAACTGGTGCGAAAAATATGATAATCAATATCTAAGTTGGGTTCGTGGGGTGCAATAGCAGGTACAAAGCCAGATGCAATAAAACCCAAAACGGCGATAAAGAAGGTGGTTGCTGATATCCACACAAGCGAGTTATCAAGCTGGGTTAAGAACCCTGCCATCATCATGCCAGTTAAGATGGCAAGACTGGTACCCGTCTGAAACAGCCCATTTGCCCCGACCAATTCATCTTTGTGCATGACCTCAGGCAGATAAGCGTATTTGATGGGGCCAAAAAAGGCAGAATGTGTACCCATTAAAAACAACGCCACAAATAACAGTGGATACAGCTCAAAGACAAAACCCACAGCCGCTAAGACCATGATGATGATTTCTAACAGTTTAATGTTACGTGTCAGCCATGATTTTTCATATTTATCAGCGATTTGCCCTGCCAATGCTGAAAATAAAAAATAAGGCAGAATGAACAGCAAGGCGGCAAGGTTGTTTAGTAGACTGACCGCAACCCCCATTTTGGCGGCGGCGGTGTAGGTAAGCACCAAGATGAGTGCTTGTTTGAATATGTTGTCATTAAATGCCCCTAAAAACTGAGTGGCAAACATTGAACTAAAACGACGAGTTTTAAATAAAGAGAATTGGGATGCCATGATGCTTTGTGTTGATAATAGAAATGTTGTTGTTTATAATAGCAGAGATTTTTAAAATTTTTAAAATTTATCATGAAAAAAGTTGTATCTGTACACAAAAAAACACACCTGCTCTTGTGCTTGCATGCCCTGATGGGGGTTGGGGCATTGCCTGCGAGTGCTGGTCAGTTGCCGACCTTACCGCCCGCAGTCAGCCCTGATGCGTCCATGTCTGAGATGGCAGGCGAGACCAACAATAGCGAGCCAAGCAAGACAGATAATGATGGAATGAATAATGGCAAGCTGAGCGATACAGAGATGTTGGCGAATGGTCTGCCTGATGATGTGTTTTTTGGAGACATGTCCGCCAGTCAAATGCTGACCACGGCAGAGATTGAGAAAAAATTACAAGATGCCAGTACGGACAACCGCTTTTATGAGACAGCAGATGTCAGTCATGCCGACACCCGCCATGAAGATGGTTTTGCCAAGATTGAAGATGGCGACATTGCCACGCTTGGCACGGATAAGACGTCCATCGGGCTGGACGAGAGTGCCATTACCAAATTACCCACTTATGAGAGTGTGACCGCAGGGCAGGATGAGACACAAAGCGAGCTTGACCCGACCGCTTATTTGCCTGAGTACGAATACGAAGCGAACACACCGCCCCCACGTCCTGATGCCGTCGTTGATGAGATTAAACCGCCAAATCTCATCAAACGCCTGTACAGCCGCCTGTTCAATGACGGCGTAGAAGCGGTCACTCGCCTAAAAGTCAATGTCTATCACGGGGGCGAGCGTGTGGGCTGGAATACGGCGGTGGAGAGTTTGGATGACTTTGAAGCCCTGCGAGCCAAGATGATGGCAAGACGTATGAATAACGCCAAAGCCACCGACAATGCCGACAAAGTCGCCCGTAAAACCCTAAAATCCGAACCATTTGCCAACATCGTGACCGCCTTAGAAGAGATTAGTGCTGAGAGTGTGGCAGACTTTGGGGCGTCGGTGGCACGCCTTAGGCAGACGGTCATCACCGCAGGTCAAGCGGTGGGTTATTATGATTTAAATTTTAGCATAGAGCGGGCAGGGGCAGGCGAGATAAATCTGGTCATGCATGATTTGGGCGAGCCTGTCGTTGTGGATAATGCGGTACTGGATGTGCGTGGTCTGGGGGCGGATGACCCTGCCTATGTCCAAGCCCAAGACAACGCTCCGCTCAAACAGGGCGATGTCTTTCATCATGGCAAATATGAAGACAATAAGGCAATCATTGATGAAGTCAGTGGCGAGCATGGTTATTTTGATGGTAGATGGCTTAGCAACTCTGCGGACGTGATACTGCCTGATAATGTGGCGGACGTGAACTTGGTCTATGATACAGGCGAGCAATACCGCTTTGATGATGTGGTGTTTTTTACCGTGGATAAGAACACAGGTCAGCTGACGACCGACCCTGACAAACTGCCCGTCAAGCCCGAAGTGCTACGCAAACTGGTCACCTTTGAGATGGGTGATGCCTATAATCGCACCGCCACACGCAACCTAAGCAATAACTTACTTGCCACGGGTTATTTTAATGCGGTCAATACCGAGATAGTCCTACCCAGTCAGACCCCAGAGACGGGGATTAATTTTGAAAATACCACTGCCCGAGCCGAGACGGATGATGGTAGCCAGACGGTGGATTTGGGTGATGGCGTGACGGCGACCATTGACCCGATTGACTTTACCACAAGTGAGATTATCAGCGACAAACTGGCGTTGGTCAAACAAAAAGCCGAGCGACTCTATAACGCCCCTGATGACCGCCTGCTTGTCACCGACAGCAGTAAGCAGTCACGCAGTATCCTAGGGCGTATCTCGGATGCGGTCAGTAGCGTGGCTAAGATGATACTGCCCGATGAGGCCAGCGATGTACTGCCAGAGCTACGCGAAGGCGTAGAATCGCCTGTACGGGCAGGGCGAAAAGGTGGGCAGGATGTCTATGAAGACAAAAAAGTGCCACTGTATGTCTTTGTGATGTCGGACAAGCCCCGAGATGCCCAAATCGGTGTGGGTTGGGGGTCAGACAGTGGCACAAGATTTATCACAAGGATTGAGCATAATTTACTCAACCGTGATGGCATGCAAGCAGGAGCGGATGTACGGATATCACAAAACAAAAAAGGTGTAGATACTTACATTACTCGCCCCATCGGTCACCCCTTAAATGATAAAGCCAAAGCATCACTGGGCTATAACGAGGAGAGAATTAATCAAGGTGTGGGGAATTTTGATTTGTCCAGCAGAACCTTAGAGACAGGATTAAGCCGTAATCTTGTCAAAGACAATGGTTGGAATCGCACCTATTCGCTAAAATATCGTTTAGATGAGCTTAAAACCAACGCCCCACGGGAGACATGGCAGGATCTGCCAGTGCAATTTGAACATGGTAAACCTACCCAACAAGCACTACTGCTAGGTTATGCCATGAATAAGATGGTGGCGGATAATTTGGCAAATCCCATGAAAGGTTATCGTCAGCACTACTCATTAGAGCTTGGCAAACAGGGCTTATTAACCGATACCGATATGGCAATACTAAGAGCGGGGGTAAGTGGCGTGTATAGCTTTGGTGATAACAGCCATGGAAAAGACCGTCAGCACCAGCTGATTGGCAGTCTTAATTTGGGCTATTTGTGGGCAGATGACTTTAATGCTGTACCGTATAAATTACGCTTTTTTGCAGGTGGCGACCAAAGCATTCGTGGCTACAACTATGACAGCTTGTCACCTTTATCTGATAAAGGTTATCTGACAGGAGGTCAAGCCTTAGCCGTAGCAAGCGGTGAGTATAACTATGAAGTCCTAGAAGGGCTAAGATTGGGTGTATTTGCCGATGTGGGCAATGCCTATGATAAGGATTTTAAAAATGACACCAAAGTTGGAGCAGGCGTGGGTGTGCGTTATGCCTCCCCGGTAGGACAGGTGCGACTGGATGTGGCAACGGGCGTGGGAGAAAAAGATAAATCGGTGAAATTGCACTTCTTTATCGGGGCTCCTTTTTAAAAATTTAAATGATAAGTCCGTTCAAATTTGCATTTGAAATATTCGTGAGTATTGTAAATGGATGATGTCTTTGGATGGATTTGTAAGGGCAAATTGCAATTTGTCCCATATAAAGCTGTAAAGTATTGATTTTTAAGTGAGCAATTTTTTATTGTATGTTCAAATTTGGCATATATTCTTATTTGTTATGATGATTGATTTTACGTTGATTTTACATTAGACTTCTTTCCAAACCCCGATTTTTGTGGATTTTTAAAAACTTCAACCCCAATACTTATAAAGGTTTATTTTTAGTTTGGAAAGAGATTTATTGAAAAATTGCTCAAATTATGGTTTAATGCATCATTTTTTATGATAATTTTTATCGCCTAACGACCACTGTTTGCCATGACTGACCACAAGCCCACCGACCCTAAAAATGCCACGCCTGATGATAAGGCAGGGACGGATTTGCCTCATCAGTTGGGTACAGACCCATCACACACACCGCCAAAACCCAAATGGCAGGTGTATCTCATTCGGCTGTTTGTCGCCATTGTCATCGTGCTTATGCTGATTTTTGCATTGCTGTTTTATGCCATTAGCACCGAGACTGGCACCAAATTTGTTTTAGAAAAAATCGCAACCGAGACTGGCACCAAGCTGTCCTATGGCAAAGGCAGTTTGCGTGGGGGTGTGTGGGTGAATGATGTCATCATCGCCCAAGGCGAAGACATGGAAATAAAGGTCAATCAAGCCTATGTTAAATTGGGCTGGCGAGCGGTCTTTGCCCGTCAAGTACATTTGGCAGAAGCGAGCATTGATAAGCTTGACATCATCAACCACAAACCGCCCACAGGCGAGCCGTTTGATTATGCGACCATTGATTTGCCCGTTAGCCTACGCCTACAAAACACGACCGCAAGCACAGTCAGTTATATCCAAAGTGATGGCACGGGCGGTTATAAAGACGCCATTTATCTGTACGACATTGCTTTGACAGATGGCAAATGGGTAGGGACGGATGTGCATATCAAAGGCGGGAGTCTTGACTTTAATCATGACGTGAGCGTGAGTAATGTCAATGGCGAGATTCGTCTGACAGGCGACTATCCGCTCTCCGCCACGGCGGATGTTAAGGTGTCCGCCTTGGATAAGGCGTATTTTGACACGCTACACGCCACCGCCAAAGGCACGCTCAAACGCACGCACGGCAAAGTCACCAGTAAATACAACAAACACGACATTCATGGTGAGTTCGTCGCCCAAGGGCTAGATGACGGCTCGCCATTTAGTGCCAAACTGTACGTCAATCATGCCGTTCTGCCCTATGCCGAGGAGCAGAACATCACGATAAAAGATGGGATAATTACCGCTGATGGCGTGGTTGAACGCATTGAGCTACGCATGAATGCCGACTTGACAGGTAGAGACATACCAGCCGGTCGGTATTATGGTCGGGGCGTGGTGCGTGATGGTGGCATGGACATCGAGACACTGACGGCAGACACCCCGAGCGGACAGCTCCATGCTGATGGCAACATGGAGTGGTCAGATGAGTTCATGATGGATGTGACGGTGCGTGGCGATGGCGTGCGAGTGCGTGAGTTCATGCCTGTTGAATACACCGACTATCAGGCGTATCTGCCGATGGTGCTAGATGGGGCTTTGAGTTTTCAATATTTTTATCTGGACAAGGCGACCAATGAGACTCGCTTGGCATTTGACCTAGCCCAAAAAGATGGCGAGCGAGTGCAGGCAACGCTCGCCCAAAGCCAAGACAGCCCTAACGCCCCGTGGCGGATTCATGCCGATTGGCAAAACTTGGTGCGAACAGGCGTGCCAAACATTGATAACATCAATAGCCCACACGGCACGGCAAGCATTCGCCTAGAAGAGGGGCGAACCTACATTGAGGGCAAGGCAAACGTCAAGGCGTTATCGGTTGCCCCTGTGGGGGATTATGACATTCGTGCCAATATCGAAAAGGGCGAGCGGATTCATCTGATGGACTTTCATTATCAAGGCGAGCTTGGGGGCTTGACGGGGACAGGGCGGATTGACCTTGCTACAACCAGCACGCCGTTGGCTTGGCAGTTTGATTTGGCGACCGATGGCTTTATGCCCAATGCGTATTTTGACATCCCTGATAAGACCCCATTTTCACTCATCAAAGGCACCATCCTAGCCACAGGGCGAATGCGTGAAGATGGGCAAAATACCAAGGCAAAGACAAATACCACAAGCTCGCCCAAAGAGCCAAATCATACAAGACAGTCGCATGAGATTAACATCATTCGCTCGGACTTGACAGCGACCCTTGCTGATGACAGCACCATGACTCTATCAGGCGAGGGCAAGGCGTTGGTGCAGATGGCAGGTGCGGACGTTAGTCATTTTACCGCCGATTTTAAGGGCAGATTTGGTCAGAGTCTACTGCCCAAGGTTGGCACGGGCGATATTGTGCTTGGGGTTTATGGCAACTTAGATAAGATGAACATCAACACCCTAGACTATCGCACGCCCAAAGGCGGGCTGTCAGGTTCGGGGGTGTTGACGCTCGCCCAAGGCATTGGTTGGGACATCAAGGCTCGACTTGATGAGATAGACACGTCTGCTGTGGTGGATAATACGAGCTTGCTTGCTGTCATCACAGGCGACATGAGTAGCACAGGCAGTTATCAAGATGGTAAACTGGGCAAACTTACCGCCAAATTTGACGGTCAAGTCGCTCATGATGACGTGCCAGACGGTCAGCTGATGGTAGATGTTAGCGGAGCGAATGACCGCTTTGTGGTACATCGCTTGGAGCATACAGGGGAGGCAGGTGAGCTGTCAGCGTCAGGGACGGTGGATATCGGGCAGATGGCGTGGGATTTGACGGCGAAAATGAATGCCTTGAACATCGGTCGCTTTGTGCGTGACATGGACAGCGAGCTGACAGGGGGCTTTACCACGACAGGGCGGTGGGGTAAGGACATTCAGCGTATCGCCATTGATGGCTTGGCTCTGACAGGTGTCATGCGAGGGCAGGATGTGACTGCCACAGGGTCGCTGTCGGGGGAGTTTGATTTGCCTGATGATTTGGGTGGATATATTGGCAGTCTAAAAACCAGTCCTGAGAGTTTTGACTTGCAAAGCATTACCGATTTTCAGCGTCAGTTGGAACAAAACACCAGACAAACCCGCCAAATCATCCGTAAGCTAAATGCCGAGAAAGTCCAAGTTCGCATGGGCGATAATGTCGCAAGCATGCATGGCAATGAGCAAAATCTCACCACAGCACTTAATCTTACCGACCTAAGTCAGCTCACTCCGAGTGCTCGGGGGGCGATAAAAGGCGGTGTGATTCTGGTGGATAATCGCACCGAGTTACCGACCATTTATGTGGATTTAAATGCCAATGACGTGCGTACAGCGGATGTCATTGTCCAAAAGGCGAGCTTGGTGGGTAAGATTGTCAATCTGGGCAATGCCCCCAGTCAGCTATTAGTTGAGGTGTCAGACATCATCGCCATGGGACGGGTAGTGAAGTCGGCACGGCTTGATTTTAAAGGCACGCAGGATAAGCACGAGTTGGCACTGACGACCAAAAATGCTCAGGTGGAGGCACGTGCCAAAGTGGTGGGCGGTTTTAACAGTCAAACCAAGACTTACCAAGGCGTACTGGGCGAAGGGCGGATGGAGACCCGCTTTGGGCTGTTATCACAAAGACAGCCGACCGAGTTTAAGATAGGACTAGATAAGAGCTTACAAATCGCCCCGCACTGCTGGCAGACAAGTAAAACCCGTGCAGGCGGTACAGGGTCGCTGTGCCTACAAGACACGCTGGTCTATACCCCCAATGAAATCAAAGCGGATTTGGTCATCCAAGACCTTGATACGTCCGTACTCTCGCCTGCCATGCCCAGTGATATCTTTTGGCATTCTAAGTTAAATGGCAAAGCCAAAATCAGTCATAAAAAAGGCAATGCCAACCCCCAAATTAATGCTGTACTATATTCGGATAATGGACGACTGGGACTGTATGGCGATGATACAGGCTATGTGGAAATGCCCTATGAGCGTATCTCGGTCATCGCCCAAAGTACGCCCACAGGGCTAAAACTACGCACCGATGTGGCAGGGACGATAGGCGAAGGCTATGCTGATGTGCTGATGAATCCATTCGCCGATGACAAGCCCATCTCGGGGGCGGTGGTGGTTAATGACATTAATTTGGCGGTGGTGCGTCCATTTTTGCCAAGCCTAAAAGCCCTATCGGGCAACGTTACGCTCCAAGGTGGTGTGGGCGGTACGCTGTCTCGCCCCTTGTTCTATGGTAATGCTGAGCTGACGGATGGGCATTTGGCGGTCATGGATGTGCCTTTGGATTTGACAAACATCAACCTATCAGCTCAGGTATCAGGCACGCAAGCGACACTGACAGGTGATTTTGTTGGTGGGCAGGGGCAGGGCGTGCTGACGGGGCAGGTAGATTGGCAACAGGAACTCCAAGCCAAAGTAAATCTCTCCGCCGATGATTTGACCATCAGCTCGCCCCCCATGGTCGTGGCACAGGTCAGTCCCGACCTTGAAGTGGTGGTCAAGCCCTTATCTCGCTATGTGGACATCAAAGGCGTGGTGGTCATACCATCAGCGACCATTCGCCCGCCCGAAGCACAGGGCGATGTCGTGGTTCAGTCGCCTGATGTGTCGGTGCTTGACCGTCGCCTGTCGGGCAATGTCGCACAGGTGCTGGCAGTGTCCGCCCCATGGAGTATCAATGCTGACATCGGACTGGATTTGGGCGATGATGTGACATTCCGTGGTTTTGGTGCTAAACTCCCACTGGCAGGGGCGTTGCACCTGACCCAAAGCGGACAGGGAAAAACCCAAGCCCGAGGCGTGATACAGGTGTCTGAAAGCACCAAGATTGATGGTATTGGGCAAAATCTCGAACTCAACTATGCCCAAATTCGCTTTAATGGCGATATGCTAAACCCCCGTCTATCTATCGAAGCTGAAAAAGAGATAGAAGGACAAACGGTGGGTGTACGCATCAAAGGCACGGCAAATGCTCCAGATATTAGCGTGTTTAATAACGCAGGGCTGTCCGAACAACAAGCGATGAACGCCATCATCACAGGGCGACTGTCACCATCGGCAGACAGTCAAATCTCCGAACAAGGTTTTCGCTCGCAGGTCACCAATAACTTAGCGGCGGCAGGGTTAAACCTTGGTTTGTCAGGCACACGTGGACTTACCAACCAAATCGGCAGTGCGTTGGGTTTTGAGAGCTTGACGGTGGACGCGTCAGGTAATTCAAGCGACACGCATGTTAATGTTACAGGCTACATCACGCCTGACCTATATATCCGCTATGGTGTGGGCGTATTTAATGCCGAGACTGAACTGTCCATGCGATATCAGCTGACCCGCCGTGTCTATGTACAGGCGACATCTGCCGCTGAAAACATGGTTGATGTGATTTATCGTTGGAAGTTTTAGGTTGGATAATGGGATAAGTATAATTTACTTCATTCTCAACTTAAAATGGTAACTTGTTGATTTTTCAATGATTATTTTTAGAGTTGTAGGGGCGAATTACATTCGCCCTTGAAAAGTCAATCACTTATACAAAGTTGGGAATGGGGTATAATTTATCCTTACCTATTTGCTAAAAACCAAAAAGCACACCACGATTAGGGGCGTACTTTTTGGTTTGGAGTTTATGAAAATTTTGATAAATTATTTGGTTAAAATCAAGCGGTTATTGCGTGTCAGACGCAAGCGATATTCTTCGCCCTGATGTTCAATTCGCACTTCCTTGGTCAAAGCGAATAAGTTTTGTGAATGCAGGGTGGGCAGACGAGTGGATTCACGGTTGCTAAAATAACGAGCGATGGTCATGGTCATGACAAGTTTCCTTATGATTGGACGGGTTGCGGATATTTTTCCGAGCCGTCTGGCTGATAATAACTATTAGCTTAAAATGATAATTTTATCTAAACACTAAATTTTTACAAACAATAAAAGTTATCATTTGTTGATATAATATCAAATTTTTCTAAGATTGCAAATATAAATTGCAAAATTTGATAAATTTGACCATTTTTCTGATAAAAGGTATAAATATGACTACCAAAGGCAAAAATTCTCCAAAAATCACCCCTGTGGCGGTAGCGGTATTGCGATATGGCGATGAATTTTTACTGGCGACCCGTCATGCTCATCAACATCAAGGCGGTAAATTGGAATTTGTTGGCGGTAAGATTGAGCCAGATGAAACACCCCAAACCGCCCTAATCCGTGAAGTGAGTGAAGAGCTTGGCTTGGATATTAGTAATAATGCGATGAGTGAGCTTGGGCAAGTTTATCACGATTATGAAGATAAAGCAGTTAGACTATATGTGTATGATATTATTTTGAGTGATAGCCAATATCTTGATTTTAAAGACAAAAAATTTGGCTTGGATAATCAGGCTTTATTATGGCTTGATAAAATGACTTTATTACAAAGTGATGAACGGTTTCCGCAAGCAAATCAGCAGATTTTGATGTGGTTGGATAGTATGTAAATTAAAAAATACCCCTATTTTTAAAATAAATAACCCTTGTCAAAACACCCAAATTCCTTTAAAATTTGGGTGTTTTGTTATATTATCCATTCCATTCATTCATGATAGGACAGCATATGAGCATTTATCAAGACCACCTAACCAAACGCCAAACCCAAGAAACCCAAGCAACAGAACTGCTTGTTGCCCTTGCCAAATTGTCTACCCAAAACGTCAATGTTCTGTTTTTTGGTGAGCGCGTGGCGTTGTCGGTATCGGACATTCTGGCCAAGCACGCCAAGGCAGGACTTGACGTGGCGGACACCCTTGCCCTTGCCAAAGACATCACCGCTACCAATATCACCGCCGATTTGGGACAAGCGGTCAAAGCAGGTAAAAAAGCAAGCGATTTTGCCAATGGCACCGAAATCCCTGCCACGGACGTGGTACTCTATGGCTTTGGGCGTATCGGGCGTATCTTGGCACGTCTACTTATGAGCCGTCCTGCCTCTGATAAGGGCTTACAACTAAAAGCCATCGTGGTACGCCCCGCAGGAGACGGCGACCTTGATAAGCGTGGTTCGCTATTGGAGCGTGATAGTGTGCATGGCTGGTTTGACGGCTCGGTGGAGATTGACAACGCCAATAGCGGTATCATCGTGAACGGTCGCTTTATCAAATTCATCTACGCCTCTGACCCTAGCGAGATTGACTACACCGCCCACGGCATTGATAACGCCATTGTGATTGATAACACGGGCAAATGGAAGGACGAAGCAGGGCTTGGCAAACATTTGGTAAGCAAAGGCGTAAAAAAAGTGCTACTTACCGCCCCTGCCAAAGGTGACATCAAAAACGTGGTCTATGGCGTAAACCATGACACCATCGGGGGTGATACCATCGTATCGGCAGCGTCTTGCACCACCAACGCCATCACACCAACGCTAAAAGTACTACACGACACTTATGGCATCGTAAACGGACACATGGAAACCGTCCACGCCTTTACCAATGACCAAAACCTTGTGGACAACCACCACAAATCCGACCGTCGTGGTCGTGCCGCTCCCTTAAACATGGTGATGACGTCTACAGGGGCAGCGTCAGCAGTATCCAAAGCCATTCCAGAACTAAAAGGTAAACTCACAGGCAACGCCATTCGTGTGCCAACACCAAACGTCTCTCTTGCGATTTTAAACCTAAACTTTGACAAAGCGGTTGGTTCTGCTGATGAGCTAAACGCCTTTATCAAAGCCAAGTCAGAAAGCATTGAGTGGCAAGAGCAAATTGACTACTCAGACAGCCCAGAAGCAGTTTCTACCGACTTTGTCGGTTCTGAAAAAGTGGCGATTTTTGATGCTAAGGCAACCATCGCCACCGACAACCGTGCGACCTTATATGTGTGGTATGACAACGAAATGGGGTACAGCACGCAGGTTATCCGTGTGGCGGAAGTCATGGCAAGTAATTAATCGGTTGTTTTATTGTTAAATTGATTGTTAATGACAGGGTATTTGTGTTATGCTGACAAATACCCTGTTTTGTTACACCCGAGAAACTTTAAAATTACCACAAACATAATGAAGTTTGAGTGTAGGGGCGTGCTGTGTACGCCTATAAAAATTGGCATGTTATCAAAGGACGTGCTCAGCACGTCCCTACAAAGCCTGTGGTAAATATTAAGTTTGTTAGGTGTATATATTCACAGGATTGATAAATGTTTTTTTGAGTGTTGTTATGAAAATCAAATCTCTACTAGCCCCCACCCTAACCGCCATCGGACTTAGTATGGCACTTGCCATGCCGACCACCGCATTTGCCCAAACTTGCAAAGTTACCGACCCGACAGGTACCCCGTTAAACGCCCGTGCCACACCTAACGGTAAAGTTATTGGGCAAGTCAAAAATGGCACGACCGTCTATGTCTCAGAGTATGATTATGATGATAAAGGACGTCCATGGGCATTGGTGTTTAACGTCAGAACCGACCGATATATCGGCTGGGTGTTTCGTGAGTTTATCAGTTGTTATTAATTGAAGTGCTTTTTAAAAATTTTTGCAAAAAATACTTGACTTGATGACAAAATCCTATATAATACGCACCTATACAGCAAACGCTGACATGCGGGAATAGCTCAGTTGGTAGAGTACAACCTTGCCAAGGTTGGGGTCGCGAGTTCGAATCTCGTTTCCCGCTCCAAATTTTAAAAAGTCCAAATCGAAAGGTTTGGGATTTTTTGTTGTTTGAAATCAAGGGCTTGATGTTTTATCATTCTGACATCAGCCTCAAACACCAACCTTTTTTAAGGCACACAGAATTTTTTGTGTGCCTTATTTGTGCCTAAATTGTGCCTTGGCTGATTTTTTGCTTATCCAACAAAATGCCAAAGTGACCACAACCAAATATTTGCCCTTGATTGCTACTTTAAAATAACAAAGTGGAGAGATAAGGCTTTGGTGTAACCCATTTCTCTTTATAACAATCCTTTGAAATCATAAATAGGGGTATGATAAAGTAGCTTATTTTGAAACATTAAGTGAGAAAAAGCAAAGTCTGCAAAGCGGAGTACCGTTATTTGGAGAGTTTGTACAGCAGTGGTTTGATGAGCGATCTATTGAGTGGCGAGCTACTTATCAAGAAAAGCTAAAAATCATCATCAGCAAGTATCTGCTTCCTGCTTTTGATAAGCGTTCATTATCCATGATAAATAGAGCGGACGTGCTGGCATTTCGTGCTTCTCTCGCCAAAGTGACCCACAAAACAGCCAAGCACACCCTGTCAGCTACCAGAATTAACTCAATTATGGCAACTTTGTATATGATACTAAAAGAAGCGTCAAAACGCTACCATTTTGATGACCCAACAGTGGATATTAAGCAGTTAAAAGCGGATAAGCCTGAGATTGTCCCATTTAGCTTAGATGAAGTTTGGCAGTTTCTTAATGGGGTAAGAGCTGATTATGGGGTAAGAGCTGATTATAAGAACTACTATTTGGTTCGTTTCTTTACAGGTATGCGGACAAGTGAGATTGATGGCTTAACATGGGACTGCGTAGACTTTGACAGACGAGAAATACACATTCGTCAAGCACTTGTCAATGGCGTATTAGGTAAGCCCAAAACAGCAGAGTCTAATAGGCAAATTGATATGTCGCCTTTTGTGTATGATGCCCTGCAAGCTCAGCATCTTATTTATCAGGCAAACAAAAAGCAAGGCAAGCTCATCAAGCACAGTCATGGCTTTGATTATGTGTTTTGCTTACAAAATGGCGAACCACTAGATTATCGCAATGTCAATCGCAGAGTCTGGCACCCAACCCTAAGAAGACTTGGGCTAAAACCAAGAAATGCTTATCAAACACGCCACACCGCCGCCACACTGTGGCTGTCAGCAGGAGAGGCACCTGAATGGATTGCCAAGCAAATGGGACATGTCAATACCATGATGCTCTTTAAGGTGTATAGTCGTTATGTACCCAATGCCACAAGACAAGACGGCAGTGCGTTTCATGCGTTATTAATGCAAAGCAAGCAAGGGCAGGAGGGGTCATCATGCTAATTTATCCGTTACATCATGAATCAAGCTCTGCCGATACATGGGAGATGCTTTTGCAGGACATACAAGACAAAGAGCAAATCGCTCATCTTACCAATAAAGTTAGCAAAGCACTGATTATTGATTTACCTATCCAACAAGGCTTTGGCATGAGTTTGTTTTTAAGCACATCATCTAACTTAAATAATCATGAGGCTCTGCATGCATGGGTTAAGCAAACAATCACACACCTTGCAGACAGACAGCTTTATGATGAAGAGAGTCTTTATCTTTTGATAAAGTCGGCTTTGTTAAAGGAGCTTCCAAATGACGAGGTGTTTTAAAAACAGTAAAGCAAGCGATAAGTATTGAATGATAAGTATTGAGCAATGAACAATCAGGAGATAAACATATGAGCGAACAACCAACAATTGACAATCAAGAACAAACAAGCAAATCTCCCATCTATCTTATCCTAACCGATAAAAAGAGATTCATAGACATCGGTAGGGTGTTTTGGATGGTGGATATGATTGAAGAATATCCATGCTGTGAATACAGATTAATCAGTCATACAGAATATCAGCTATTTACTAGCACGCAGAATAAAGATAGGCAGTTAAAGCTTTATCACAGTCTTTTTGGTGTTATTATTAGCTCAAATCAATCACTCTCAACCAAATCCTCCGCAATCGCCTCCGCCTGCTGAATCACAAATTCAATCGCTTCTGCCTGCAAATCTGGCGGATATTTATAGCTTCTTAAGGCAATACGAATCAGCGTCCGCATTTTGGCACGCACCGAATCTTTATATTGCCAATCAATCGTTACCGATTTACGCAGTTTTTCGGTGATTTCTCGTGCCAATTTCAAAAGAACCGCATCACCCATTTCTCGCACCGCACTTTCGTTGCGAGCCAATGCATCATAAAACGCCATTTCAGCAGGACTTAATCCCAGCTCTTCCCCTCGTTTTTGGCGAGCGTCAAACTCTTTGGCAAGCGTGATGAGTTCTTCCAAAATTTCCAACACGGATAAATTGTGGTTATGGTATTGGTTCATTGCTTCTTTGAGTCGTTGCTCAAACTCTTTTTTGGTGGCAAGATTTGCCCCGCTTTGTGTGCTCAACTCGGACGCCAGATAACGCTCCATCGCACCAATCCATAAATCTTTGGTTGGGCTGTTTTTTACCGTTTCCAAAAATTCATCAGAAAGTAGATTGATGTTTGGGCGTTCTTTTTTTAATAAATCAAATAAATCCACCACGCCGTCCGACTGCACCGCACGGTTCATCAAGACGGTTAGCTGTAACAAGCGGTCTTTGCCCGAAGGATTGCGAGAGGCAGTGCTGTTTTTGATGATGGTGGCACGCACCGCATCATAAAAAGCCAGTTCCTGTTTGTAAGGTTCAACCGCTTTTAACGCACCGCAAAGGGCATAACCTTTTTTGGCAAACCGTACCGCTTGCAAAAAAGCATTTTTACGTGGGGTTTTGCCCTTTTTGTCTTTGCTGTCATCAGGATTGATTCGGTCTAGGGCTAAAATATGGTTGGCAGAGGTCAAAATCGCATTCAGCAATTTGGCAGGTTCGCTAATTTGCAAAATTTTGCCAATATCAACCGTTTGTCCATCCACAGGCGTGGCAAATTGCCCCTGAATAATGCTGACATATTCGAGCATTTTTTCCAAAACCGTCTCAATATTGCGTACAGGTTTTTCTTTGCCACAGGCGTTGGTATATTGCTTCATCGCTTTTTCAAGCTCATCGGTCAAGCCCACATAATCGACAATCAAACCGCCATTGTCCATGCTTTTGTTACGGAACACCCGATTGACCCGAGCAATCGCCTGCATCAGGTTATGTCCACTCATCGGCTTGTCAATGTACATCGTGTTACAACAAGGGGCATCAAACCCTGTGAGCCACATATCTCGCACGATGACGATTTTTAGGGGGTCGTCTGGGTCTTTAAAGCGTTTTTCCAGCGTTTTTTTGTCCTGATTGTGTTTTTGCCACTCGGCAGGGTCGCTGGCATTGCTTGTCATCACAATTTTAATACTGCCTTGAAGCACATCGTTTGAGTGCCATTCGGGACGAAGTGCGGTGATTTTTTCGTACAATTTTACGCAAATGGCACGGCTCATCACCACGACCATCGCCTTGCCGTCTTGCTGTTTGGTACGCTCATCATAATGGGCAATGATGTCTTCCGCCATTTTTTGCAAACGGCTTTCAACACCGTGCAATTTTTCACGCAAACGAAAAGTCGGATTTTGTTCATCGTCATCAAGCAGGGTTTGAGCTTCTTTGACCACCTTGTCAAAATCATGACTTTCGCCCAAGCTGATTTGGCGTGGCTCATAGATAATCGGCACGGTTGCTCCATCTTTCACCGCATCTTCAAAATCGTAAATAGACACATATTTACCAAACACTTCTTGGGTGTCTTTGTCATCAAGGGCGATTGGCGTGCCTGTAAAACCAATAAAGGACGCATTGGGCAGGGCACTGCGTAAATGCTTGGCGTAACCCTCTCGGTATTGTCCTTTGTCGTTGATTTTTTGGCTAAAACCATATTGCGAACGGTGGGCTTCATCGGTAATGACAATGATGTTTTGCCGCTCGTTCAAAATTGGGTGGCTTAGCTCATCTTCCATCAAACCAAATTTTTGAATGGTGGTAAAAATCACGCCCCCAGCCGAACGGCTGGCAAGGGCAGAGCGAAGTTCGTCTCGCCCATCGACTTGGACTGGAGTTTGTTTGAGCAATGCCTCACCACCGCAAAAGGTAGCATAAAGCTGACCGTCCAAATCGTTGCGGTCGGTAACGATGACCAAGGTTGGATTTTTTAGCTCGGCACGGCTTAACACTTTGCCTGCATAAAACAGCATAGATAACGACTTGCCAGAGCCTTGCGTATGCCAAAACACGCCCACTTTACGGTCGCCATTTTTGGCGGTGGCGTGCAAAGTGCAATCTACCGCTTCATTCACGCCATAAAACTGATGATACGCTCCAATCTTTTTAATCACACGGTTTTTGCTGTCTTTTTCATACACCACAAAATTTTGCACATAATCAAGCAAATCCTTAGGGGTCATTATCCCTGTAATCAACCCTTCCAATTCATTTTCAAAGGCAATCTGTCGGCTTTGGTCTTTTTCATCAATCACACGCCAAGGGGTGAAACGCTCAAAATCCGCCGTCAATGAGCCAATGCGAGCCACAATGCCATCTGAAATCACGAGTGCCTGATTAAACACAAACAGCTCGGCAATTTCTTCTTTATAAGTTTGCAGTTGGGCGTACGCTTTGCCAATATCGGCATTTTCTTTGAGTGGATTTTTGAGCTCAAACACCACCAGTGGCAAGCCATTAACAAAGCCAATCAAATCCGGAATGCGTTTGCCTTTTTTACCGCCAATATCCAGCTGATTGACAATGCGAAAATCATTGTGGGCAGGCACCCCAAAATCCACCAAACGCACCACTTCAAACTTTTGCTCACCCTGTGCCTGATAACGATATGGCACGCCATTTCTTAGCCATTCATAGGCCCCGCGGTTACGCTCGGCAAGGTCGCCAGTGTCGGCACGGCAAACCATCGCCACCACATTTTCCACCTCGGCAGCAGGCAAATCGGGGTTTAATTTTGCAATGGCGGCCGCCAACAAGGGCTTTAAAATCACCTCGCCTGTCCGTTCTCGCCATTCATTTTGGCAGCCCAAAAGAATGGTTTTGCCGTAGGTATAATCCCAACCCAAAGATTGCATTGTGGCAATGGCGGATTGTTCGATGGTATTTTCGTTGATGTTTAGCATACCTTACCTACCTTCTATCAATAATTCTAACAATGCTTCAATACATTCATCGTGGTCATCATCATACCAAATAGGAAATATATTGGCTTTCGCTAGTTCTTCTTGTCTTTTAATTCTGTCAGCATCTGACATTTTGTCTAATGACAAAAACGCATAATGTCGAGCTAAATTATCACTACCTTTTTCACTAACTATTTCTTGTAAAGTCTTAATTGTTCTATCAACAGATAAACTGCAGCCTAAAAATAAAATAGATTTTGAAAATAGCTGATAGATACAATTTGAAATGGTATTATTTTCGTTATAGTGCCTATTATATTCATCGACAGTTAGAATTCTTTTGGCTTTTGTTGTATGTGTGCCGTGTAATTGTAAGAGAACTCTTTGATCACTACTCAACAAGCGAGAAAACTCCATTGCATTCAAACCAATTAAATAATGAGCAAAGCTTTTATTATTGCTTTCATAAATTATTTTTAATAAAGAGTCATAATTTGTTGTAACAATAGATGAATTTGGAAAAAATTCTGGTAATCGACAAATGACACCTTCTATTTCTTCTGGCTTCAAATATTTTCCATATTCATTATCTAATTGCTCCTGTAAATGTGTTGCACAATGTTCATCCAGTAACTGAGCCGCCTCCTCAAACTCTCTTTTATCCAATAAGCTAGAAAACACTTCTTGATTTATAGAGCTTTCGTTTTGTACTTTTACTAAAAAATCTCTCCATAACGGCAATCCTGTCGGTAGAGATAATCCTGCACCAATAAAAGGAATTATCTGATTTTGCTCAAATATACTTTTTAATTTATGAAATCTGCTTTGATTACTATGGAGCTTTAAGATATTTCTACCTTGCTCTAGCTTTCTCAGTTTATAGTCATTCAGCCATTCATTAAAAATATCATTATATGCATCTTTATCTAGGGTAAATAGAACTTGGTCTCTTGCAAATTCAATCCCCCTAATATCAATCACGCCCTCTGCATTCAATTCATTGATGAATTTTCTTTCTAAATAAGTATTACTCATTTAGTAGCTCCCCACTCAACAATCTAGGCAATAACAAATCCCTTGTTTTGGCAAGCATTTTATTTTGTGTTTTCAGCTTCAAAATAGCATCAATATGTGTGCTTACAACCTCTTCAAATCTATCTAAAATCATATCGTTGGGAATAACAATATTTAATCCAGCAAAAGATGAAGAATTTAAAGAATTCCTTGTTGATGCAATCGATGACATATGTAGATATGTCATCACGCTATCTTGCATAAAATAGCCACGAAGAAACTCTCTTAAATTTTCTGCTTTTGGTTGGATTTTTGCTAGAGCTACATTATAAGCTCCCTTTATTCCAAATCTTACTTTTCCAGCTTCGCCATATTTATCCATTAAAATGTCTTTTTCATTACAGCGTTTATTTTTTTTTGAAATAGGAATATAGGTAATATGGTTTTCATTAGAATAATCCCTATTTTGTATAAATCTTTCATAGCCTTCTTGTTCGTTATATACCAACCGAACCCAAAATATGCTACAATACCCCTATGGCATACTCAGATG
>ERZ1023310.90-NODE-90-length-25660-cov-7.870260_pt1 | contig 25660 bp, 23 predicted proteins | sample MGYA00380476_ERZ1023310 | MGnify/ENA primary metagenome ERZ1023310 (study PRJEB33173, sample SAMEA4830346) | metagenome | study: EMG produced TPA metagenomics assembly of the PRJEB25223 data set... | reverse complement strand
AGCAGTCAGCAGTCAGCAGTCAGCAGTCAGCAGTCAGCAGTCAGCAGTCAGCAGTTTAGCTTAACAAGCCCTAAATTTACTGTCAAGGATTTAATCCTGCCAGACAACACTTTAAATAGCATTCACGATTTTTTATCCTACCAAAAACACGCTGAACACATCTTTAACACATGGGGGCTTGCCACCACACACGCCCACCAACGCCAAATCGCCATTAACCTATATGGCTTACCCGGTACAGGTAAAACCATGGCATCACACGCCATTGCTCATGAACTTGGCAAACCACTCATTGCCGTCAATTATGCTGAAATAGAATCAAAATACGTTGGCGAAACTTCCAAAAACATCACAGCCCTTTTTAATACCGCCAAAGAGCAAAATGCAATTATCTTTTTTGATGAAGCAGACGCTATTTTAAGTCGCCGTGTTACTAATATGTCACACGCCACCGATGTGAGTGTCAATCAAACCCGCTCGGTACTGCTGACACTCATGAATGACCATGAAGGCTTGATTATTTTTACCACCAATTTTATTGAAAATTATGACCCTGCTTTTATGCGAAGAATTCTATCGCATATTCTTTTTGAACTACCTGACTTAGGCAATCGTCAAAAATTGTGGCAAAAATACATTCCCACCGCCCTACCCCTAGCCCCTGATGTCAATTTTGAGATTCTGGCAGAACATTCAGACGGGCTGTCTGGCAGTGATATTAGCAACTGCGTGTTAAAGTCAGCTCTGTCTGCTTCACGAAGTGGCGATAATTCTGTCTCTCTTTCTTATTTTACAAAAGCAATTGATGAAATTAAGACCAGTCAAAAGGCAAACCAATTCTCACAAATAACAACCAAGCAAGTTAGTGAAGAATATGTAAAAACCCAACTTGGCGAAAAAAACATTTAATCAAGTTAAAAATAAGGAATGATATATGATTGATCCAGTGAGTCTACTGCTTTGGGTGGCTGCAGGTGCGGCTGTTGGTGCGGCTGTGGTTATTTTTTGGAAAGAAATTAGAAATTTTTTCATTGAAAGTTTTCAAAGACTTCCTGTAGAAGTACAACAGAATTTGCAAGGTGTTGTTTCCTTAGCAAAAGCCGTGAGCAGAGCTATTATTAAAACTTTTAAATATTACTCGTACAATCAAGTAACCCAATCATGGAGTGAGACAGTTGAAACAAAGCGTATCAATGACAGCGAAGTTCCTGAACACATCCGAAATAGATTAAAGTCCGGCAATACAGTAGATATTACCGATGAAGTTGCTAAAGAGTTACAATTACACCATTAAGGAGTTACAATGATTAAGAAAGTTATGGCGGTTATGACCACACTAGATGCCATTCAAGAGATATTTTTTAAGGAAAAAGAACCTGTCTCAATAGAATATATATTGGACAATATCTCTCCTGATATAGACAAAAAAATCATAGACACCGTTAGCAAAAAAGAATTAAATCCGATTGGCGGAGAGATTAATATTTATATTGATGATCACACAAAAGATGTTATTATTGAGTGGGATTTTTACTTTGAAGACAGGCAAGGAAAATCTGATCAAATGACAAAAATAAGTAGCAAAAAAATGGTAAGGCAAGAATACATTACTAGAGACGATTATTTTTCCTTGAAAAATGAACCTTTAAAATTTCAGATAATCAGTCCTAACATCAAGTATGGAGATTAAAAACGAATCTTACAGAAAATCAAATCAACGAGATAACATCTCTCATAAAAGAAAATGAAGTTATTTATGAGAGACGTCAATATTTTCAAAAGTATTACTTAAATACCTTAGGCATCGGCATTCCCATATATAATTTTGATGACTATGATGAATTAATACATTACAGACAAGTTAAGAATGATTCTACTATCTACAAAAAGATAATATCAAATGACGCCGATTTTAGACTGTATTATCAAGATATTTTTCAAGAAATAAACAATAATAAAAAGATTTTGTCCATGGTTAAAAATGATATATTGTATTACATTAAAAATAAATCAATAATATCTGTAGAACAAATAAAACAATCTAATTTTGAATTTTTGACAGACTTTTATATTAATTTTTTCTTAGAAGAACTATTAAAATTAAATAAATTAGAAGAGATAGAAATATTGGCATTAGGAGATATAAAGCAAAAATTATACAAACTAAAAGCCAATACGGAGAATGTATAATGAGTAATTCAAATAAAAAACACCTAAGATTTTTACCGCAATTTGATTATAATCCCTATTCTTTTGGAGAAAGCAATAAAATAGATGAAACAATCCAAAATCAAACAATTGATAAATCATATAATTTGAAAAACGGCAATACCAGTCTTAATATCAACAATAATAATCAGAGACAAACATTAAACGAAAAACGCAACACTGAAAGCAGGCAAAGAAAAAAATCAGGACAAAGATTAGGAAGGATTAAGTATGAATCCTTTAGTTTTTGGAATAGTTTAGGATTTGGTTTAACTTTATCTATTTTTCCACCATTTTCAATAATATTCCTGATCAGTCTTATTGTAACAGCAAAAGATAGATTTCATGATTTGGATAAAAGTGGTTTAAATACTCTTTTGTTGCTCATACCTTTATTTGGATTATTGGTGCATTTTTATTTACTGCTTGCCGGTGGAACCAAAGGAAATAATGATTACGGAAAACCGCCTGAATCTGCAGGCGTATTAGCTTATTTTGGATATATTTCACATTTGTTATTATACCCTATTTCATTAGTGTTGCTAGCAATGACTGAACTTTTATCAACATATTAAAATTAAAAAACTGCAATATATTTAAGATATTGCAATGTCTCCAAATTAGTGAAGAGTATATAAATCAAAGATATCACTTGTTCTATCAACTAATACCGTATGGGTCGGTACTGTCCCAGTCCGCTTCATCCAACGGAGCAAGCAAAACCTGCTCATCAATGGTAACATCATCTTGACCCAATAACATCGCCAATCTCCCTGCCGTGCGTTCGTTTTTTGATGAATGTAAAGGCATGATTGGGGTGACTTTTACCCCTGCTTCAACCTTTTCAATCTCTACCTTTTACCCTGCATTGATATATTGTACAATGCTGGGCGGTAGGCTTGCTAATTCTATTATCATTGCTATCCCCTTAGACTATTTGTAAATATTTTACCCCACCACCCCACTCCACACCAATTGACAACCCACCACAATCAGCAAACAGGCAAAGGCTTTTTTGAGCGTCCCTGCTGGCAGTTTGTGGGCGATTTTTGCCCCAAGTTTGGCAGTGATAAAACTCGCCACGCTAATGGCGACAAAGGCAGGTAAATGCACAAAGCCAAGCAGTCCTGCCACAGGCTCGCTCATGTTTGCCACATGACTTCGTCCAAATACCATAAAGCCCAACGCCCCTGCAATGGCAATGGGCAGACCACACGCTGCCGAAGTCCCGACCGCTTGTTTCATGGGCAGACCTGCGTGGGTCAGATACGGCACATTTAGGCTACCACCGCCAATCCCAAAAATCGCCGAAGCCATACCAATCACACCGCCCGCCACGCTTTGGCTCATCGGCTTGGGCAGGGGCTTAATGTTCTCGTCCGCCTTTTTCATGAACATCTGTATGGACATGGCAATGGCAAACACACCAATCAATACTTGCAAATAATCCCCCTTGATAAGCGTCGCCACCCACGCCCCAAACAACGAACCGACCACCAAGCCATAAGTCAAATTTTTAAACACGTCCCAACGCACACCGCCTTTTTTGTTGTGGGCGGTCAAAGAGCTGATAGACGTAATAATGATGGTCGCCAACGCCGTCCCTACCGACACATGGGGGATAAACTCGCTCGGAAAGCCATACGTCCCCAAAATCCACACGAGTGCTGGCACGATGATAAGACCACCACCCACGCCAAACAGCCCTGCACACACGCCCGCAAACGCTCCTGCGACCACAAACCACAGATACATCATGTTACATACTCTCACATTTACCAAATTTATGGTATTATAGCTTATTTTTATTCATTTGAAACGACCAAAAACCACCCCATGCCAAATTTTTTGACCGCCACGCCCCACACCCATTTTGACACGACAGGCAGCACCAACACCCAGCTTATCCACGCCATTACAGACGGCACGCACCCCCACACCGCCCCCCACCTATACACAGCAAGCCACCAAACGGCAGGGCGTGGACAACATGGGCGGACGTGGGTAAGCGGTGCAGACAATGTTTTTTTGTCTTTATATGCCCCCATTGGGCAAGGCGAATTTGAACTACATCAATTATCAGGCTTATTGTCTTTGGCGGTAGGCTATCAACTTGCCCAATTAAAAATCATTCAAACCATTAACCAAACTCGCACCGAAAATAACCTACCCCCCATTGGCGTAAAATGGGCAAATGACGTGGGCTTTTATGATGATGAAGTAGGATTTTTTAAAAAACTCGCTGGCATTTTAATTGAACCTGTTTTTAAAAAATTGGATAAAAATACACTTGTGGGTGTGGTGATTGGCGTGGGCTTAAATGTCAATAATTCGCCTATCATCAAAGACGGTCTTTATCAAGCAACGTGTTTAAAAGAATTATCTGATATAACTACCACCGCCCAAGATTTATATATCCCTATGGCAAATGCGATATTTCAAGCAGTGGAAATTTGCAATCATTGCAAAGAACCCATGTATCTACAAAATTTTATTGATAAATTTAACGCCAATCATCTTTTGACCGACAAACTTATTCATATTTTTATGCAAAATAATATGACCGATATTTACGCAAAAGGCAGATGTATCGGCATTGGCAATCAAGGCGAATTGTTATTAAATGATCATGGCGATATTAAGCCGATATTTGCAGGTATGGCAAAAATCGTGAATTAGGTTTTATTTGGCATAGTTAATTTATATAAATACCAAAACCCATTTTATTAAGGAAAATCATGAAAAAACTTTGGCTAGATTTGGGCAATACCCGCCTAAAATATTGGATTGTAGATAACGACACGATTATCGCCCATGACGCAAAAGAACACCTAAAAGCCCCCAATGAATTATTGCTTGGACTGCTTGGCACGCTGGCGAGCTTTGAGCCTGAATTTGTGGGGATTTCTAGCGTGCTTGGCGATAAGATTAACACCGCCATCAATAAGACCTTGCAAGGCTTTAACGTGCCATTTGAATTTGCCAAAGTGAACGCCAACCACCCCCTTTTGACAAGTCATTATGACCCCAATCAGCTTGGCGTGGACAGATGGCTACAAATGCTTGGCGTGGTGGATAATACCAAAAAACAATGCGTGGTGGGCTGTGGTACGGCTTTGACGATTGATTTGATAGAACACGGCACGCATTTGGGTGGATATATCCTGCCCAACGTCTATATGCAACGCCACGCCCTATATGCAGGCACTCAGCAGATTGCGGTGAAAGCTGGGCGGTTTGACAGCACCGAATTGGGCAAAACGACCTTTGATGCGGTCAATCATGGCGTACTGTTTGGCGTGGTGGGGGCGGTGCGTGCGGTGCGGGCCGATTATCCTGATTTTGAGGTTACGCTCACAGGGGGCGGGGCGGACATGATAAATGTGCAGTTTGGGGGCGAGCTTGACACCGAAGAAGAGCTACTGCTGGCAGGGCTAAGACGGTATTTTGCTTGACATGAATCACAACAAAGAACAATCCGTCACTTAGCCTGCTATTTTGCCAAATCCCAAATCTCCCCCTTATCCACAACCCCCACTTTGTCAGCAAACACCGCCTGTCTCATCGCCCTTGCTAGGGCATCAGTTGGCATGGGTTTGGCGGACATAAGTAGCCCAAAGCGGTTTGCCACGGTAAGCACCTTTTCGCCCAATCGCTCGCCCATGCGGTCGCTGTTTTGTCGTTTTAATAACGGTGGTCGCATGAGTGTGAGCTTGTCAAAACCAATGGCGGACAATGATCGCTCCATGTCGCCTTTTAAGCGATAATAAAACAGCGGACTGTTTGGGTTTGCTCCGTCTGATGAGATGACGACCATTTGCCCCACGCCATTTTGGTGGGCGATGTTGGCAACATTGACGGTATAATCATGGTCGATTTTGTACTGCTTAGGTTTACTGCCTGCCTGCTTTAAGGTCGTGCCAAGACAACCAAACAGCACGTCCCCACGCACCTTATCCGCCCATGTGTCAGGCGTGTCAAAATCAACGATGTGGACGGTCAGTTTGGGGTGGGAAGTATCAATCGCTCGCCTAACAAATACCGTCACTTTATCAAATCGCTCATCGGCTAACAACTGCTCGGTCAAGGGCTCGCCTGTCGCCCCTGTCGCTCCGATGATTAGAGCGTGTAGGTTGGTTTTCATGGTGGTTGCCAAATGAAAAAGGGTGTTAAAGGGGTATTATAGCACAGGTTAAAACACCGCCCCTTTGGACGGCATTTACCCATTGTGCTTATTTTGCTAAAAACGGCTCTACCACCGCCCACACCGCATTAAAATTATCGGCAAATACGCTGTGAGATGCATTAGGGATTACGGCAATGTCGGCATTGGGTAGGGCCTCATAAGCCTTTATCACGGTTGGCAAGGGGGCGTTTTGGTCGTCTTCGCCCACGATGAGCAAGGTTTTGGCGGTGATGTTTTTAAAGACGCTCTCGCCAATGTCAAGCTCATTAAAATACGCCACGTTTTGCCCATACCATTCTTCTGTCCGCTTGGGTTCGGGACGGATTGTGGCTTGCTCTTGCCAGTATAGGGGGTCAAGTTTGGTAAAATCGGCAAACGTTCCACCAAAGGTGCGAAAGCCTTTTGCCACTCGCCTGCCCCAATGGCGATGATTTTGGCGGTTTTGTCAGGGAAATTTAAGGCAAAATGATAAGCGGTGTACGCCCCATCGCTAAACCCCAAAATATGGGCGGGTTTGTCCGTGATGTGGGTCAGCACGTTATACACGTCTTGGGCTTTGACGGCGTAGCTTGGCACTTGATGACCGATTTCTGATTTGCCATGCCCACGGGTGCTTACGGCGATGACTTGGTGTGTTTTGGCAAGATTATCAATCAATTGCCCCATCTCGCCAATTGAGCCGACCAACCCACCATGTAACACCACCACAGGTTCGCCTTGTCCGTGGATTTCATAATAAATCTTGGCGTCTTGGCTTTGAATATAATGCCCATTGGCATTGCCGTAGTTCACGGCACTTTGATAGCTGTGGGCGGTTTGCCCAAAATGGCGTAGATTGTCGGCGTGGGCGACAAGGCTTGTGCCAAAAAGCACAAAAGCGGTTAGATAGGGCAAGATTTTCATAATAATCCTATAACTCGTATTGTGGTTGGCGTAGCAGAGTTTCACGACTTGGGGCGATTTTTTTGTCCCAAACTTCTGCTTTAAATGCCTGCTTGTCCAACTCTTGAAAATCAATGGTGATGTACTCGGCAGGCGTGTTCAAACGCTCGCTTGCCAATACGGTCAGCTCATCAGCAAAGGTTTTGAGTTCGGCTTGGCTTAAGCCTTTTGGGTAAGATTGTAGGGTAATGTGCGGCATAAATGCTCCAAAAATGATTGAAAATGGCAGGGGCTTAATTACCCCCACTAAAATTAGTTAAATACCATACCACCATCAATCAACAAGGATTGACCTGTCATATAGTCGCTGTCGGCACTTGCCAAATAAGCCACGCAGGCAGCCACGTCTTCTGGCTCGGACAAGCGTTTTAGGGCGATGTTTTGAGCAAATTGTTCCATGCCCCATTCAAAAGGTTTGCCTGCTTTATCAGCAACGTCTTGTGCGACCTTCATCATCATTGGCGTTTTGACGATACCAGGGCAATAGGCGTTCACGGTAATGCCAAGCGGAGCCAAATCACGGGCGGCAACTTGGGTAATGCCACGCACGGCAAATTTTGTACCGCTATACAACGCCAATTCAGGGTTGCCAACGTGTCCTGCTTGCGATGACGCACTGATGATTTTGCCACCGTGTCCCAATTCTTTAAAAGCTTTGACGACAGCCTGAATGCCCCAATACACGCCACCGACATTGACATCATAGCAACAGCGATAATCGTCATAATCAAATTCTTCAAATGGCGTAACAGGGGCAACGCCTGCATTATTGACAATCACATCAAATCCGCCCAACTGATTTTTGGCACTTTCAACAGCAGCAAACACTTCTTCACGCTTGGATACATCCACTTTAATTGCCACCGCCGTATAGCCCTGTTCATTCAATGACTTGGCAACCTGTTCGGCAGTTTGCAAATTGTAATCCGCCACCGCAACCTTAAAACCGTCTTTTGCCAAACGGCGACAAATCGCTTCACCGATACCTTGACCGCCACCTGTTACCAAAGCAACTTTTGTTTCGCTTTTTTGCATCTGATTACTCCTAACTGTTGAAAATCGCCACATTTATGGCAATCGTTTAAAAAACTTTATGAAACGATTTCATTTTAAGCCATTTTCTGATATAAATATAATCATCAAATCATATAAAAATTATTATTGGTATTTATATCTATGAGCGATTTAAACAACCTAGACCTAAATCTACTCAAAGCCCTGCACGCCCTGTTGCAAGAAAAAACGTCAGCCGTGCCGCCAGACGCCTTAACCTCACCCAACCTGCGGTAAGTCTCATGCTCGCCAAGCTCCGCCACCGCTTTGGCGACCCCTTATTTATCCGCACCGCTCACGGCATGATACCGACCACCCGAGCCGAAAGCCTATATGAGCCTGTTTGTCAGATTTTGGACAGCATTAGTCTGTTAGTCGCCCCTACCGATTTTGACCCAAAAGAGCTTACCACCACCTTTAAAATCGCAGGCACCGAAAACGGCATTCGCACGCTCGGCATACCCTTTGCCCTAAACATCGCCACACTCGCCCCCAATGTCAAAGTGGCGTTTTTTCCGATTCAGGGGCAGGATTTGACGCAGAATTTGGCGGACGGCGTGTGGGATTTGGCAATCATGGGGGCAGAGCAGTTGGGCGACAGCCTGCATTTTGAGCCATTGATTTTTGAGCGGTATTTGTGTGCGGTCAGACACGACCACCCAGTGCTAACAGAACATTGGGACATAGACAGATTTTGTACGCTTGAATTTGTGATTACCGCCTATCATGGCGGGCATTTTACAGGGGCGACCGATGATGCGTTGGCACAGCTTGGCAAAACACGCACGGTCAAATTCTCGGTGGGGCATTTTTCGCTGTTGCCTGATTTGTTAAAAAACAGCGATTTGGCAACCGTTGCCCCTGCTCATTTTTTAGAGCAATGCCCTGATTTGACGGTGCTAGAACTGCCCTTTGCCATTGACGGCTATCAAAAGGTCATGGCATGGCACGCCAAAAGCCATTATGACCCTGTGCAGATGTGGTTTCGGCAGGTGATGAAAGATGTGGCGGGGGAGATTGGGGGATTTCAGGCAGCCTGAAAGCTTAATTTTGCAAAATTTCAATAAAAAACACCGCTTGAAAACTCAAACGGCGTCTCTACCCCAACCAAATTAAACATTCAAAATCCGATTCGCCCGAATCACATTCTCATGCGAAAAGTCGCCCTCTGTCATGTTGGGTAACTCGGCGATGGCATAGGCACGGTTTTGGCGGACGCTGGTGGGCGTTTGGGTCGAATTGGCACGGCTTTGGCGTAATTCATGGGCGGTATAATCACAGCAATACCCTGCCGAATTGGGCTGTTGTCGCCACGAACCTGCCAAATCGCCACCGTCAAGCGGTGCAAATCCGCATTGCTCCACCAACGTCATAACCCGCCCTTTGGCAGGCTCATCATTGCCCGCCACCCACATGGCCAGGCGGTCTTTTCTATCAGGATTTTTACCCAGATTGGCAAGCGAATGGGCAAGTAGCATATTAAAGGCCTTGACCACATCTCGCCCCACGACAGAACTCACCCACACGCTCTCCGCCATGCCATTATCAATCTCATCAATCGGCTTATCCCGAAATTCAGGGTAATAATTGGCGGTGTCCACCACCGCGCAATCAGGCGATAAACCTTGCCACAGCGATTTTGGCAAATCGGCAATAGCAGGCGTTGGCAGGGACAAAATCAGTACATCAGCCCCCACGCCCACCGTGTCCAAATCGCACGCCTTTGCCCCAATTTTGTCGGCAAAATCACGTACACCGTCCACGCCTTTTGAGTTGGCGACAGAGACATTATACCCTGCCTGAGCAAGTTTTTGGGCGATTGTACCGCCAATTTGCCCGATACCAATGACCGCAATATTCATCATTTCTGCCCTTATCTCACACGCTCGCCAATCCATTCTGCCACATCATCATTGATTTTTTGTCCGCCTTTTTCAAGCATGAGTAAATGCCCAAAATTGGGGTACAGCACCAAACTTTTATCGCCTGATTTGGTTTCATTATAAAAATCAATGGCATCTTGTGGTGAGACAAACACATCTTTATTACCGCTAATCAGCATCACAGGGGCGGTAAATTGACGACCGTGGTCTTTTAGGTATTCAAGCCCTTCTTTAAAGCTGTTGGGGAAAGAGACCGAGAATTTTTCAAGCATCAATGGGTCATTGTCAAGCGACAAGCCAGCACCTTCAAATGGGATATTGAGCGTGGTTAAAGAAACCGCCCCGCTCACAAAACTGTCTTTTGGCTCTGGGCGTGGCAAATAGCCAAAATTCATCTGATGATAACGAAGCACGCCTGCCGCCAAGATAAAGCCGTTCACATCATCAGGATATTTGGTGCCGTATAGTGCCGAAATGTGTCCGCCCATGCTGTGTCCGAGTACAAAAACGGGCGTGTTTGGGTATTCGGCTTTGGCTTTTTGCACGACCAGACGCAAATCTTCCACCATTTCAAAATAGCTGTTGATATGAATACTGTCTCGCCCATCCGATTTGCCGTGTCCACGGTGGTCAAAGCGGTACACGCCAATGCCGTCTGCATTCATCGTTTTGGCAAAATCGCCAAACACGCCCGAATGGCTCGCCAAGCCGTGCGAAATCACCACAATGGCTTTGGGTTTGGCGTGTGGTATATCTTTTTGCAAGTGCAATTTTAAGCCGTCTTGGGTGCGGATATGGGTAATGACGGATTTGGATTGAACTGCCGTTTTTGCAGGCTGTGCTGGTGTTTTGGCGTGGGCGACACCGCTGGCAAAGGGCAAGGTTAGGGCTAATGCTAGGGCAAGGGATTTGATTGATGATTTCATAATACATACTCTAAAATTGGAAAGTAGGATTATTATAAAATTTTAAAATTGATAAAAGAATAATGATTTTTGGAAAAGATGTTTTTAAATTTGGAAAAAACATTTATCACAACACAGTATCCCATACCACAACTTCTGTTTTATTATCACCCCCAAATAATAGATTAAGTCTCTTTCCAAACTAAAAATAAACCCTTATAAGTATTGGGGTTGAAGTTTTTAAAAATCCATAAAAATCAGGGTTTGGAAAGAAGTCTATTTTACTGATATATTCATGAAAAATTAGCCATAAATTGAGCAATTCTACCACTTTTGGGGTATTTTTATCATTTTATCTGATGAATTTATCAAAACAATCCTTAAATAACCCCACATATTTTATGGGTTCATACCAACAATTCTGTTATAATCAAATCAAGAAATCATGCTGATAAGTAATGATAAAAGTTTGGCATTTGTTGTATTTTATCAATATTAGATGATGATTTTTTTATTTCATTTTAAATCCTTAAAATTTATAAGGATATTTTACCCGATAGGGAAATTGGCAAGGTTTTATTTTTAACATCTTATGATAATAAAAAGGTGAACGTATGCCATTTAAGCCCATTCCTGCGGTCATTGCCGTGCTTGTTACTCTCATCATTTGGTTTGGTATTCCTGTGCCACAAGGCGTTGAGCCGAACGCATGGCATCTGCTTGCGTTGTTTGTCGGGACGATTGTTGCCATCATTGGCAAAGTGTTACCGATTGGGGCGATTTCCATCATCGCCATTACCCTTGTCGCCCTGACAGGCGTAACCGCCGACACGCCCAAAGATGCGATGAAAGATGCGTTATCCAGCTTTTCAAGTCCGCTTATTTGGCTTATCGCTGTGGCGGTCATCATCTCACGGGGGCTTGTCAAGACAGGGCTTGGGGCTAGGATTGCGTATAATGTCATCGGCTTTTTTGGCAAAAAGACGCTCGGTATTGGCTACTCATTGGCAATCGCTGAGACCTTACTTGCCCCCATTACCCCGTCCAACACCGCTCGGGGCGGAGCGATTATCTACCCCATTACCCGCTCTATTGCCGAAAGTTTTGGCTCAAAACCTGATGACGGTACGACCAAAAAAATGGGCGAATATTTATCACTGGTAAACTACCAATCCAACCCAATCACGTCCGCCATGTTCATCACCGCCACCGCCCCAAACCCTTTGGTGGTGGAGCTGGTCGGCAACGCCACAGGCAACGAGATTCATCTGTCGTGGACAACGTGGGCACTCGCCATGCTCCTACCGGGGCTTGCGTGTATCCTGCTTATGCCCCTTGTCATCTATATCATTGCCAAACCTGAGATTACCAAAACGCCCAATGTCAAAGAATTTACCAGCCAAAAACTCGCTGAGCTTGGGAAAGTAAGCCGTGATGAGAAAATCATGCTTGGTGTATTTGGTGGCATGCTCCTACTGTGGGCGAACATACCTGCCATGCTGTTTGGCGATGTGTGGGCGGTGAATGCAACAGCCGTGGCATTTTTGGGCTTGTCAGTGGTGATTTTGACGGGTGTACTCACATGGGATGATGTTTTAAAAGAAAAATCCGCTTGGGACACACTCGTGTGGTTTGGTGTGCTGATTATGATGGCAACATATCTGAATAAACTGGGACTTATCGCATGGTTCTCAGGGCAGATTGAGACTGTCATTGGGGGCATGGGAGTAGGCTGGGTTGGGGCCGTGGTGATTTTAACACTTGTATATCTGTATGCTCATTACTTTTTTGCCAGCACAACCGCTCACATTACAGCCATGTTCGGGGCGTTTTATGGTGTTGGACTTGCTCTTGGGGCACCGCCCATGCTCTATGCCTTGATTTTGGCAGCATCTAGCAGTCTGATGATGTCACTCACACACTACGCCACAGGCACAGCTCCTGTCATCTTTGGGGCAGGCTATGTCTCGCTTGGACAGTGGTGGAAAGTTGGAGCGGTCATGAGTGTGGTCAATCTTGTGGTATGGATTGGCATCGGACTGATTTGGTGGAAAGTGCTTGGGTATTATTAATTATTATTGATAAAATTATGTCCAAATAAACAAAAATAAGGGTAAATTGAATTTACCCTTATTTTATTATTCAAAAGACCCTCTCTTAGCCATGTAGTGATTTATAAATCGTCCCTGCCAACACCTTACCAATGCCCTTAACATGAGCAATCTCACTTTCAGATGCACCAAGGAGTTGCTGAATACCACCAAAATGAGCCAACAGGTCTCGCCTGCGTTTTGCCCCCAGGTTGGGGATGACTTCCAGCACGCTTGCCCCACGAGCCTTGTCTCGTTTTTTGCGGTGAGCGGTAATGGCAAAGCGGTGAGCTTCGTCTCGTATGTGCATGATAAGGTGCAGCGCCTTAGAATTCATTGGTAAATCTATCGGCTCATGCTCCAAAAAGTGTAGCACTTCAAGCCCTGCCTTTCGCCCCTCGCCCTTTGCCACGCTGACGAGCAATGTCTCGTCCAATTTACCAAACTCGGTTAAGACGTCTTTGGCAATGTTTAACTGCCCCTTACCGCCGTCTATCAATAGCAAATCAGGCAAGGGGTGTTTGGCATACCGCCTTGTCAGCACCTGTCTCATCGCCCCATAGTCATCGCCCCCGACCACGTCATGAATGGCGTACTGGCGATAATCCCGCTTTCTTGCCCCACGACTGTCAAACACCACGCACGACCCCACCGCCAGCTCGCCCATGGTATGACTGATGTCAAAGCACTCAATGCGGTTAATCGCCCTATCCGACACCGCTCCTAGCACCTGTTGCATGGCGACAAACCGCTCATTTAATTCATTAAAATCCGACAACTTGGCGGTCAAGGCATTATGAGCATTCAAAATCGCCAGCTCCTGCCACTCTCGGCGGTGCTTTTGTACCTTGTCTTTTATCACGCATTTTTTGCCAAATTCATCATGTAAAAGTTCGGCGACCGTGTCTTTGTCATCTATCATCTCATTGATGATAATCTCTTTGGGCAAATCATCGCTCACGTCCAAATAAAACGACAACAAAAACCGCTCCAATCGCTCAGCAGGCGTATCAAACACCCCCACATCATCAGGAAAATAATTCTTACCGCCCAGCACCTTACCACCACGCACGGTCAGCACATGGACGACCGTCAGCCCGTTTTTGTCGGCAATGGCAAACACATCGGCACTGCTGTCATCACCCACCCGATACACCGCTTGACGGGCGGTAATGTCAGAGAGCATGGCAAGGCGGTCTCGGTAAAATACGGCTTGCTCAAAGTACATATTCTCGGCAGATTCGTGCATTTTTTGGGCGAGCATGGCTTGCAGTTCGCCTGTTTTACCATTCAAAAAATCTAACGCTTGCCCCACATTATCATCATAATCAGTCTGGCTAATCAGCCCCACGCACGGGGCGGTACAGCGTTTGATTTGGTGTTCTAGGCAGGGGCGTTTGGCGGTGGCAAATACCGTATTGGTACAGTTTCTTAGCATAAAGAGCTTTTGCAAAAGTAGCACCGCTTCTTTGGCACTCGTGGCGGACGGATAAGGCCCAAAATAGCGACCCTCGGCATGATTGCCCTTGCCCCGCCCCACCGCAAGGCGTGGGAATTTATCCTTTGAGATGAACAGATACAGATAGGATTTGTCGTCCCTTAGGATAATGTTATAAGGCGGACGGTGCTGTTTGATGAGATTTTGTTCAAGGAGTAGAGCCTCAGATTCACCTCGTGTGATGATGATTTCAATATCACAAATACGAGCAACCAAAGCCACTGTTTTTGGATGTTCAACAGTCTTGGCAAAATAGCTATTAACCCTATTTTTTAGAGATTTGGCTTTACCAATGTACAAAATTTCACCCGACTTGCCAAGCATTTTATAAACCCCTGGCAGGTTGGGAATATTTTTTAATAATTGTATAAGACGGTCAGCATGAGCATGATTCATAAAAAACTTAGGTACTTAACTGATGGTTTTATAAGGTAAATATAAGGTAAATTTTAGGTTTTACAAGTCATACCAAATCAAGTCATACCAAATGATGAATAAAAAAGAGCCAAAACTGGCTCTTTTTGACAAATAAACAAGGTTGCACAATAATATTGTGCAATACATCTTGATTAGTTATTAGTGGTTGTTTGCACAGGAACAGTTGTAACAACAGTGCCATCAGCGGCAGCATTGGCAGCATCAGCAGCAGCTTCGGCGGCATCTTGGGCATTTTCAGCAGTAGCCTCAGCTTGTTTTGCAACAGTGCCATCACCTGCAATTTGTGCCTCAGCAGCAGCATTAGAAGCCGTATCAGCAGCGGCTTGTGCAACATCAGCGGCCTGTTGTGCGGTAGCATCAGCAGGAGCAGCAGCGGCAGCAACTTGTGCCTCATTTGCAACTTCTTGGGCAGCAACAGCAGCATCGGTTGCTTCTTCCGCTGGTTTTGAACAGGCAGTTAGTGCCAATGAACCAACTAGGGTAGCTAGGATTAACTTTCTCATACTATTTTCTCCAAAAAGTGGAAGTTTTAGATTACCTAAATATAGGTCGTCTAAATTATAGGTATTCCAAATAGGTTTTAGGTAACATTCATCCATCATCCAAACATCATCATAAATACAAATGATGCAAAAAAACAATAAAGTATTACCCCTATATTGCTCGTGCTATTATATAAACATCATTCGGCAATAACAAATGATTTTTAGTAATAAATAGGGTCAATCTGTAACAAAACGTTTCTTTTGACCGCCATTTTTGATTTTTGTCATAAAAATGACTTCAAATTTTTTTAAAATGATTATTTTTCAATGGATTTTGGTAACCGCTGTTTTTAAAAACGACAACTCAAATCATTGACAAGCAGACCAAAATGATAACATTTTAACCACTTTTTTATAATGACAGCTTGCCAATATCATCTCATTTATCAACATTTACAATAAATAAAGACCTTATTTAGTCATGTTATTAAAAAACTCATCATTGGTTTTGGCATCTTTTAGACGGTCAAGCAAAAACTCGGTCGCCTGATAGTCATCCATGGGCTGCAAAAGTTTACGCAAAACCCACACTTTTCTTAGCATTTCATCATCAATCAGACGTTCTTCACGACGAGTGGATGATTTTTTGATGTTAATGGCAGGGAAGATACGGCGTTCAGCAAGTTCTCGCTCTAAGGTAATCTCTTGGTTACCCGTGCCTTTAAATTCTTCAAAAATCACGCTATCCATCTTCGAGCCTGTGTCAGTCAGGGCGGTAGAGATAATGGTCAAACTGCCACCTTCTTCAACATTACGAGCCGCCCCAAAAAAGCGTTTTGGACGCTCCAACGCATTGGCATCCACCCCCCCTGTCAGCACCTTACCGCTTGACGGAATGACTGTGTTGTAGGCACGGGCAAGACGTGTGATGGAGTCTAACAGGATAACCACATCTTGTTTGTGTTCAACAAGGCGTTTGGCTTTTTCGATGACCATCTCCGCCACTTGGATGTGGCGAGCAGGTGGTTCATCAAAGGTCGATGCCACTACTTCGCCACGCACCGTGCGTTGCATTTCAGTCACTTCTTCGGGACGTTCATCAATGAGTAGAACGATGAGATAGCATTCGGGATGGTTTTTTGAGATGGCTTGGGCGATGTTTTGTAGTAGCACCGTCTTACCTGCCTTGGGCGGGGCGACGATGATAGAACGCTGACCCTTACCAATGGGAGCAATGAGGTCAATCACACGCCCTGTCAAGTCTTCGGTCGTGCCGTTGCCCACTTCTAGGCGCAACTGCTGGGTCGGGAAAAGTGGTGTTAAGTTCTCAAAGATGAGTTTGTGGCGTGAGCGGTCGGGTGTGTCAAAGTTAATCTCACTGACCTTTAATAGAGCAAAATACCGCTCGCCATCTTTGGGCGGTCTGATTTGCCCTGCGATGGAGTCGCCTGTTTGTAGATTGAAACGGCGGATTTGGCTTGGGCTGACATAAATGTCATCAGGCCCTGCCAAATATGACCCTTCCGATGACCGTAAAAAGCCAAAACCATCTGGCAAAATCTCTAAAACGCCATCACCATAAATCGGCTCGCCGTTTTTGGCATGGGTTTTTAGGACGGCAAAAATGATGTCTTGTTTACGGCTACGAGCCATGTTTTCAAGCCCCATTTGCTCAGCAATGTATAGCAACTCGCTGACAGGCTTGCGTTTTAGTTCGGTCAAATTCATGAGATGATCTAGATAAGATGTGTAGAAGTGGAAATACAATGAACACCGCCAAGAAAAAAGTCAAGGACTGACAAGGGCGGTAAAAATATGAAAGGATAAATCAGCCACCCATAATAACCGCTCTTTGACCGAATGTCAAGGGCTTGGGGATGATTTTTTGATTTGCCAAAGGCTTATGACTGGCAGATGGTTGGGCAGGCAAGTCAGCAAGCCCCTTGTTAGGTTTAGATTTTTGTCACTTGCCATGCTCCATCGCCCATCACTTCTAGTTTGGTATCGTGGTATTTGAGCAAGGTTGAGCGATGTCCCACACTGATAAGTGTGGTATTTGGCAGGCTCATGAGCAGTCCATACATGGCATTTTCTAACCCTTCATCCATACTGGCGGTCGCTTCATCCAAAAACACCACGCTAGGGCGATGTAGTAGCACCCGAGCCATGGCAAGGCGTTGCTGTTCGCCAAGCGAGAGTTTTTGCGTCCAGTTTTCTTCGTGATGCAGTTTATCCACCAAATGCCCAAGTTGCACACGCTCCAACAAAACCGCCATGTCATCATCTGACACATCCTCTGGCACAACCTTAGGATAATACAAAGTATCAATCAACCGCCCTTGTGGCAAATAAGGCTTTTGTGATAAAAATAGCGTGTGAGCGGGGCAAGCGACCGCCCCGTCCGCCCACGACCAAATGCCTGCCACTGTCCGTAGCAAAGTCGTCTTACCCAGTCCTGATTTGCCTTGTATCAACAAATGCTCGCCTTGGGTTATGGTTAAGTTTAGCTTATCAATCAGCACTCTGCCAGCAGGGGTTTTTACGGTCAAATCAGCAAATACCACATCCGACTCATGGGGCGTTATGGCGATGGTTTGTTCCGTTTGGGCGTGTTGTATGGCATTTTCAAAATCCGTCAAACGGTCAAGCGTGGCTTTATAAACCGCAAAATCATCATAAATATTTCTAAAATAAGACAAGTTACCATGAAGTCGCCCAAACACTTGCATGGTCTGCATTAAGTCGCCAAGCTTGATGTTGCCTGCAAAATACCGCCCCACTTGGATAAGCAAAGGAAATACGCTGGATATTTGCGTTACCACCAAATTAAACCCTGAAAATTTTAACGTGCGATGTACAATGCCCCACATATTGCCCACCACTTTATCAAATTCACGATACAGTCTTGCCTTTTCTACTCGCTCGCCTGCATAAAATGCCACGCTCTCGGCATATTCTTTGAGACGAATGAGCGAATAGCGGTAGTTGGCGTTAAATTTTTCATTATCAAAGCTAAGCTTGATGAGCGGTTTGCCAAGCCATATCGCAATCACGGTTGCGATAAGCACATAGATAAAGACCAAAAACACCATCATCTTGGGAATCTCAACCCCCATGACCGTCATCGACCCCGCCAGTCCCCAAAGCAGTATGGTAAATGACACAATGGAACTTACGGACGCTATCACGCCTGTGGCAAGCGTGAGTGAACGTTTGGCATATTCTTGGATGTCCTGCTGTATGCGTTGGTCGGGGTTGTCAAGTTCCATAAAGGCGGTTTTGTAGTAGGCTTGATTGGCAAGCCATCTATCCACAAAATGACGATTGAGCCACTCTATCCAGTTGATACAAAACCGCTGTTCGGCATAGTACATGAGTAGCACATTTGCCACCGCCGTACTGGCGATAAAACAAAACACCACCATCTGCGTCCAAAAGACCTCTTGGTTTAAGTCCTGCAAAGACGAATACATGGTGTTATACCAATTAGAATGAATCAAACTAATCCGCACTTCTAATAAGGTCAAAAACACAATAAACGCAAAAAATGTCAATGGCTTAATACTGCGTTTGGGCGACAAATAGCCCTGTGCCATCGCCCAAAACTGCCCACCCCAAGCGGTAAATCTAACCAAGCCCCACACGAACAACGAAAAACACACGCTCGTGATTGCCATGCTTTTGGCAAGCCAGATGAGCGAATCGATGATTTCTTTTGACCAATCCATAATACCCCAACACACCCCAACGAATAAATCTCAAATACAAAATGGGCGTATTTTAGCATGATTTTGGCGTTTTTATTAATAATGATAATTTATAACAATCAAAAATTTATCTTAAAAGAGGATTTGATTTATTTTTAAATGTAAATAACTATTTAGTGATATTGACTTTTATTTGAAAATAAAATATATTAATAAAGTTTATTATTTTGTAACAAATATTGTTGTAAAGTAACTTATTTTTACCGCACCTATTTTTAAAGAATATTTTTATGAAAAAAACCTTAATCGCCCTTGCGGTCAGTCATGCTTTAGTCAGCCTTGCTCATGCCGATGACAACACTGCCATCTCAACCACTGTTAGCACTGACGAAACAGGTGTCTCTACGTTCCAAGCAGTCATGCCCAGTGAGACGATTGTCATCACCCCATTTAGCCAACAAATGGGCACCCAAACCTTAACCGCCAGCCAAATCAAAAACCAACCCACAAGCAACGGCAACATTACCGAACTTTTAAAAAACAACCCAAGCGTACAGTTTGACAATCAAGCAAATTCAAGTCTTATGGGTGGAGAGCTTGAACCTGCCAAAGTGTCGTTTCATGGTGAAAAATTTTATAACAACAACTTCATGATTGATGGGTTGTCTAATAACAACAACATCGACCCCGCCAGTAACAACGCCATTGCAGGTAGCCTGCCGACAGGTTATAACGCTTGGGATTTACCAGCAGGGGGCGAGCAGTCGCTTTGGATTAATAGCCGTTTGCTTGACCATGTTGAAGTCTTTGACAGTAACGTCTCTGCCAAATATGGCGACTTTACAGGCGGTGTGGTGGACGCCAAAATCAAAAATCCCAAGTCCGACCGAGCCTCGGGCTATGTCTCTTATCGCATGACAGATGACGCTTTGACCAGTTTTCATGTGCATGGCGACATCAAGGACGACTTTGAGTCGGCAAGTCAGCTGTATTATCAGCCCCGTTTTACCAAAGAGTTCTACTCTGCCAGTATCAACCAACCTATCAATGATAAGTTTAGCCTACTGTTTTCTTATGACCGCCAAACCTCCAAAATCCCCTACTACCAAAACATCTTGAACGAATGGCGAGACCAAGAACGTAAAAGCGAAACGTATCTACTAAAAGGGCTTTATAAAGCAGACAATGGCGATACGGTAAGTGCTACTGCCATGTACGCCCCGCATTCATCGCTGTTTTATCGCCGTAACATCAAAGACAGTGGTTTTGAAAACCAAGGCGGTGGTTATCGCTTTAACATCGACTGGAAACATCTGGCAAATTGGGGGCGTGTCAATAGTGTCATCGGCTATCAGCATGACGAAAACACCGTTACCAACGAATCCGACCACTACTATCCGTGGTGGCACAAATACCAAAATAACACCTCCTCCGTCATCAACTGGGCGACAGGCTCACTCACCAAGGCAGGGAGCCAGACTGGTTTGCAAGGGGGTTATGGCAAATTTGGCACGGACAAAAAGACCTTGACCGCCAAACAAGATTATAATTTTTATGATTTTGACTGGGGCAACATCAATCACAACATCAACGCAGGTTTTGAGTATCGCCACGAAAAAGCCGAATATGAACGTTATGCCGACACCTCGCTTGGCGGAATGATGACATGGAACCCTAAGACCATATGCAACGGGGCAGACGGCTGTATTGATGGCGAGCAGTTTACATCCGTACGTCTGCTCTACCCTGCTCGCAGTCTGTCTGCCAGTATGAATAAATACAGTCTGTATGCCGAAAACACCATGAAAATCGGTCGGTTTGAGCTTACCCCAGGGGTGCGTGTCAGTTATGATGATTTTGTGAAAAACACCAACATCTCGCCACGCTTTGCCTTTACTGCTGATGTGTTTGACAATGGCAATACCAAACTCTTTGGTGGTTGGAACCGTTATCACGCCAACAATCTTTTTGCCTACAAACTCAAAAACGGCATTAGTAGCTACCTACAACAAAACCGCAAAATCAACGCAGACGACACGCTCACCGACTGGACGGACAATGGGGTCATTCGTGAACGAGGTTCTAGCAAATACAACTATGAAGTTGGAAGCCTAGACACGCCTTATTCCGATGAAATCAGTGCAGGTATCGCCCAAAGGGTCGGCAACACGCTATGGACAGCCAAATGGGTCAATCGCCATGCCAAAAAGAGCTTTGCTCGCTCGCAAACGCTCAATGACGCAGGTGAACGTGTCATGGATAACAGCGGTTGGTCAAAAGCCGATACCGTAACTTTGGCAATCAAGCCGACATCAGCCGTTAAGTTTAGCGGACTGGACTTGGATTGGTCGGTGGGAGCCAGCTGGTCGGACAACCGCCAAAACACCGCCAACACTTATGATGACACCACCGAAGCCGACCAAGACCGTGCGATTTTGGATAACAAACTCATCTACAAAGCCGACTTGCCTGCCTTTAACTTTAACCGTCCTTGGAAAGCTTTTGCCAACATTGACATGACTTTCCCTGACATTGGTTTTGTTTGGGGTCATCGTGTGGGCTTTACCGCCCCTTATGAAGGGCACAGCACCGCCACTGTGGATTGCCCAAGCCATGATACCGCCATTTGTGGCGACTATACAGGTAGAGCCACGTTGTACGAAAACACCAAGTTTGGCAAGCACATCAGTTACGATTGGCGAATGAGCTACAAAAAGGCATTGGGCAAGCACCAAAGTTTCGAGCTTACCATGGACATCAACAACGTCTTTGACCGTAAAACCGCCACCAACAAGCCAAATAACAGTCAAATCATCACTTATGAACAAGGTCGAAACATCTGGCTTGGTGCGACTTATAATTGGTAAAACACTCTTTTTAAAAAAAGCACCTAACAGGGTGCTTTTCCCATTTTTAATTTTTTAATTTTTAAAGAATAAATCATGAAAAAAATCATCGCCCTTGCCCTATTTGTCATCGCTCACACCGCCCTTGCCGAGATTAGCTCGCCTGTCATCGGTAGACTGGATAATGGTTTGGATTATGCCATTTTACCTTTGCATGACGACAAAGGACGGCTAGAAATCCGCCTGCGAGTGAACGCAGGGGGCATAGACGAGAGCGACACACAAGCAGGCGTGGCTCATATGGTCGAGCATTTGGTCTTTCGGGCGAGCGATAAGCACCCTGACGGCGTGATGAACCATTTACACGATATGGGCTTTGTCAGGGCTAGGCATTATAATGCCGTAACCACCACCGATAGCACCACTTATCTCATGACCCCACCGCCCAAAGTGGGGCTGGACGGTAGTCTGTCCGCCCTGTCGCAGATGATGTTTTTTGCTCACATCACGCCAGATGATTTGGAAAAAGAACGCCACATCATCACCGAAGAATGGCGGGGCGGTCAAGGCGTATCGGCACGCATGGACGAACAAAGAAAAGCAGTCATCAGAGCAGGCAGTCGCTCGGTGCGTAGCCCTGTTATTGGCACGCTAGATAGTATCACGACCATGCCCGCCCATGAGTTACAGGCGTTTTATCAGACGTGGTACGCCCCCAACAACATGAACCTACTTATCGTGGGCGACGTTGACCCTGATGAAGCCCGAGCCAAAATCCAAGAGTATTTTGGTAGCATTTCCTACAAGCCCCTACCTGACCGTACAGGCGGTTATTATGAACCGACCTTATCCGACCGCCTAACGATTACCGAACTGCACGATGACAAAAGTGGGGTGAGCCAAGTGGCATATATCTTACGATTGGACGAACAGGCAAGTCGTGGCGATACTGATACCGCTCGTAAAAACCGCCTAATAGACCGTTTTGCTCTGACCTTTATTACCAAACGCCTGCAAAGCGAAATGAATAATTTACCTAACGGCATAAAAAGCGTGGTCGCTCGCAAATCCGACATCGGCAAACACACCGTTGCCATTGGGTTATTTAGTAGCGTGGATAAGGACAAGTACAAGGACGGCTTACAGGAGATTTTTTATCAAATCAAACGCTTGCAGGATTATCCCATGACCCAAGATGAGCTTGATGAGTACAAAAAGGATTTTCAAATTCAGCTAGACAAAGCCCACGCCCACAGCGAAGACCGTGATTTTGCAGGTTGGGTACAGGCACTGGTTGGCACGGCATTGGTAGATAAACCCTATCTTCCCCAAAAGGACATCGCCACACTTACCCAGCCCCTATTGGATAATTTGACCGCCCAAGACGTGCAAGGGCGTGTCCATGACTGGCTGTCCGCCCCTGACCGTATCGTCCAATACCAAGCCCCACTCGCCGCACGGGTTACCCCCATAAGTGTGGCAGACGTGGAGCAGATGAGACATCGGGCAAACACTGCCACGCTCGCCCCACCCATCCCAAAGCCACGCCCGACCACCATTGACCTGCCCCACGTCATCACCACCGCCTACATCACGCACATGGCACGCCACGGCGACACCCGCACCTACACGCTCTCCACAGGCGATAGGGTGCTGTGGCTTGCCCACCCCAGTGCCAAAGACAAGACCTACATTCGGGCGGTGAGTACCGCAGGTACACAGGCGGACGGACTGGGTGCGTGGCAGTCGCAACTTGCCACAGGGCTGATTTTTCAAAATACGCCTGATGAGTTTGACAAAACTGCTTGGGATAATTTTAAAAAAACGCACCGCCTAAATCTGTCCGCCAAACAGACCGCCCACGAACTTATCGTTGAGATGAGCAGTGATAATGATAAATTAAACGAGCTTATGGGTCTCTACCATGCCCAACTGTACCGCACCACCATTAAGGACGGGCTTGATGACACCAAATCCGCCCTGATGAGCGAGCTTGCCCCGACAGGTGTCAAACAAGCCGAGAGGCATAGACTGGACGAGCTTGGCAAATTAAGACACCTGCCAAACCACCTACCCAACCTTGATGAATTGCACCAGCTGGACGAAGATACACTGAATCACACATGGGAGCGAATGACACGCACGCCCACGACTTTTTATATCGTGAGTAACGCCACGCCTGCCCACATGGGGCAGTTTATCACCCTATTTGCCAATCCCAATCCGCCATTGACGGCATTTCGCCATACCGCCACGCCCCTTGCCACATCGGACACGGTCAAATTCGCCCACCACAACGAGCCACGAGCGGACGTACAGCTTTGGACAACCACGCCCCACGCATGGCAAGGCGTGGACGCCATGACGGTAAACCTACTAAAAAACATCACAAGCGACAAGCTCAAACTGACCTTGCGTGATGAAAAATTAGGCATTTATCGGTTAAGTTTTGATACCACGCTAAATCCTGACACCCACCGCATTGAAAGTCATCTTAAATTCACCACCAGTCCTGACAAGGCGGACGAGATGATAGCCCACGCCAAACAAGTACTGGCAAACCTACCCGCACTCATCACGACAGACGACATCAATAAAGCCAAAAGCACCTTCGCCAATCAAGAAAAATCCCGCCAAAACGACCCCTATACATGGCTAAATCGTCTGGCACTAAGCGACAAACAAGGCGATGATTTGGTGTATCTTAACCAAGTCAAACACTTAGACAGCCACATCACGCTTGCCAATTTACAACGCATGGCGGGCAGGCTCTATAACCCCGACAGCGTACAAATATGGATAGACATGCCAAAAGAGTAATGCAAATCATTATTACTGATACCTTACAATCATGCTATTTAGTTATTTATCAGAAATATTATCAAACTTTTAGCAATGATTGATACAGAACGTCTGTTTTTTACTTATCAATTATCTAAAAAACTGTTTGATTTGCAATTATTGATTGATAATTTTGTGGTGTAATATACCCAGTTAAGGCAACATGGCTTAACTTTTACTTTAACATTTTATTTTTTTGAGAATTTTTATGAACATCAAACAACTACTAACCGCCCTTACCCTATCCGCCTTTACCATGACTGCCATGGCACAGCCCACTCAATCACCCAAAAAACCAAAAACCGAACAAACCCAAAAGAAACCGTCCGTCAAAAAACAATCAGCCAAGAAACAAGGCACAAAAAAGCAAACGGCTAAAAAGCAAAGCACCAAACAACAAAATACCAAAAAACCCACCAATCAGCAAACCACCAAAAAGTCTACCAACCAACCACGCTAAACCCAAAAAAATCCCTATCGCTTGATAAGGGATTTTTACTAATTTGTATTTTTATGACTTATTTTACACTCTGCAAAATGAAAAAGTACCACGGTTTCCGTTCATGGCGAGCCATGCC
>ERZ1023310.86-NODE-86-length-26563-cov-11.340237_pt1 | contig 26563 bp, 20 predicted proteins | sample MGYA00380476_ERZ1023310 | MGnify/ENA primary metagenome ERZ1023310 (study PRJEB33173, sample SAMEA4830346) | metagenome | study: EMG produced TPA metagenomics assembly of the PRJEB25223 data set... | reverse complement strand
ATCGGGATTTGACGAGCAAGTTTAGTTCATCTAACTGAAATTTTCTTCTAGCAATAAGCCTTTTAATCGTATTAAGAATACAGATAATGTTCTCTTGTTCTTCGATACCTAGCAATTCTAATTGTAAATCAAGTAATATATTCTTGTTTAAATGAGGAATTGTTGCACCTGTTGAATGATCTCGTAAATACTGCGATTTACTTTCCAAAAAGACTCCCAAGTAATCTGATATAATTTTTTCTTTGTATCGCTCATTCTTTTTTAAGACCGTAATTGTACTACCAACAGCTCCCGATAATCCATAACCAACTGTTCCTGCATTAGCTCCATCCCATGCTATCAGAATATCATCTGGGAGTGCTTCAGTCATATTTAAACTTTCAGTGAATTTTAAATTATTATTATTTCTTAAATCATCTATTTGAATATAACGTTGGCTTAGAGTTGTTTGTTCAGCAAGTACAGTGGCTTTCTTGCCTTTTTTTAGAGATAAGACTTCCCCCAACTTCACTTTTTTCATACAGCCACCTCCCTACTTGAGTAATTTTTCTAATTCAGCCAAGCCAGCTTGAATTTCTTTTTCTAAATCATTGATTTTCTTTAAGATGACCTCTGTTGGTTCATACTCAACTTTTTCATACTCAATCTCTTTATATTTATTGATAGACAAATCATAATCATTTTCCTTTATCTCAGCAACTGGAACAAAGAAAGATTGATCCGTTCTCTGACGTTCTGCTTCTTTTTCAAGATGATGAAAGCGTTCGATAATATCTGGAATATCATTGTCGCTAATCGGTTGTCGCTTATCATCCAAACTTAAACCATCCGCTTTCATATCGTAAAACCAGACTTTGTCAGTACCACCATTACCAGTTTTTGTAAAGATGAGAATGGCAGTTGAAACTCCAGCATAAGGCTTGAAAACACCACTAGGCATTGAGATTACAGCATCAAGCTTATGATTCTCTACAATTTCCTGACGAATTCCTTTATGAGCTTTAGACGAACCAAAAAGGACACCATCAGGTACGATAACTGCTGCTCGTCCACCTGGTTTTAAAGTTCGCAAGAAAAGAGAAAGAAAGAGTAATTCTGTTTTTTTGGTTTTTACGGTTGCAAGAAGGTCATTAGAGGTTGAATTGTAGTCAAGTGAGCCCTTAAAAGGAGGATTTGCTAAAACCAAAGTATATTTATCGGCTTCTTCATTATCTTGAGACAGCGAGTCAAGGTAACTGATTTGTGGATTTTCTACTCCATGTAGCATCATGTTCATCGCCCCAAGTCTCAACATAGTCGTATCCGTATCATTTCCATGAAACATCTGATTATGAAAATGATTGATATTATCTGTATTGGTTTCCCATTCATCTTTCTTACGCTTTAAGTAACGGCTAGCAGATACTAAGAAGCCAGCAGAACCCATAGCGGGATCTGAGATGATATCTTTGATAGTCGGTTGCATCAACTCAACCATCATATCGATGATGTGACGAGGTGTACGGAACTGTCCATTTTTACCTGCGGTCGACAATTTTGATAACAGATATTCATAGATATCTCCGATATCAGTAATACTTTGTTTGTCATTATCAAAATCTACATCTAATCCCCTAGTTGGAAAAACATCTAAGATAGAAATTGCCTTTTGAAGCGTAGCAGGTTTATTTATTTGAAAAATAGCTTCTCGCATATATCGTGAAAAGGCTGTATCATCTGTATCCCCCTTGAGATTTTTAATAAACGGAAAAATCTCCTGAGTCATTAAACGATAAACTTCCTGAGCATCTCCTATATTTTTAAAAGTTGACCAACGGTATTCAGGTTTATCTTTTGGAAAAACTCCCTCATAAGGAATCCCTAGAAATTCAGCATCACTTTCACGTCCAAGCTCGACACTATCCAAATCTTTCATAAATAAGAGATAAGTCAACTGTTCAATATTTGTTAAAGGATTTGCGTTTCCTTCTGTCCAAAGAATTTCCCACAGCTGATCGATTTTATTTTTTAATTCGCCTGTAATCATATCTTCCCTTTTCTTTAGTTTTTAAAACTTAGTAATATCATTATTTTATCAGATTTCAAACAAAGCTTCAATTAACTATATCTATGCGTCACCTGAATATTTTATACTCTTCGAAAATCTCTTCAAACCACGTCAGCTTCACCTTGCCGTAGGTATATGATACTGACTCTGTCAGTTCTATCCACAACCTCAAAACAGTGTTTTGAGCAACCTGCGGCTAGCTTCCTAGTTTGCTCTTTGATTTTCATTGAGTATTAATAGACTTGTTTGGTATCCTGAAAACTATATCGTATAGGTGTCGTCATGGATCCTTTTAGCTGATTTAAGGATACGAAAACACAATACTATGACTCAATTGAAATGTTAAAATTCAATTTCTAACCACCTAATCCTGCTTCAAATAGTTATCGAACAAGTTTTATGATAGCTACCTTGTTAGGATGCTCTTATTTTTTACCAGACAAAACAAAAGGATTAAGGGAGTGAATTTCCTTAATCCGATAGTTCTTATTCTTGACGTTGTCCGAAATCAGCAATCATCTGATCCATTTCTTGTCGACTCGGAGTTGTCAGCATATAAAAGTAATCTCCTTGAAGTTCCGCAAAAGCCTCTGGCATGATTTTTTTAACCTTGAACTGCTGGCTATATTTGGCAAGTAAGTTCTCCTCAGAATAGACATAGTGAGCATTTGCACGACGTGATGTAGCCAAACAATACTGAGGTTCAAACTCTGACGCTGGGAACTCTTCTCCTGCGACAATGGCTGCATATCCACGATAGAGGTCCAAGGAATGAGCAAAGTTATAAACATCAATGGTGAAACCACCTGCAGGGCGGTTATTGTACTCAATGGTAATATAATCGTCCCCCTCACGGAAGAACTCAATATGGAAAAACCGTTCTTTCATACCAAATTCCTTAACAATCGCTTCCCCATACTTGCGTAGTTTGGGAACCATATCCTTGAGCACATAGTAGGAATTGTCCATCTTATAAATCATGAGATCAAGCGGTGTATAGGCGTAGTCAAAGGTTGTTGAGAAAACAATCTTTCCATCCTTGTTCACGAGCCCGTCAAAGGTACAGATTTCGCTGGAAGTGACAAATTTTTCAAAGAAATAAAGGGTTGAATGGTCCCATTCTTGCTTGAAGTGATTGATATCGTCTTCTGTCTCAAGTTTAAAGGTTGCGGCTGCTCCCACTCCATTATCAGGTTTGGCAATCATTGGAAGACCGATTTCTTTCACTGCTTGATCAACATCTGCTTCCGTCTTGATAACAGCTCCAGGTACCACAGGAACACCTGCTTTTTTGAAAAGTTTCTTCATTTCAGACTTATATTTCGTCTTTTTGAGATCCTCTGGTTTGGCACCAAAAACATTGAATTGTTCTCTGAGTGTTGCGTCTAGCTCAAGCCAGTATTCATTGTGAGACTCGATGCGGTTAATTGGACCATGTTTATAAAAGAGAAAAGCCACTGCACGTTTGACTTCATCTATGTTCTCAAGATTATCAACACGAAAATACTCGGTCAAGCTATTGCGCAAGGGCTCATCCAATTGCTCGTAAGACTCTTGACCAATTCCCAAGACTGTGATGCCTTTATTAGCTAGTTCGATGGTAAACTGTTGAAAGTTTTGTGGATAGTAGGGAGAAATAACAAGGTAATTCATAGGTAACTCCTTTTATAAATAGAGATTACCGAGGAAATAAGGCATTTGTTTACGCCATCATTCCCAGTCGTGGGCGACATCATGTCCCCATTCAGCAAACCAGGCTGGAATTTGTTTCTGGTCAAAGGCTTCTTTGAGCTTGTAAAAGGATGGCAAACCATCTTGTTCCCAGGCTCCAAGCCCCGTACACAGCACAATCTCTGCCTGACGGTAACGGTCAATAAACCAGCCATCGTTTTGGTTCCAAATATAATCTACTGGCGAGTTTTGGTAAATAGCATCATCGTTGTAGTAATCACCGACAAAGAAACGTGCGTCGTAAACACCACTGAGAGCAATCACTTTAGTAAAGACATCTGGATGCTGGAGGAAGAAATTGAGTGCATGATAGGCTCCCATAGAGCAACCTGTCGTCATCATGCCATCAAACCAACCTGTCTTGTGCTTGATAAAAGGAATGGCCTCCTCAATCACATAACGTTCGTAGGCACGGTGCATTTCCGCTTGGTCATGAGCATTTTTCCAAGTAGCCAACCAACTCTCACTATCCAAACTAGATAGGGTAAAGAACTGGACAAGGCCTTCCTCGATAAAGGAAGCACAGGCATCAATCATGCCAAAATCATAGTATTCGTTGTGACTACCACCTGATGAAGCAAAGACCACAACTGGAATCCCACCATGTCCATAACGGTTAAGGTACATTTCACGGTTAAGATGACCACTCCAGTGGCTAAGATGTTCAATATGCATTTCGTTTTTTCCTTTCTTAACTTACCATTTTTCTGCAAAAAATCTCAGACAATCTGGTAGATTTTCTGACCAAGGGATTTCACTATGGATGGCACCAGACTGAACTTTTAGCACAAGATTATCCAGATGTACTCCCCCTGCTATCAAATCATGGTAATAGCAAAGCGACGAGTCGATATAGGCTTGTTTGATATTGCCATCCATCAAGGTCTTGTCTGTATCATCTGCTTCTTCTGTTCCTACATAGATGAAGATGCGCTGGTCAGGCGATAGTTTCTGGCACTCGATATAGCGGTTAAAGGCTTCTTGGTGGAGCCAGTTTGCAGATGAAAAAACGCCCAAGCAACCAATTTGGTCTTGGTATTCCAAACCGATAAACTGGGTAATATTGCCTCCTAGTGAGGAACCAATCATAGCCGTATGCTGGCAGTCTGCTTTTGTACGATAGGTCTCATCGATAAAAGGCTTGACCACCTCCATGACAAACTCAGCATACTCCACACCCTTACCACCAAACTGCTGCTCTGGGATAGGAGATTCTTGGAACTTCCAAGCCGCATACTCATTCATTCGCCCCATACCATCATTGTCAATAGCAACGACAATCTTGCGACTGATATCCGGATTTCGTTTGATAGCTGGGATAATCTTCCATGAATATCCAATGAAAGACTCTTTGCTATAAAAAACATTTTGCCCGTCATGAAAGTATACAACAGGATAGGAACGGTCTGTATCTTTCTCATAATCTTTAGGAAGAAGAATACGTACACGGCGCTCCTTACCTGTATAAGGAACCTTGAGTTTGTGTTCTTTCATTTTTAGATAAAAGTAGGATTGATTCATTGTCAGAAAACTCTCTATATTCAAAATTTTATATCATTATATCATGAAAATAGAAAAAAGTTAGTTTTTTACCTGTTTTTAGAAAAAAAAACTAACTTTTTTTACTGATTTTCGCTATTCTTTTGGATTTTCTGAATTAGAGTAGATTATCAATCAAGTCATCAACTTCATCTTTTTCGGCTTGAGGTGTGATTTCAGTAATCATGATTCCAGCCACTGCTCGCTCAACCAAGCCTTCAACATCCATACGCGCTTCGTACTGCTCCGCATTCTTAATTTTAGGATTTGTTTTTGGACGATCTGGTGCAAAAATGGTACAACAGTCTTCAAACGGTTGGATTGAAATGTCAAAGGTATCGATTTCCTGGGCGATGTCAATGATTTCCAACTTGTCCATGGTAACCACAGGACGAATGATGGGAGTGTTGGTAACAGCATTGATAGCCTTCATACTTTCAAGGGTTTGGCTGGCTACTTGACCTAGACTTTCCCCATTGATGATAACCAAACCATTTCGTACCTCACGAATACGGTCAGTAATCCGCATCATAAAGCGACGAGTTAGAGTCATCAAATAAGCTTCTGGCGCTTTGGCTTTGATTTCCTCTTGAATCTCTGTGAAAGGCACCTCGATAAACTGGATATTTCCGCCAAACTTGGTCAATTTACGGGTCAAGTCCTGCGCTTTCTTGAGGGCACCAGGACTAGTATATGGTGGACTAGCAAAGTGAACTGCCTCGATATCCACCCCACGCTTAAGAGCAAGATAACCTGCTACAGGTGAGTCAATCCCTCCTGACAACATGAGCATCCCTTTACCTGAAGTTCCAACTGGCAAACCACCAGCCCCACGAATGGTTTCATAAGAAAGATAGGCTGCTTCTTCACGAATCTCCACCTGAAGATTGATGTCAGGACTTTTCATTTGAACTTGCACATTTGGAATGGCTTCGAATACAGCCCCTCCAAGTGTTTGGTTGAGTTCACGACTATCAAGTTCAAAGTTGTGGTCGCTACGCTTGCTAGAAATCTTAAAGGTCATACCTTCCTTGTAGATGTCCCGCATAATCTCTTGGACAGAAGACTTCAAAACTTCTACAGATTTTTCAACCTTATAAACAGGAGAAAAGTTTTGAATTCCAAAAACTTGTTTGAGAGATTCTGCAACTGCTGTGTAATCAGCTCCATTGAGGTAAGCGTGGGCACGGTCGCGATCTGCTGTTACCTTAACTTGGGTATAGATAGACAAAACGTCCGAAATATTATTACGAAGTTTATTGATGAAACGCATACGGTTTTTACCCTTGGTTGACAACTCTCCGTAGCGAATCATAATTTCTGAATACTGCATGAATGCTCCTATCTTACTTTTCTAGTTTGATTGTAAATCAATTTTAACTTGGTCAAAAACTGCTCGACCTGACTCATATCATTTTCCAAGTCTAGGCTAAGACGCACAGCTGACTTGGCCTTATCTTTGTCCACTCCCATGGCAATCAAGGTACCGGCTGGTTTTCCTGCCTTAGATGAACAAGCTGAGGTTGTTGAGATGAAAATATCATAGTCTTCAAAGGCGTGAACGATGACTTCACCTCGAACACTTTTGATTCCAAAAGTCAGAATATGAGGTGCAAAGTCTTCCTCATCTGAAAAGACAAAAATATCCGGATAGTTCAGAAGAGCTTGGTGAATCACTGCCTTCATCTGCCCAGTCTTGCTCCTAAAGATATCTAGCTTTTCCATAGATAAACGGAGAGCCTTGGCTGTCGCTGCAATCCCTGCCACATTTTCAGTTGTCGAACGATAATCTCGCTCCTGGCCACCACCTGTAAGAAGAGGTGTAATCTTCTTGCCAGATTTGATATAGACAAAGCCAACACCACGGACACCATGAAATTTATGACTCGAGAAGGTCGCGCAATCCACCCGTTCTGTCAGATACTTTTCAGTCGGAATTTTGGCAAGCGCCTGAACCGCATCAACGTGGAAGGAAATAGTCGGCTTGTCTGCCAAGAATTCTGAAATAGCCTCAATAGGTTGGATAGAGCCGATTTCATTGTTCACAGCCATGATGGAAACGAGGATTGTATCAGGCCGTATCAAACCTGCTAACGCCTCAACATCGACCAAGCCTTTCTTATCAACTGGAGCAAAATCCACTTCAAATCCTTGACTTTTCAACCAGAGGGCTGACTCTTTGACTGCTGGATGTTCAATGGCTGAAACAATGATGTGCTTGCCAAACTGAGCTTTTTCAAAGGCCACACCCTTGATAACCCAGTTATCCCCTTCTGTTCCACCAGAGGTAAAGAAGATTTCATCGCTTTTCTTACCGATTAAATCTGCAATCTGTTGGCGAGAAGCATCTAAGATTCGTGTTGCTTGGTCTCCCAAACGATGGAGACTAGATGGGTTTCCTAAAATTTTTGAAGCGACCTGCATATAGGTTTCAAGGGCTTCAGGATAAGGCTTGGTCGTCGCTGAATTATCAAAGTAAATCATGTTTCTCACGCTTTCTAAAATCACTCCCTCTATTGTATCATGAAACGGAGCTTGCGACAAGAAAGGGCAATTTCTCTTTTTTTAAGATTTTTTTAAAGAAACAGAGTATAATAAATCATAATCAAAGGAGAGAATGTATGTCTAACTATCGTAGAACTTCAAAACCGAAAACAGAACATATCAAAAAAGGCTTTACTGTTTTTCAAAAAACCATTACTACTATCGGTAGTATCCTTGGTTTGATTACAGCGGGTATCACGATCATGAACGCCTTGGATAATAATAATAATAAAAATACTAAAAAAGAACCTACGACAAGCCAGACGACAACCTTTGTCAAAGAAATTCAAAAAGAATCCCCTCAGGAAAATACTACTCCAAATAAGGAAAATAAGACTTCTCAAGAAAAAACACAACAAGAAGAAACGCCAAAATCTAGCGTCAAGGAAGAGAAAAAAAAAGATCAGAAAACAGCAACTCAGGACTCTACTACACCTGCTACAAGTAAACCTGCCACTGAAAATGAAAAACAGCCCAATACTCCAACTTCAGAAAATAATACTCAATGAAAATCAAAGAGCAAACTAGGAAGCTAGCCGTAGGCAGTACTTGAGTACGGCAAGGCAAAGCTGACGTGGTTTGAAGAGATTTGCGAAGAGTATAAAAGTAATCAATAGCCAGTAAAATAGCTCCTTCCAACCTTGGAAAGAAGCTATTTTTTATTGCTGCAATACTTTTCTTGGCTTGGTACCTTCAGCTGGACCAATGACACCTGCCATCTCAAGCTCTTCCATGAGACGAGTCGCACGGTTAAATCCAACTGACAAACGACGCTGAATCATGGATGCACTGGCTTTCTGTGTTTCGATAACCAAAGACTTAGCTTCTTCAAAAAGCGGATCACCACCAGCATCTCCATCCGAAAATTCTCCTTCATTTTCAGAAACCTCACCTGGATCAAAACTCTCATCGTAGTCTGCATCTGCCTGAGTCTTGATGAAGTTCACAATGCGCTCAACATCGTCATCCGAGATAAAGGAGCCTTGGAGACGAACTGGATGATTTTCATTAATCGGTTTAAAGAGCATGTCTCCTCGACCAAGAAGTTTTTCTGCTCCATTTTCATCCAAAATCGTACGGGAGTCTGTTCCTGATGAAACCGCAAATGCTACACGAGATGGAACATTGGCCTTAATCAAACCAGAGATGACATCAACAGATGGACGCTGAGTTGCAAGAATCATGTGGATACCTGCAGCACGCGCCTTCTGCCCAAGACGGATGATAGCATCTTCCACTTCCTTGCTGGCCACCATCATGAGGTCAGCCAACTCATCCACAATCACGACAATGAATGGTAGCGGAATTTGCTTGTACTCAGACTGGGAATTGAACTCTTCTACCTTGGCATTAAAACCTGCAATATTCCGAACTCCCACCTTGGCAAAGAGTTCATAACGGTTTTCCATTTCATCCACAACCTTTTGCAGAGCCTTGCTGGCTTTGCGTGGATTGGTCACGACTGGAATCAAGAGGTGGGGAATATCATTGTAAACAGATAACTCAACCATCTTGGGATCGACCATCATAAATTTAACTTGATCTGGTCTCGCCTTCATGAGAATGCTAGCAATAATGCCGTTAACTGCTACTGACTTCCCTGAACCCGTTGAACCTGCAACTAGCAAGTGGGGCATTTTAGAAAGGTCAAAAGCTCTTGCGGTTCCATTAACAGCCTTCCCTAAAGGAATTTCCAAGAAATTTTCTGCTTTCGTTTGCGATTGTTCCCATAGTTCTCGGAAAGATACAGTGGTAATATCGGAGTTGGGCACTTCAATTCCGATTAGGGATTTCCCAGGGATTGGTGCTTCAATCCGGACATCCTTGGCAGCCAAGGCTAGAGCGAGGTCATCTGATAGATTGGAAATGCGGTTGACCCTTACACCAACAGCCGGCTTGACTTCATACTTGGTCACTGATGGCCCAATTTCGGCCCGTTCAACTGTTACCTTAATACCAAAGCTAGCAAAGGTTGCTTCTAAGATTTTGATATTTTCTCTGACAATTTTCTTCTCTTTAGACTGATCTTTTGGTTTATCTGGTGCAAAGAGTTGTAAGCTTGGAAGTTTGTATTCAAGGGCTTCTTTGGCTGAAAAATCGACCTGAACATCTTGGTCATCTGAGTCATCTTCCTGTTCAGGGAATTTAAGTTCAGCTTGAGGCAGGATGATTTCTGGTTCCACCCACTTTTCTTCTGGAATAGGTGGAAGATTTTGAACAGCTTCCTCTGTCAGAATTTCACCCGTTTCCATATCAACAGGAGGCAAATCGAGTAAGGCTTTTTCAGTCTCTTCTTGTTCTAATCTAGCCTCTTTCTCAGCCTTTTGGCGAGCTTTTTCTTCTTGTTTGACAAAGCGTTCCTCTTTTCGACGCTCGTGCCCTTCCCACCATTTAGCAAAGCCTCTACTGAAAAATTCAGCAATATCGTAAACAGACCAAGGGCTGACTAGGAGAGAACCCACTAAAATCAAGATAGAACCAATAAAGTAAGTTCCGATATTTGAAAAGAGAAAGGCTGTTGGAATATAAAGAGCGACCCCGATCAAGCCCCCTCCAGCAAAACTAGTCGTTCGAAAACCAGTCAGATCTGTCACAACCTGAGCCATGGTCCCTTTTAGAACGGACTTGTCCAAACCATATTTCCAAACCAAGTAGGCTTCAAAAATCAAGAGTAAGCCAGCAAATATGGTGAAAAAGCCAGATAAGAGTCCTTCCTGTTTTCGTATCCACTTGAAAAAAAAGAGATAGATTAATAGGCCGAATATCGCCAGATAAGCTAGGCTACCCACTAGCAAGCGAATTAAATTATAAAGGGTTATACCTGCAGCCCCTAATTTGAAGGCTGCGAAAATCAATAAAATCGCAATTCCTAATGAAATCAACATTCGTTGAATCGCTTCTTTTCTTTCCAGTTCTGCTTTAGACGGTCTCCGTCTTGTTGTACTTGTATTCTTGTTTGCCATTCTTCTATTATACCATATTTCACAGGCATTTCGGGAAGAGAAAAAGACTGCACCAAACGGTCCAATCTTTTCATTTTTCTATTTTTTATGCTTGTGGTTTGCGTAGGTAACCATAAACCACACCACTTACGATTGCTCCTACCAAGACAGAAACGAGGTAAAGGAGAGCATTTGAAGTAAGGGCGATAACGAAGATTCCTCCGTGTGGCGCCATGAGTTTGATACCAGTAAGACCAACGAGTCCACCTGCTACTGCTGAACCAAGGATGAAGCTTGGAATCGCACGAGCTGGGTCAGCGGCACCAAATGGAATCGCTCCCTCAGTGATAAATGACAAGCCCATGATGATGTTTGTCAAACCAGAGTTACGTTCTTCCTTAGTAAATTTATCTTTGAAAAGAAGAGTTGCGACAAAGATTGCAAGTGGTGGCACCATTCCTCCAGCCATAACTGCTGCCATGGCTACAGAACCACCTGAAGAAACAGTTGCTGCAAGCGTACCTGTACCAAAGACATAAGCTGCTTTATTAACTGGTCCACCCATGTCAACAGCCATCATTCCACCAAGGACGATACCAAGAAGGACAGCTGAACCTCCTCCAAGACCGCCTAGGAAGTCATTCATAGCAGTATTGATTGCAGCCATTGGGATATTTACAGCTAGCATAACAAATCCTGTCAAGATTGTTCCAAGAAGTGGCAATAGAAGGATTGATTTAGCACCTTCGAGTGAACGAGGAACTTTAACGTATTTCTTGATGGCAAGAACCAAGGCACCTGCGATAAATCCACCAACAAGGGCACCTAGGAAACCAGATGAGACACCTGCAAGAGTTGAAGTTGCTTCACCACCTGCGGCATAAGGAATTTTACCAAAGGCAAAACCTTCTTTGGCAATAGCACCAGCCACGAAACCTGCTACCAAACCTGGTTTTTCAGCAATAGAGTAGGCAACATAACCCGCAAAGACTGGAAGCATCAAACCAAAGGCAGCTCCACCAATTTTCATGAACATAGAAGCTAACTCATGGTAAGAACCAAGATTGCCAAGGTTTTCATTTGGAACACCCAAAGCACCGTCAATCAAGAAGGCAAGGGCAATCATGATACCACCACCGATAACGAATGGTAACATTTGAGATACACCACTCATCAAGTGTTTGTAGAAGGCACCACCAAGGCTTTGTTTTTCGTTAGAGGCTGTTGCAGCTTTTGCACCATTAGCGGCACGGTAGACTTCAGTATCTCCTGAAAGAGCCAAGTTAATTAACTCTTCTGTCTTACGGATACCGTCAGCAACTGGACGATTGATCAATGGTTTTCCATCAAATCGATCCATTTCAACGGCCTTGTCTGCTGCAATGATAATAGCTTTAGCCTTACGGATATCTTCTGCAGTTAGTTGATTTCCAACACCGCTAGCACCGTTGGTTTCGACCTTGATACCAACCCCCATTTCAGCAGCTACTTTTTGAAGGGCTTCTTGGGCCATGTAAGTGTGGGCAATACCTGTTGTACAAGCTGTAACAGCTACGATAAAGTCACCAGAGTCATTAGCAGGTGCTTGAACAAGTTCCTCAGTTTTTTCTGAAGCTTGGTCAAAAAGTTCGACAACTTGGTCTGCAGATGTTGCTTGACGAAGTTTGTCTGCAAAACCGTCTTTCATCAAGTATTGAGACAATTCTGTCAAGGCTGCCAAGTGAGTATCATTGGCACCTTCTGGAGCTGCAATCATGAAGAAGAGGTCAGCTACCTGCCTATCCAAACTCTCGTAGTCAACACCCTTATTTGACTTAGCAAAGAGAACTGTCGCTTCTTTGACAGCAGCGTTTTTGCTGTGAGGCATAGCGATTCCATCACCCAAACCAGTAGAAGTTAAAGCTTCACGTGCCAAAATACCTTCTTTAAAGGTTTCAAAATCTGTCACATAACCGTGCTCTGTCAAATTTTTAATCATCTCGTCGATGACAGCAGTTTTTTCAGTTGCCTGCAAATCCAGCAACATGACATCTTTTCTCAATAAATCTTGAATTTTCATCGTTTTTCTACCTCAACTTTTCCATATGTTTCTTTAATAAATTCCGCCGTTGCCAAGTCATCTGAGAAGGTAGTTGCCGTTCCGCAAGCCACTCCCCATTTGAAGGCTTCTACTACATCTTTTGATTTGACAAATTCACCTGTGAATCCAGCAACCATAGAATCACCAGCTCCAACTGAATTTTTGACTGTTCCTTTGATTGGTTTAGCGAAGTAAGCTCCCTCAGATGTGACAAGAAGGGCACCATCACCAGCCATAGAGATAATAACATTTTGAGCACCCTTAGCCAGTAACTCACGAGCGTATTTCTCAATTTCATCTAAACTTTCGAGTTTAACCCCAAAAATCGCTCCAAGTTCATGATTGTTTGGTTTTACAAGAAGAGGCTGGTAGTCCAAACTATCAATTAAGGTCTGTCCTTCAAAGTCACAGACCACTTGCGCACCAGTCTGGCGCGTCAAGGAAATCAAATCCTTATAGATAACATTGCCTAGATTTTTAGCACTTGAACCTGCAAAGACAACTGTATCTTCTGCTGTCAGACTAGATAAAATAGCTTTCAATTCTTCTAGCTGAACCGATTCAACAGTTGGACCCGTTCCGTTGATTTCTGTTTCTTGGTCTGCTTTGATTTTAACATTGATACGAGTATCTTCTGCCACCTGGACAAAACGTGTCTCGATTTCTTCCTCTGCTAAAGTATCTGTGATAAATTTACCAGTAAAGCCACCGATAAATCCCGTCGCTGTATTTGGTATATTCAAACGTTTCAAGACACGGCTGACATTGATTCCTTTCCCACCAGCAAACTTATCATCACTGTCCATACGATTTACACTACCAACTTTGACTTGGTCCAAACGAACGATATAGTCAATGGATGGATTGAGTGTGACTGTATAAATCATACTTCTATTACCTCCGTTTTCTCCTTAATAACCTGCAAGAGCTCATGCCCTTGACTAGTGATAACGATAGCGCGTTTGAGTGGTGCTACCTTGGCAAAGCAAGTTTGTCCAATTTTTGACGAATCCACCAAGACGTAGGTCTGCTTGGCATTCTCCAAAATAGCTCTTTTCACAGCTCCCTCCTCCATATCAGGAGTCGTATAATAGCCATCGTCAACACCATTCATTCCGATAAAGGCACGGTCAAAGTGCAATTGGTTAATCTGGTTAAGAGCAACGCCCCCGATACTAGCATCTGTCGCCGTCTTGACGTTTCCTCCAACCATGACAGTTGGAATCTGCTTTTCAACCAACTGAGCGGCATGGTGAATGGAGTTGGTCACAACTGTAACATTCTTATTGACCAATTCATGAATCAAAAAAGCAGTTGTTGTTCCAGCATCGATAAAGATGACATCTTTTTCTTTAATGAGAGAGGCTGCTTTCTGAGCCAGCAACTTCTTTTCTTGAAGGTTTTTGACAGATTTTTCTTGAATGGTTTCTTCTTCCTGTAAGGAGTGGGGGAGTTCTGCTCCACCATGCACACGACGAAGCTTGTTTTCCGCTTCCAACTCATCCAAGTCTCTTCGAACCGTTGATTCTGACGTTTCTAGCAAACTAACTAATTTTTCTAGAGAAACTACATGATGTTGATTTAACTCCTCTAAAATTAGTTGTTTACGTTCTGTTTTTAACACTGAATCACCTCCTGTTATCGTTTACACTATTCATTCTATCATACTTTCTTTCGAAGTCAAGCATTTTTTATCATTTTCTTTCAAAATCTATCATTTTTCTTATTTCTAGAATTTTTATTGCAAGATAAGAGCCTTTATGGTAGACTATTTGAGTAAGTATTGGAAGATTACTCAAGAGGCTTAAGAGGCCGTGTTGGAAACGCGGTAGGCGTGTAATAGCGTGCGTGGGTTCGAATCCCATGTCTTCCGTCGAAAAAAGATTATTTTTAGGATGCGACAAATGTTGTATCCTTTTTTCTATCCTTTTTTTAAAATAGGGTCTGTTTGTGACTCCCTTTTTAGCAAAAGAATACAAAGGAATACCAAAGATAAAAATAAAAAACGTTGATTTAACAACGTTTTACCAAGGAATGCAAAAGAATGCAAAGGAATAATGGAGCCGGTGGGAGTCGAACCCACGTCCAAACACCTGCCAACATATTTGTCTACAACCATAGGTTATGTATTATTTTAACAGCCCCTCGACACATAACTCAAGTCTAGAAACTGCGAGTCTATCAATCTCTTATCAAACCGCTAGACAAGGCTTAATCGTATCTCGCTAATAATAAGACCTGTCATTGAACACGAGCAATCCAAATCGGGTCACGCCTGCTGGTTTTTAGGCAGCTAGAGCGTAAGAAGTGTTATTTTTTGCAGTTATATTTAACTGAGCGTTTACGTCGCCACACGAGTCGCAAAATATGCCTCATAATGCCTGTCGAATCCGTAACGACCCCAAAAGACAATAAAACCATTATACCTTATCTAACTCAAAAATGCAAAAAGAAATCACATACCTAAGATGAAGCTATCTGTTTTGAAGAAATTCACGAAGAGAATTATTCTAAAATACTTTCAGATGAGAATTTTCGTACTCTCTTTATTTCAATTCATTTGAGTTTAAAAACTATAAAATCAATCCTTATATTATTCGGTCTACTTTTCACTTATTGCACCAAAATATAGTAAAATGAAATAAGAATAGGACGAATAGATCAGGACAGTCAAATCGATTTCTAACAATGTTTTAGAAGTAGAGGTGTACTATTCTAGTTTCAATCTACTATAAATAGGTTTCATTCGAACTTTAATAGACTATGAAAACCAGTGGAACTTACCCTGACACAGAATTCCACTGGTTTTTTCGATTTTTATCAGATTAACTTCTACTATTCTTAGCTGTGAAAATTAGTTTAAGACTTTAACTTATTTTCAGTCTTCTAATCTAAAGGCCACTTCCAGTAAAGAAAAATCAGGGTTCTCCTGACTTTTACTTAGCTAATTCTCTTTCTCGTTCTTTCATTATTTTATGATTTTCATACAAACGGGATAAGAACTTAGAAATTTCTTTCAAGATAGAATAGGTTGGCACTGCGACAATCATTCCAACTACACCATAGATATTGCTTGACAACAAAAGTAAAACTAAAATCGTGATTGGATGAACCTTCATAACACTTCCTACGATTCGAGGATATAAGATATTGCCATCTACCTGCTGAACAACAAGCATATAAATCACTGCAATCAGCAGTCTATGGGGATCAGTGAATATATTTGCGATGATCATAGGAATCAAACCAATACTTGGCCCCACATAAGGAATTAAATTGGCTACACCAGAAAAAATGGCAAAAACTAAAGCATATTTTAAACCAATAATACTATAGCCAATATAAGCCAAACAACCTATAATGATTGCGTCAATCGAAACTCCACTAATATAGCGAGCAATCGTCGCATTTAAATTCTTTAATAAGCCTGCAATATGCAAGCGATCCCTCTTTAGAATCGTTCTTTCAAGCATGGGCAAGAATTTATGTCCATCTAATAAGAAATAAACCAAAAAAACTGGAGTCATAATCAAAATCAAAACAGTACTGATAAGAGCTGACAAGACGCTCCCCACACTATTTGATACGCTATTTAGGATATTTTGAAGAATATCCACATAGGATAAGTTTAACTGCTGAATTGTAGCTTCTACATCCAAATTCTGGAGCGCAGGATAATTAGATAAGTCTATGATTAAGTCTTGTACTCGACTATAAATAGTTTGACTAGATATAATCAAACTAGATAACTGATTAATCAAAATAGGTAAGAGATAGACAACACCTATGACCATTCCCCAGACCAAAGTACACAAGGTAATTAAAATACCAAGCAAACGATTGAGTTTACAGACTTTATTTAAGAAAGTAACAATAGGGTTTGTCAAATAATAAAGAAAGCCTCCTAATAAAAATGGAATCATAATTGTATTAAGCACGCTAACAAAAGGGTTAATCAAAGACCCCATCTGTCTCCATAGGTAAAAGATGATGGTTAAGAGTAAAATTTCTGTGGTCCAAAAAAATAATTTATTTCTACGAAACATGAGTTACCTCCCTCACTTTATTTTACCATATTTTCAAAAAGCTTAACAGATGAATTATTAAAGCAAGAATATTTTTTTTCTTTATGATAGAATAAGACTACTATGAAAAAAATATTTTTAACTTTGTTAACTGTCTCTCTTTTAGGGGGTGCTTCTACTGCTGTTGCTCAAGATTTTACCATTGCCGCTAAACATGCGATTGCTGTTGAGGCAAATACTGGTAAAATTCTCTATGAGAAGGATGCAACGCAACCTGTCGAAATTGCTTCCATAACAAAATTGATTACTGTTTATCTGGTCTATGAAGCTTTGGAAAACGGAAGTATTACCCTCTCCACTCCTGTAGATATTTCTGATTATCCTTATCAATTGACGACAAATTCTGAAGCCAGTAATATTCCTATGGAGGCCCGTAATTATACTGTCGAAGAGTTGCTTGAAGCAACTCTGGTATCTAGTGCCAACAGCGCCGCTATTGCCCTAACTGAGAAAATTGCTGGCTCAGAAAAAGATTTCGTCGATATGATGCGGGCAAAACTCTTGGAATGGGGAATTCAGGATGCCACTGTTGTCAATACGACAGGTCTTAACAATGAAACTCTAGGGGATAACATTTACCCAGGTTCTAAAAAAGATGAGGAAAATAAGCTTAGTGCTTATGATGTCGCTATCGTTGCTCGCAACCTCATCAAAAAATACCCACAAGTCTTAGAAATCACCAAAAAACCTTCTTCTACTTTTGCTGGGATGACAATCACTTCAACTAACTACATGTTAGAAGGTATGCCTGCTTACCGTGGTGGTTTTGATGGGCTAAAAACAGGAACAACAGATAAGGCTGGAGAGTCTTTTGTTGGTACTACTGTCGAAAAAGGCATGAGAGTCATCACAGTTGTTTTAAATGCAGATCATCAAGACAATAATCCTTATGCTCGATTTACAGCTACATCTTCCCTAATGGATTATATTTCTTCTACATTTACACTTCGCAAAATCGTTCAACAAGGCGATGCCTATCAAGATAGCAAAGCCCCTGTACAAGATGGAAAAGAAGATACAGTAACTGCAGTGGCTCCAGAGGATATCTATCTAATAGAACGTGTTGGGAATCAATCTTCCCAATCTGTTCAATTCACACCTGATTCCAAAGCAATCCCAGCACCACTTGAAGCTGGAACAGTGGTTGGCCATTTGACTTATGAAGACAAGGATTTGATTGGTCAAGGTTACATCACCACAGAGCGCCCTAGTTTCGAAATGGTAGCAGACAAGAAAATTGAAAAAGCCTTCTTCTTAAAAGTTTGGTGGAATCAGTTTGTCCGCTTTGTTAACGAGAAATTATAAAAAATCGCGATTTTAAACCGCGATTTTTTGATACAAGTTCATCTTCAAAATCAAAGAACAAACTAGGAAGCTAGCCGCAGGTTGCTCAAAACACTGTTTTGAGGTTGTAGATGAAACTGACGAAGTCAGTAACCATACATGCGGTAAGGCGATGCTGACGTGGTTTGAAGAGATTTTCGAAGAGTATAAAATCAAATTTTATCCAACTGATCCCTCCATTTCATAGCTAATCAAGCGGTTCAGCTCAACTGCGTATTCCATTGGAAGTTCTTTTGTAAAGGGTTCTACAAATCCCATGACAATCATTTCAGTTGCCTCAGATTCTGACAATCCACGGCTCATGAGATAATACAATTGCTCTTCTGAAATCTTAGATACTTTGGCTTCGTGTTCCAAAGCCACTTGCGAGTTGTGAATTTCATTAAATGGAATAGTATCTGATGCTGACAAGTCATCCATGATAATGGTATCACATTCAATGTGGGAAACAGATTTCTTAGAGTTCTTGTTAAAGGTGACTTGTCCACGGTAGTCAACCTTTCCTCCACCTTTAGCGATGGATTTAGACACAATAGACGAGCTGGTATGTGGAGCATTGTGAATCATCTTAGCACCCGTGTCTTGGTGTTGCCCTGCATTAGCAAAGGCGATAGAGAGCATGGTACCACGCGCTCCTTCTCCATCAAGGTAAACAGATGGATATTTCATAGTCGTTTTGGCACCCAAGTTTCCATCAATCCACTCAACAGTGGCATCCTTTTGAGCCTTAGCACGCTTTGTTACCAAGTTATAGACGTTATCAGACCAGTTTTGGATAGTTGTATAACGCATATAAGCTCCGTCCAAAGCAAAAATTTCTACAATGGCAGCGTGCAAGCTATTGCTTGAATATGTTGGTGCTGTACATCCTTCTACGTAGTGGACGCTTGCTCCCTCATCAACGATAATCAAGGTACGTTCGAACTGACCTATATTTTCGTTATTGATACGGAAATAAGTTTGAAGTGGAATATCTACCTTGACACCTTTTGGCACGTAGATAAAAGTTCCACCCGACCATACTGCTGAGTTGAGGGCTGCCAACTTGTTATCTGTCGGCGGTACCAACTTCGCAAAGTATTGTTTAAATAAGTCTGGGTATTCCTTGAGTGCGGAATCTGTATCTGTAAAGATAATACCTAATTTTTGGAACTCTTCCTTCATGTTGTGGTAAACCACTTCTGACTCGTACTGGGCAGAAGCCCCTGCTAAATAAGCACGTTCAGCTTCTGGAATCCCGATACGTTCAAAGGTTTCTTTAATCTTTTCAGGTACATCATCCCAAGAACGGGCTGGTTTGTCAGATGGTTTTTGGTAGTAGATTAAGTCATCAAAGTCAATCTCTGACAAGTCTGCTCCCCAAGTTTGCATGGGCATTTTTTTGAAGGTTTCATAAGACTTCAAACGGAACTCCAACATCCACTCAGGCTCACCCTTAGCAGCAGATAATTCACGAATAACACCTTCGTTGAGTCCTTTTCCTGTCGATAAGACAGGCTCTACATCGTCATGGAAACCAAATTTATATTCACCAAGGTCAATTGGTTTTGGTTCTACTCTTTCTTCAGCCATAGTATCCTTTCTTTCTTCATTTCTAATAATTCATAAGACAAAAGAAACTTGTCTTACTGTTTTTCTTGATTTTCAATTGTTTTCTTAAGGGCATTCCAAGCTAGGGTTGCACACTTGATTCTTTGAGGGAATTTGGCAACACCTGACAAGAATGCCGCGTCTCCAAGTTGGCCTTGACGCTCATCTTTTTGCCCTTGAACCATTTCAGAAAAAATAGTCGCCAGTTCTAAAATTTCTTGTTTGGTTTTTCCTAAAACGGCATCTGTCATCATACTAGCAGAAGCAGTTGAAATCGTGCATCCTGAATTTAGAAAAGCAATATCTTCCAAACGGTCCTCTGCATCAAACTTGACAGAGAGGTTGATGACATCCCCACAAGTCGGATTGTTGAGACTGGTTTGCTCAGCATCTTCTAACTTCCCTTGGTGATGTGGATTTTTCGAATGGTCTGCTACCACTGCCATATAAAGGCTATCTAGTTTAGAAAGTGCCATTGAAAAACTCCTTTGTCTTTTGTAGGGCATCGACTAGTTTGTCGCAATCTGCCTTGGTATTGTAGATATAAAAACTTGCACGAGCTGTTGCTGGGACTTCCAAATACTGAAGCAAGGGTTGCGCACAATGGTGACCAGCACGAACAGCCACTCCTTCATAATCCAGAGCCGTCGCAAGATCGTGAGGATGGAGATCACCTAGGTTAAAGGCAATAACACCCGAACGTTGAGCCAAATCCTGAGAACCGTAAATGGTCAATCCCTCAATTGCCTGCAGTTTTGGATAGACGTACGCAATCAATTCCTGTTCATGAGCTTCAACGGCATCCATACCAATCTTTTCCAGATAATCAACTGCAGTCGCAAGTCCAATAGCTCCTGCCATATTTGGCGTTCCAGCCTCAAATTTCCAAGGCAATTCCTTCCAACTAGCAAATTGCTCGTAGACAAAATCAATCATCTCGCCGCCAAATTCTACTGGAGACATTTGCTCAAGATACTTTTCTTTGCCGTAAAGGACACCGATACCAGTCGGACCAGCCATCTTGTGACCCGAAAAGGCGAAAAAGTCCAGATCCAAGTCCTGGACATCAATCTTCATATGAGGTGTAGATTGAGCACCATCCACTACCATAATTGCCCCAACTTGGTGGGCTAATTGAGTGATTTCCTTGATCGGATTGACCACACCAAGAACATTGGAGGCATGAGCTAGGGAAACAAATTTAACCTTATCAGTCAATTTAGCTCGCAAATCCTCCATATCCAAGGCACCGTCTTTAAGATAGACATAGACAAGCTCTGCTCCAGTCTTTCGACAAGCTTCCTGCCATGGAATGATATTAGAATGGTGTTCCATTACTGAAATCAAGACCCGGTCTCCCTCAGCGAGAATTTCCTCAGCAAAGCGTGCCACCCAGTTAAGGCTGGTTGTCGTTCCTCTGGTAAAGAGAACTTCCTTTGTAGAGCCTGCATTAATAAACTTACGAATGGTTTCACGAGCAGCTTCATAAGAAGCTGTCGCTCGTTCCGCTAAGGTATGGACACCACGGTGAACATTGGCATTGTCCTGCTCATAGTAACTGTTAATAGCTTTCAGAACTACTAGTGGTTTTTGTGTCGTCGCAGCATTGTCCAGATAGACCAGAGGTTCATCATTGACAATCTGATCTAAAATTGGAAAATCCTTGCGAATCGCTTCTACATCTAACATAGGCTTCCCCTTAGCGTTTTGACAATTTCTCTTCGATAGTTGCAATCATTTCATCACGAACTTCCTTGACTGGAATCTCCACGATAACAGATCCAAGGAAACCACGAACAACCAAACGCTCTGCAGTTGCCTTATCCAAGCCACGACTCATGAGGTAGTACATATCTTCTGGATCTACCTGACCAATAGAGGCTGCATGGCCTGCAGTTACGTCATTTTCATCAATCAAAAGAATTGGGTTAGCATCTGAACGCGCTTGGTCTGAAAGCATGAGAACACGGCTCTCTTGTTGGGCATCTGCTCCCTTAGCACCCTTGATGATGTGGCCGATACCATTGAAAGTCAAAGTTGCTTTTTCAAGGATAACCCCATGTTGTAGAATGTTTCCGATTGAGTTGCAGCCATAGTTAGTTACACGAGTATCAATCCCTTGTACCTGACGACCACTTGAAAGAGCTACAACCTTGAGGTCAGCATGGCTACCATTACCAATCAAGTCACTATCAAAATCAGCAACGACATTTCCTTCGTTCATGACACCGATAGCCCAGTCAATACTTGCATCGTTGCCTAATTTACCACGACGGCTAATGTAGGCAGTGACGTTTTCACCTAGACGGTCGATAGCAGCAAACTTGACTTGCGCACCAGAACGTGCAATCACTTCCACTGTGATATTGGCAGTTGCTTTGTCACTTCCTTCACCGCGTGACTCTAAACGCTCCAGATAACTAATCTTAGAATTTTTACCAGCGATAATCATAATATGCTTGTTAAACGGCACATTGCTATCGCTATCTTGGTAGAAAATTCCTTCAATTGGCTCTGTGATTTCTACGTTATCTGGAATATAGAGTACAGCACCACTGTTAAAGTAAGCTGTGTGGTAAGCCGCCAACTTGTCATCATCATACTTAACAGATGACATGAAGAATTCTTCGATCAGCTCTGGAATTTCTTCTAAAGCTGAGTGAAAGTCTGTGAAGACAACACCCTGTTCAGCTAACTCAACTGGAGTTTGTTCGAAAACAGTTTGAGTTCCTACTTGCACCAACTTCAAGTGATGATCTAAAGCTGTGAAATCTGGAACATTTGCTGATGGCTCATTTTCTGTAATCGTTCCATCACCCAGATTCCAACGGTGGAATTTGACACGCTCAATAACTGGTAATTCCAAAGTCTCAATCTTGTCAAAAGCTTTTTGACGGAGATCAGCCAACCAGCTTGGTTCAGCGTGCATTTCTGAAAAAAGTTTAATATTTTCTCTAGTCATTTACTTCTCCTAAAAGATACGAGGGAATTACAATTCTTCCTTGTAGTCGTAGCCAAGTTCTTCAGCTAATTTTGCGTATCCTTCACGTTCCAAACGCGCAGCCAATTCTGGACCACCAGAAAGGACAACACGACCTTCCATCATCACGTGTACCACATCAGGTGTGATATAGTTCAAAAGACGTTGGTAGTGAGTGATGATCATAGCACCAAAACCTTCACCACGCATGGCATTGACACCTTTAGACACAACTTTAAGAGCGTCAATATCAAGACCTGAGTCAATCTCGTCCAAAAGAGCAAATGTTGGCTCCAACATCAAAAGTTGGAGAATTTCATTGCGTTTTTTCTCACCACCAGAGAAGCCTTCGTTGAGGTAACGCTCTGCCATTTCTTCTTTCATGTTAAGCAATTCCATTTTTTCATCTAGCTTAGTAATAAACTCACGAACTGAAATCTTCTCATCATCTTCTTTACCCGCATTCATAGCGGCACGAAGAAACTCAGCATTGGTAATTCCAGGGATTTCTGATGGGTATTGCATAGCAAGGAAAAGTCCCATACGCGCACGCTCATCCACTTCCAACTCAAGGATGTTTACGCCATCAAACAAAACTTCACCTTTAGTTACTTCATAGTTTGGATTTCCCATGATAGCGGCAGAAAGAGTCGATTTACCTGTACCATTTGGTCCCATGATAGCGGCAATTTCTCCTGTTTTCAGGGTCAGGTTAACCCCTTTTAAAATTTCTTTTCCTTCAATCTCAACGTGAAGATCTTTGATCTCTAATACTGACATGATAGTTCCTTTCTTTTTCAAAACTTTTACAGTACTTACTAGAAAAACGTCTGATTTCCCCAGAAATAGAGCAAAAATTCTATAAATATACTTTTCTAGTATAACAAAAAAAAGCCTAAAAGGCTTTGATTTTGTCTGGAAGCTGAGGGCTAGTCTTTCCTATTAAAATGCTGATCGATGACATCAACGATTTTGCCCATCACATAACTGACTCGGAAATTTCTAAAGAGTAAAATTGCCCAAAAGGCTGCCATAATATAGCGGCCAGTCATCCAGGCTTCATTGAAAAAATAGGTCTCAGCAGCTGTAAACAGCGCCATAATAATAAATTGTTGTTTATTCATAAACTTATTGTATCACGAAATCTTTCTTTAGTCTTCCTCTACCTTCACTTTATCAGCCAAAAATTCAAATCCTTCTGGAATCAGGCTTTCTTCTACTTCTTTTTCAGTTTGAGAAGATTTGGCTTTGGCTGAAAAGGCTGCGCGAACTTCTTTCCATTCCTCCATGGAAATAGCTAAAATCTCAGGTGAAAAACCTGCCGCCTGACTGAGGATATTGCCAAACATGGTATTGAGATTGTCTCGTTTCATAGTTTGACCAGCATTGAAGTTAGACTCAAAAGCAAGAATAGCATGGTGTTCATTGGCAGCAACCGGTTGAGAACCAACTAGCAGAGCCTTGTCCGGCCCACCTAGACTTTCAATTACCTCTCCCCAGGCATTCTGCAAACGAATTAGATTTTGACGTGCTAAATCAGGATTTTCGACGGCCTCTTGTAAGATAGATTGCACTTTATTGCGATCGACACGATAGACTGTTTTGCCCGTAGCTGGTCGACTAGGAGCTGGTGCAACTTGTTTAGGAACCGCACCTACATTAGAAAGCTCTTGTTTGAGACGGGCAACTTCCTGTCTCAGCGTAGCAATTTCATTTTCAACCGCTCCTGATAGAGCTGGTTCGGGCTTGATTTCCGCCAAACGGACGGTCATCATTTCAGCATAAATCTTGGGCTGCAAACTAGACTTAATATCTGCTAAACTCACTGTTGCTAAGCGAATCATTTCAAACAGATTTTTTTGAGGAAGTGCCAAATTTTCTACAAAGACTGAACTATGATGAGTATTTTCTCCCCCTGTTTGAACAATTAACAAGTCTCTTAAATAGTGCAAAAGATCGGTCACAAAACGAGTCATGCTCTTACCATTGTCAAAAAGAAGATTCAAGCAAGACAAAGCTTTGGGAACATCCTGTTGAGACAAGGCCGCCACATAATCATCCAAGGCTGATAGGCTAATGGTGCCAGTAATTTCTTCAGAGATAGCAGTCGTCAGCTCATTTCCCTGTGTCAAACTCAGGGCTTGATCCAAAATAGACAAGGCGTCCCGCATTCCACCTTCCGCCCGTCTGGCAATGATTTCCACAGCCTCTGGTTCAGAACTGATATTTTCTTTTTCTAAGATATAGTGAATATGTTCCTTAATATCCTGTGTCTTAATTGATTTAAACTCAAAACGTTGCACACGGGATAGAATAGTAGCAGGAATCTTGTGCAATTCAGTAGTGGCCAAAATAAAGACTACATTCTGTGTTGGTTCTTCCAGCGTCTTTAGGAGGGCATTAAAAGCCCCTGTAGACAGCATGTGAACCTCATCTATGATATAAACCTTATAACGAGCAAGGCTAGGCGCATAGGTAGATTTATCACGAATTTCGCGAATTTCATCTACCCCATTATTAGAAGCTGCATCCATTTCAATGACATCTTCTAAACTACCGTCCGTCACTGCTTGACAAATATAGCAGTTATTGCAAGGTTCGCCACCCACTTGATTGGGACAGTTCATAGCCTTGGCAAAGATTTTAGCAACACTGGTTTTTCCCGTTCCACGAGGACCAGAAAAAAGATAAGCGTGACTTATTTTCTCTTGCTCCACCGCTTGTTTAAGAGTCTTAGCCACAACTTCTTGACCAACTAACTGGGAGAAGTTTTGACTTCTATATTTTCGATAAAGTGCTTGATACATTAAGATTTTTCCTCAAACATCGTAAAGTCCCATGCTGTCTTTTCAAGCAAAATAGCGACAAATTGTTCCAAATAATCTCGATCCATAGCATCGTAATCCTCAATCTCTGAAGAATCCAGATCCAGAACTCCAAGTAACTGACCATTCTTCATCATCGGCACCACAATTTCACTTTTAGCTAGACTATCACAAGAAATATAGTTGAGATAGGTCGTCACATCTCCAACAATAACAGTTTCCTGAAAGTGAGCTGCCTCACCACAAACACCCTTGCCTAGTGCAATACGGATGCAGGAAACACCTCCTTGGAAGGGGCCTAAAACCAATTCCTTTCCATCGAACAAATAAAAGCCTGCAAATACGGTATTAGGAAAACGTGATTTTATGAGAGCACTGGCGTTGGAAAGATTAGCCAAAACATTGGTTTCGCCTTCCAATAGGAAGGACAATTCTTCATTTAACATTTGATAACGTGATTGTTTTTCTGATTTTAACATAGAACTATTATATCAAAAAAGGAGCAGAGACAAAAGAAAAATCCCTTGTTTAGTAAACAAAGGATTTTGGGCTCTATAATATTTGTAGTGGGTAAATCCACTATAGATATTATGGAGCCTATTTTTGTGTAGAAAAAAAGTCCCATATGACCTATAATGAAAAGCGACAAAACAACTCATTAGAAAGAATCATATGGAACAATTACATTTTATCACAAAATTACTAGACATTAAAGACCCTAATATCCAGATTTTAGACATCATCAATAAGGATACACACAAGGAAATCATCGCCAAACTGGACTACGACGCCCCATCTTGCCCTGAGTGCGGAAGTCAAATGAAGAAATATTACTTTCAAAAACCTTCTAAAATTC